>Ga0123354_10001952_pt1 | contig 26357 bp, 20 predicted proteins | sample TergutLab28metaG_2_FD_97872 | JGI IMG/M metagenome (GOLD analysis project Ga0123354, IMG submission 97872) | Labiotermes labralis P4 segment gut microbial communities from Petit-Saut dam, French Guiana - Lab288 P4 | ecosystem: Host-associated > Arthropoda: Insects > Digestive system > Gut ...
ACTTGCTTTATTATCTACTGCTCAACATGTTTCAGACGTTAATACGTCCATCTTCAGGAGCTTGCGACTACTTGTTGCATTGTGTAGGCTGACTTGAGGCGTGCTGGTGTTATGTAGCGGGATCGTCTGCTGGTGATGTGGTATCCGAGTGTACGCTGAACCACTAATAAAGCAAGTGTCATCTAGTTGGTCAACCTTTATTCAAATATCAAGATGATGCACGGTCCAATACGCGTAAGATTATTTATTGTAAACTTACAATATGTGTTCAGTCAACACAACAAACATTGACTGAACACATGTAAGTTTACAATAAATAAGTTTAATTCTTTACAACACAATGGGATGATTTCCTTTAGACTAGACATAAAGATTTTGTGAAAATCAAGGTTTTAAAGTTACTGAAATACAGATGACTTAAGTACGCCTTCCAATGCCAATTACTGCTGCCACTTTCTGTTCCTATTCATAACTGCTACTAACTCTGCCACGTTCTGTTACCAACTCATTACATGCAATACATTTTCTCCATATTCCTAAAATGTGTAAGGATAGAAAAGGAAGCCTTAACCTTTTCAACGTAAGGATATTGTCATTATCTTCCAGCCTTACCTTTGATAATGCTTGTTGGTGTGAAACCATTTGAGCGATATGGAAATACACTCTCGTCTGTATTTATAACCATGCTTAGCAGCCACTCCTGACTAATGTTGTTCCTCAGTAGCTCGCCAGCAAAACCATACTTGAAATACTGAACAAAATTATTTGAATCCTCACTGACGAGAACAGGCCATAAAAAACACTGTCTCTCACACAACTGTAACACTTTATGAAGTGAATGTGTCATTTCAAAAAGATAAATTATTGGCACTAAACATGTACACTCGTTAAATATCATATAATCCTAAGTGACATATCTATATATGTATGCGTGTGTGTGTGTGTGTGTGTGTTACATATCTGGAAACACTATTTCCTCTTCTCATCTTCTGTTAGTAATGAAGTTTGAGGAATGAGTGGAATATTTCCTTGAGGGGCTACAAAATATTTTTCTTCTGTTACAGCAGCGTTTGCCAGTACTGCTTTGCAACATTTTCCATCTGTAACAATGTCATCACGAAGATGGAGAGTTCTGAAACAAAAGTAAAGAGATAAAAAACTGTTAGTTCAGGAACAATGTAATGTAAGAAACCGGTAATGTTACAGCCATGCATTCCATGGAACCCAAGCATTCACTACCATGTTTAAAAGAGCTTGCTATAGTTTCCAAGATAACCATGTGTTAGACACTGACCAGAAGTAAGGGTAAGGGAATGTGTTACTGCAGCATTGAGGGCGAGCACAGTGCAGTCTTCATAGCACATCACAACCAGCAGGACAGTCTGGGGCTTGAACCCCTGTAAAGGCAAGGGATTTTCTCCTCTTTGTGTATGTCCAGACTAGTGCTGAGGCCTACTCACACTCCTGTATAATGGGTACCAGGACACTTTCCTGGGGTGCAAAGTGGCTGGGGTGTGGCATTGAACACCTACCCTATCTAGCACCAAGGTTAAGTATGAGAAGAATTATACATTTACTCCACCTTTGTGCCTGCATGGCATGTAATGGGAAGAACTTTCAGTGCAGCATTGACCGTCCTGTCTCTGCTTAGTGTCATTGATGTTTTTGGTTTACACAGCATATGCATTTGTTTTCCTTCCGCCCACAAGATAGCAACATAGACACAATGCAGTTTGATCCCAGTCACTATACATGTCCCTCTCCTCAGCCAGATGAATTAAGTAAAGCTATTCCATTACAGGCCCTTCAAGTTCCAAGAGGTTGAGGCTCCCAGAATTTCTAGACAGTCGACACATGAAGGTGGTAAGGTTGTCAGCCCTACGCACTGGCTGCCTTTACCCCCAGGAGATATTCCTGGTTCTCATTTCTGTTAGAGGCTGATGACCCCAGGGTCATAGTGCAGCTGGAAAGATTATTAAGTTGACAAAAAGTTCCAATGACCCAGTCACACCCATAAGCTTCCAGCTTGTAGCTACTACTACTACTCCATGGCTCTACAGTCCTTGTAGGACCTTGGCCTGCTTCATGACCGTCTTCTAGTCGTCTCTTCTGTGTGCACGTAACCTCCAGTTTGTGATACCCATCCTCCTCAGGTCCTCCCTCACGTCGTCCATCCACCTTAACCTTGGTCTTCCTAAACTCCTACTTCCTTCTGGAGTGTTCTGCTATAACCTCTTTACCACCCTTTCCTCACTCATCCTCTCCACATGTCCCAGCCACCTCAATCTTCCTTTTTTTATTTCTGTTACTATGTCCAGTTCTCCATATAATTGCCCCACTTCTTCATTTGTTCTGCTCCTCCAGTATCCTGCTACACATATTGGACCAAATATTTTTCTCAGCACCTTCCTTTCCCAAATACGCAAATTTTTCTCATCATTTGCCGTTAAACACCATGCTTCTGTTCTGGCTTGTAGCATAGTGCCTTAATCAACTGCACCACTGCATACTTCCAGATGAATTAAGTCCACACCCAAAATTACAGTCTCTTAAGACCTATTTTCATATCATCCCATCTACCTCTAGTTCTTCCAAGTGCTCTCTTTTCTTTAGGTTTTCCTACTCAAACTCTGTGTATCTTCTCCCCTTACAAGCTACATGCTCAGCCCACCTCATCCTCCCTGATTTTATCATCCTATTAGTAATCAGTGAGGAATAAAAATTTTGGAGTTCTGCATTATACTTTTTTCTGTAGCTCTTCTTCAGGAACAGGGACCGCGGTAGCACAGTGGTTAAGGTGCTGTGCTACAAATCGGAAGGTCGCTGGTTCGATCCCAGCTGGTGTCAGTGGATTTTTCATTGACATAAAATCCTTCCAATCGCAATATGGCCCTGGGGTTGACTCAGCCTCTAACAGAAATGAGTACCAGGAGCATTTCCTGGGGGTAAAGGCGGCCGGTGCATAAGGCTGACAACATACCACCATCCTGTGCCATTGTCATGAAATATGGGAACCTAAACTTCCTGGAACCCTGAGGGCCACTCCGGGCCTGTAACAGGAATGATTTACCTTTACCTTTACCTTTTACCTTGTTCAGGAACAAATATGTTTTGAAATACTTTGTTTTGCAACACAAAGTGATATAAACAGTACCAGACCTACAAATGTGACTTATTTGGCACTGAAATGCTATAAAAAATAACAATACAAGTAATTAGATCACTTAGTAGAATGTAAAAATATGCATATATTAACCTCTCTTTCATAGAAACCAGTAGCATTTGTGTGTATGGCTTATTTTGTTCCTGGCCTCAAAGAAATCAAACTGTTTTAGTATATTCCACAAGTCCAGATCCTGGTCTTACCAAGCAAAAACAAATTACAGCAATTAACCTGACATATAGACATTAACATTTGTTATGTTGACAGCTCTGATAATACACATTATTGCTATACCTTAGAGAATATACTTACCTATCCTCAAGAACAGTTATCATGGGCTCAACACCTGTTGTATCAATGACACGAATCTGATCTGCAAATCTTATAGCATCTTCCAAACGATCTATCCCTTTCTTATTAGCAAAATCCACCAGTGACAACCGTTCTAGTAGTTCAATGGTTTTTTGATTTATCCTTGTTGGAGAAGGGAGGTTATGTTCTTCTATTCTCTTCACGACTGGTTCAGGAGGAATCTTTGAATTCAATAACCTTGCACTTCCTTGGAAACCCCAAAACTTCACTAATAATGTATTACTTTTCATCAGCTTGTTCATGTCAACTAAAGTGCCAGTATATCTGAAATGGAAAGTGTTATGATGCTATGAGTTCATACACACAAATAGGACCATACATATGCACAAAAACATGGGAGCTGGGATGGTGTAGTCAGTAGAATGACTAGGCTACAGGCTGGATGATCTGGGGTTCAAATCCCAGCATGTAAAAGAGGTTTCTCTTCTCCAAAATGTCTGGACTGAATCTGCAGCCCAGCCAAAGTCCTGTTCAGTGGGTACTGGGGGGGCTGCTACCCTAAAAGTAAATCAGGTGGTGCATGGGTCAGACCACCCATCTCCATCTAGTCCCAACATTATTAAGCAGTGGAGCTATACCTCAACTCCCCATATATGTCTCATGGTGTGTACTGTGACAATTTTACCTTTACCCTGGCTTATATTTACATGCCCACACATGTACAAACACACACACCCTACACATGTATGTACCAGTAAGTACATTTGCACATACACTTATACAAACATGTTTGCATGTGCTCAGACACCCCCTCCACACACACACACACACACACACAAGTACACATACTTGTTTGCACATGCACACTTATGCCCTAACACACACAAACATGTATCTTTGTACGTGTGCATATACAACTACACACTACAAATCACCAGGTTACACAAAAAAAGGAAAACTGTAATGTCAGATGCTTTTGTTCTACATTTTCTAACAAGCTCCTGAACCATGTGTCACAGAACACATATGATCTGCACTTGCAATGATGGCATTAAAATTATGGCCCTTGGGACATGATGCCACATAACTTTCCGGATAAGTAACAATGTTTTAGAAGAACCTGTTACATCTTTAGAAGATAAGAGCACTAATGGTATTTACCTACCAACCGATAAGTTTCACATCCTACGAGACTGAAATCTTATTTATGTGCCAATATGCATATAAACAGATGATGGGAAAATCAAGGATTTTAAAAACTGTACTGCAATTTAAGGGTAAGCTAGTCTTACCCATACTAACTAAATCAGGTGAGGGATGACCTTCAAATCAAATACAAGGGCATACAAATGCATATTCAGTTACAACATACACTGTTTACTCGCTGCTAATGGAATACGTATCCTAATAGTCTTCTGCACTTCTTCTAAAATTTTGATTTAAAACGCTATTCTAGAATTTCATATGTCATATTCAAGTTTATACATGCACTTGTTAGCATGTAACATTATGTATTTAAATTTTAATACGATTTCTGATGTGTCAGCAAAACGTGGCACAAAATCATAACAGGCCGGTGCGAATCGAATGCCACAAGCTGTTCCGCGGGGGGGGGATCCAATTTAGGGGCCACCACTCGCACCCATATACAGCATTCGGTTAATTTTAGTGGTTTATTAATGACACATCATTCTCAAGAGTCTTATACATACCACTTACCCTTTCGTACTACGCGTACTACCATGTGCTGTAGGTTCAAAGATATCCCCCTCTCGGGCTCAGAAAAATAGTCTATTTTCAGTTCAACATTGACTGCTACGTGAAATATTTATCCCTGATTTTTCGCATCGTGTAATTACTACTTATCACTTTTTGTCTCCGTTATAGCTGTGCGTCTGATTTCAAGGCATTCTAAAAAAAGGTTCTACACAACGGATTGCACACACTGTTACACTCGATCAAAGTTCATAAATCAGAAATGACGTACTAGATGATGTGTGGTCACATATCATGTATTGTGTGGTTATCAACATTACGTGGTACAATATGGCAGTTATTGGCACGTTGGTGCTATTTTCCGGCATTGTTTTTGTTATTTTTGTGTTAGGTATTCACAATTTTTTGATAAGTAACGAAGAAAATGGATGTGACATGACTTACATGATAGAATACCCTCAATTTGTTGTAAGTTTTTTGGTAATTTATGCCAATTAATTTGACAATACAGTTGATTCACTGCACATTGTAATAAGTGAGGTTAAACTGGTCTACAATGTTATGGTGAATATGTATGAGGTTACGTGAGCGACATGAATGCAATAAACCTAGGGTATGTGTTAAATTGTGGTTTGGTATAAAACGTAATATTTTTCCTTGTATTAGCGTGTGTCACTGCGAAGTGACACAGTTCGAAGGTACCCCCGGTATGGCTTGTATGCATATAGTGAAGGACAAACAACGTGGCAACTGAGGCAGATGAAGTTTACCGGTATTCCAGTTTTGTTCATTCCAGGAAACATTGGGTCATTTAAACAAGGTAAACATCAACCTTTGTTGAATCATTTATATTCTTTGAATTTGGAAAATTTACCAGTGAGGACCAACTTATTTTTCCAGCTCGTTCACTGGCATCTGTGAGTCATTGGAAGACAATAAGCTCTCATACACCTTTCCATTTTGATTACTTCGCTGTGGACTTGAATGAGGAGTATTCAGCTCTATTTGGTGGTGTTCTCAAGGAGCAGAGAGATTTTGTGCACCAGTGCCTTCACAGCATTCTGGCACTCTATCGAAAAAATGAAAATAAACCTACTTCTGTTATCCTCATAGGACACTCTATGGTTTGTAATTTTATTAGACTCACTTTCATGTGGTGCTTTTGTGCTATGAACATGTTCTTTAGCAGCAGAAAAATTAGCTTATTAAGTGGAATGTATGATATTTAATGTAATACCAGTTGCAATGTTCTCTTTACATAAAATATCATATATATGTATATGTATGTATATTTATTTATTTATTCTGATTACACATATAGGCATGTAAACTTTTCTTAAATTTTACTAGAATATGTGTTTATGCTTGCAGGGTGGAATGGTAGCAAAAGGTCTGTTTCAGGATCCCAGTTTTGATAGAAATTTGGTTCGTGTAATTATCACTCTTGTAACTCCACACAAAGGCCCTGTGCTTGCACTTGACTCATTCTTGGCAAAATATTATGAGAGTGTCAATGCATATTGGAGAACCAATAGAAGAGCAGGCAGTGAAGGAAATCTGAGTCATGTCACATTTGCAAGTATTGGAGGAGGTCATAGGGATATTCTAGTTAGGTCGGGATTGACTGAGATGGAAGAAGCCGATGTTAATGTTGTGGTAAGTTAGTGTGCTTTATTCATACTGATATTAATTTTGTCAGTACCAGGTAGTGGCACTTTTTTTGCACCTGGTTGAGCTTTCAGCCTATTATATACTGGTGACTTGTTATTTTCTGTATTAAGTAGATGAAGGGTATGATGAATGAATAATTTTTGGTCTCTCCCCCTTACAGTTTTTGTATATATTTATTTTACACTGTTGTATCGAAGGCTGTATATCATATAGTATGACTGGTAGATGATGAATTGGAAAGGATTTGGGAGGAGGTTGTGATTTCTTAAGAGAGGCACTATCCCTTAATTTGCCTTGAGGGACTGATGAAGGCTAAGAAACCTCAGTCAGGATAGCTGGTGTCCCAGCACCTCTTGAATTCAGTCTTAGAGCATCTTGTATGTGGTATGGGCAACTTGGGGGAAATGTGGTCTGCATGTGGGGCAACATGGAATTAAATTCATTGAATAAATAAAGAATGAATAACTGTATGTGTAATTTTACCTCTGCATTTTTCTATACATGTACAATTAAAATGGAAAAATTTTAAAAATTTATTTAATTCACATCCTTGCCTAGGGTGTCACTATTTTTCACACATTTTTACAAGATGAATTAGTAATGTAATGTATGTCTCTATAAATAAACATCTCATAAGTTTTCAAAATTTCTTTGGTGTTCTATCTTGGCTTTGCCAGGGAAAGAGGCTAAGATACATTTTCTCGTTTCAAATGTCTCTGTGGTGAAAACAGCATTGTGTTACAGGCAACTCTTTGCCTGCATGCTGCAGGTATAGCTGGCTTTGTCTGGAGTGTTATTTGTACACCAGCCTATCAGTGATGGATTTTATTGCTTCTTACAGAGCACAGCAGTTCCTACTGTGTGGCTGTCGACAGATCACCTCTGCAGTGTATGGTGTAAGGAGCTGGTGTTAGTGATTGTTAGAACTCTGTTTGACATTGTGAACCTCACCACAAAACAAGTGTCTGCAAATGTGCAGGAGCGCAATTCAGTCTTCCGATACCATATGTTACAGGTACTGTGAAACTTGTACATGCTGCTTAGTCTAGAGGACTACTCTAAGGTATTTTCATTTCATTTTATATGGTCTAATTTCTTTTTCATACGTAGTGTCTCGGCTGTGTAGGACTTGAGATTCTCATAGCAGTGCATGTCAAGATTACAGACTACTTGTGTGTTTGAGTGTGTGTGTGTGATGCCCTGTAATTTGGTGGATAGATATCAGTATTCTCAAGAACCTGTTGCTGCCATCCTCAGTGCTGGACAGGCTACTCTGAAAATGAAGGCACTAGATTCTTCAAAAACATTGATACCTGTCTACGAAAGTACATGCATAACAAACAAGAAGGCTGGATATGCATAGAGAAGAAAATCAGCTAGATGCTACTGAATGATTTATTGCACTTATCATCTGCACAACATGTTTCGGGCACTTATATGCCCATCATCAGGAGCTCGAGACTATACTTGTGTTATTACCACATATGCCTTGGTTGCTGGTGGTCAGCGGTCACCTGACTGCCGACCACCAGCAACCAAGGCATTACACACCATATGCGGTAATAACACAAGTATAATCTCAAGCTTCTGATGATGGGCATATAAGTGCCCGAAACATGTTGAGCAGATTGTGAGTGCAATAAATCATTCACTAGCATATATATATATATATATATTTTTTTTATTCTGTATGCATCTACAACGATGCATGGACAAACATACATCAAAGAAGGTTGGAATTTAATTGTGTTACTGCTCAAGAGATTTGGATGGTCTTTCTGGTGCAGAACTGTTATAATGCCTGTTATGTTTTGTTCTCTACAGAGAACAGCAGGAAAACGGTTCGCCACCTCATTCCATCCTCATACCGTGTACTTCGACTACAATGCAGTCTGGAAGGAGAACATACAAAGACAGTTCACATTTCGTGAACTGAATGGAATAGTTACTGAAACATATTTCATGATCCGATTGCTTGATGATGTGAAGCATGAATTGCTAGCGGTTGAAGTGATCAACGTTGATGACAGGGATTGGGTGTTTGCGTGTGTTGCTGACATGGTTCACAATGCAGTCCGGATGTGGTGAGTATGGAATTTGTCACACGTGAAACAGAGGCCATGACACATCCTTATATATGTATGGGTCTTTAAGTTGTGATGCTGCAGATGTGCTTGTAAAAAATGGCCATACCAAGACTGGTTCACTGCTAACAGCAGGCATATGTAGTGTCGTATAATGAACACTTTATGTAAGGCTCAGGCCATGATTTGCTTTGGTTTGTACTTCCTGTTGTGAAGCATATAAACTAGAAATAAAGGAACATACTGTCAATTGCAACTCTGTTTATATGGCTATTTAATATACTGCATTTTTCAGCCTCGCTCATACTCATGTTCATGTCATTTATTTTTCTGTAAATCTTTTTACAGGATACAGAAGTAGTCATATTAATAACAATAAAAGAAACAAACAAACATAGAGTAGTATCTATACAAGATTGAAGAGAACATTTTTGTCAGTAAAGAATAATATACAATAATAATATACAATACATTTAAAATATAAAGAAACAAAATCTAAAGTGTTTAACCTAGCATATCACTTTGCGAATTTTGAAATATGATTTATAAACAATCAGAGCATCACTCATTTCCATTTAGAGTCAAACTACTCTTCCAAAAAAATAAAAGGAGTTTGTTTGAATAAATCTTTTCAGGACTTGTCTTGTATGGCTATCATCAGGTGTTTCAGATCACAAAATACTTTGAGGATGGAATAATTGCAACGGTAATTTTCAATGGTGGAGTAAGATCTTATTCCTTACAGTTGAAATAGGATTTATAAAGAAAAAGGTTTTTACTTTTGACATAGGTATGTTTAATGTGTATAAGAACACATACATGCAGGTCTCTCTTTACCAATTTCTTTTTGTACGATTTCGCTTTAACATGACTTAACTTTTTTCATAAATTTATGCAGTAATGTTCAGTTTAACGTGATTTGGCATAGATGATACTTGATAATTTTTGGTTTAAAGTGATGTGGCATACACATTCTGTGGTTACTGTTATCTTGTGTTGGAGGCTAGCAGTAAGTGATGTCACTGTTAGGCCATCAATCATGCCTATGGATTGATAATGCTGGTGATATAATCACACATTTAATCTACAGGTCTGTATATCCACTAGTGGTCTAGTCATACACTGTGTAGGATGAGGTTGTCAATCCCCTAACCCAAGGAAATACGCTGCTTTAAATGGGAATCTTATTTTCAATTTGCATGACATTTTTCAGGAATGTCTTCCTGGTGTAAAATAAGACCTGCCCATATTGTAAAATTTCTGTAGCCAGTACTTCTGTTGATCTTTTGTATATGACGTTTAATTGATGGTATAATATAACAAAAGATTTTCTGCATGTGACAGATGCCATTAATTAAACTTATTATACATTCCTCAGCATGTGTAGTGGCTGCAGAATTTTTAAAATATAACCTTCTTATTGTACTTTAACAATACCTATGTCAGAAATATGAATGTTTTTTCTTATAACTCTTATTTACACTGTGAGAAATTTGATCTCATTATTCTGTCATTGAAAATTACTTTTTCACTTATTCTTCCCTCACAGTATTTTGTGATTTGATATGCCTAATGATGGCTGTAGAAGGCTGAAACATGTAGCATATAATATATTAAGCAACCATGTAAATGAAGCTGTCATCGACAGTATATTCCCTTATTTCTACCTGTGGTTTGCTGTTCTGCCATTATATCTGTAGACAAATAGTTGTGAATATGACTGGAAGATGGCAGCAAACATTTGCTGTTCTGTAGTTACATATGTTGGTTATGAGTTAGTAGCAAAATACGGCATTGATAGCAGTTACATATAGAAACACACGGTGACACTGAAAGCGGCTCTGGGCGTATGCATGATTCATCAGTTTTGTGGTTAAGTAAAGTATCTCAGCATACATGTATATCAGACATTGAATATGTTTTGAATTAATGTGTATAACAGACTGCATTATAGAGGTTAGTTACTTGTTGCAAAGTTAGTTTTTATTACCTAAAAATGTTGCACAGAAAGAAATATTGCATAATTAGTAGACTTTTAGCTCACAACTTGTGTGTTAAAATTTAAGCTGGTTGTTATGTCCATAATCGTTAGCTTTGTGAGCAAAAGGGGAGCACAAAGAGCAGTAAAACATGGATTTCACTGTGCTTGAATCAGTGTTTTTCTCGATCCTGTTCATGTTTTTGTCGGTCCCACCAGAACTTCCATAAGAAACAACATTAAATCTTTCTCAAATGTACGTTTTTGTGCCTCCTGCTCATTCCTGTATTATATATTAAAGTGGAGCATAAATTGGCAAATTGATTTATTTTAAGTACCTCCAATTACAAATTGGAAAGTTGGAGGGTGGGGTGGAGTGTTTTACAGGTATCAGTTCCTAAGTTATATATTGTCTTCGTGCCGTATGTGGGCTGGGCACAATGGAGTAACCGGTCGAGGTTCTGAGACGGGTGGTTTCTTACAACATGGTGGTGAGGAATGGACCAGTGTCAGTCATTCAGCCAGGTTACTCCACTGTACACAATGTATGATGTATTAAAACGCCCACTATTTAGACAGAATGCATACATGTTGGCTGCCATCAGCAGCATTTGACAGAAAGCAAAGAGGCAGTATATTACTTTAATGGGCATGCAGAAGGAATGAACGGGATTATATTTTAATGCAATACACTGGCCAAGATTACACTTTTAATGTCATGTATTGACGCTGTGTGTGTAACTTCAGTAACTGCATAAATGTTCATATTCTTGAGTTTATAGTCATATGATTTGTCCCTTCAGAAATGTAAAATCCAGGTTAAAATTGGATGTGAGACACTCATTTGTTGGAGTATGAATGAAAAGATGCATTAGTGGCATAGCTTTATGGGTTTGATACAGTTGCTGAGTTTGAGTGTTCTTTTTTCAGCCACAGTGGAATAAATTTGTCCAATGAGACCAAGTTTTTACCTTCACGCCAATTCCAGAGGAAGTTTGTGTACCTAAATTTGGCAGCCTTGAAACGTAGATCATTTACGCATGTTGTCCTACGAGTGAAACCAACCAGAGGAATGGTAAGCGTTAAACATTTACACATTGGTAGGGCTCACTATGTTTTGCCCATAGAGCAGTGCAGATTATTTGCATTAATGCCACTTCTTCCATTTGGAAACAATGGAAATGAGGTAATATACTTAAGTAAAAGTGCATCTTTTGAAATTCTATTCAGAATCAATGTACTCCGATATAAGACAACCCTGCACATAACATGACTCCCTTCAAATCCTCAATTGTCAGGAAAGTACACACAATATGTATAACTTGTGCATGATAATAAGGTGACCTTGCATATTTCAGAGGATGAATTAGGGAAAAATTCTCATCCTATATTTGGGTAAATATGATATGTAAAGGTGCCCCTGTGCTTAATTAAGCATCATGCTGTGAATGTGTACAGGGGACTGCAAGTAATGGCGTAACTAGGTCTTTCAATGCGTGGGATGAGCAAGTGCAATGGCCGCCCTTTGCAGAAATTATGAACTTTACCATATCATGATTATTGAATTTCCATGTATTAAGCCCAATTCAAAATTTGTAGAATGTTGGAAATAATTTTTTTTGTTTGTTTGAAATATTCATTTTGCCATACATTTTACTGCTTCTTTGACTCTGCTGCCTTGGGCAGCCCCACTACTCCCCCCTCCCTTCCCACAGTGACACCCCTGACTGCAGGAATAGCCCCACATATAAACTTAAGCTCTAGATGAATGTGAGCCATCAGCTTCATGCTGCTGTTTTTTGCGTGTGGTCAAAAAGCCCCTTCAGTCTGTCTTAAACCTTGGAGAGGAGTCCAGATAGTCCTCACATCATGTCTGGTTGTGTTGGTCGAGAGAACGCTCCCTGGTACTGGAAACTGAAACCAAGGTGTTCAGCCCATATCCAGTTCTTGTACCCATAGACCTTTTAACCTTCAAACAACCTGTGTTTGCAGATGCTAATGCAAATTAAAACAACCCTAAAATTCATTTTATGTTTTTTTTCATGTTTTTACTGTGCAATAATCCAATTTTATTAAAATATAACCAACTAATTGCACCAACATGTGATTCTAAAATCTTATTTACACGTTAAAACACGTCACTTGGTTAAAATACTTCCTACATCTCCTTCATGTTTCAGCAAAGGAGCACAGGTACAACCTACACAGCTAAACACATGCTGCTGCAGTACCATATATAGTAAGCATAGAAGCATTAGCAACTTCAAAATAAGGCAAAACAAAACTCCCTGTAGATGGTCTTGACAGACTGAAACATGTAGGAGTTGTAGGAAGTATTTTAACCAAATGACGTGTTTTAATGTGTAAATAAGATTTTAGAATCACATATTGCTGCAATTAGTTGGTTATATTTTAATAAAATTCATTTTATGTATTTAGGTAACAAGGAAATTTGCTGCATTTTTAAGACACACTGCATCATCTCTGTTATGTTTTCCCACAAGGCGCTGTTTATTTCTTAATTTTATCTTTTCCTATTCCAATAATACATTTTTGTACACTGTGTGCTGAAATTTAAATTTAACCCTTTGTTTAAAGGTTAAGTGTTGAAGCTAAATTGAAAATAGTTTTCAAGATTAGAGCCCTCTGAATTGTGATTCCGTGCTCTTAGGTAGACATTACCAAAGTCGGGGAGAAACCTGCTGCCTTTATCTTCATAGTAGAAGAGTGAGCAGCACAGTTGAGCTTGCTAGAGATATAGGCAAGGATGGTATGGTGTCTGTGAGTGAATCAGTGGGAATCAGTGGTCCTGCAATAAATAAAAAAAAAAAATTGCAAGGGAGAAAATTTAGAAATGTAGGAGGAGGGAATGTGGATAAAACAGTGGTGACAATCAGTAATGTGTTTAACCTTTCAACTGTTCGTTGGAACAAAGTGTGCTGTTTCTCCCATGATCACCAGAACCTTAAAAATAGCACTTTTTTTTTGTTTACATTTAACGCGTTGTTTCTCAGTTGTTACGAAATCTTGTTGTTCTACACTAAAGGAAGTTTTTCCTGGCTTCTCGTCAAAGATGCCTGGTTTTGATCGTAGGGCCGTGTGTGTGGAACGTAGTGCAGGCACTCCCCAACTTAACGACCAACTGAAGTTAAGATACATTTCCTTAAGAAAATTTAGTTTCAAACTAGTATAAAAATATGATTAAAGTTTTGTTTTGAACTGTTTTCCTTTACTTTGTTCTTATTATTTTGTAGCAGAAAGACTACTTGCTGGAATTCCCTTCAGTGTGCTGGAGGGTGTACAGTCCACCTCATTTCTTATTTTTAACTTACGACCAATTTGACTTACTTATCATGTGTTCATAAAATATACTGTTTTGTAAGATGGGGAGTACCCATAGTAATGGGACAGGTTTTGTTCCACATATTTCATTTTCTCCTGTCGTATCATTGCTGCAAATTGTGTTCAGTCAACCTACCACTGACATAGTGTGTAGTCTAGATATTGACAGAACTGCTGATAAATGACAAAACAGGAAATTGTAAAACTAATTGAAGCGACAGTACAAGAATAAAAACCCCACTTCTTACAAAGATTTGGCGTGCAACGTGTCAGATATCGGCTGTGTATTTCATTAGAAATTACTGTATTACGCGTATGTGGGGTGTACCAGTAGGAATCTGCCATTCTTTGGTAGAATGTTCCTTAGGTTAATTTGCATTGATATCACCAAACATATCTGTATCTGAATTTAAACTGTTATGGAGACAATGATACCAGAAAAATGTGGTCAGTCTTCTTGTGGTTCCATGTACTGTACTTGTTTAACATGTGTTATTTGTACACTGTGCAGTTCTGTCTTTGAGACAGTCGCCAAACCAGGCAGAGGCAAGTGTGCTATCTAAAATGGTGGGAACCTTAGGGATGATTTTTATGGAAATTGTTACTGTAATGTCCATTAGTTCTTCAGTACGTAAGTCAGCATTTCAGGAACTGCAAATTCCCCCTTGTTTTAATATGTATTTGGTAATCAGTAAGCGTATAACAGCCCGCATTCCGTAAAACTTATCTTGTGATTATATCAAAAACTATTCAGCTTTGGATATAAGTACCAATATATTTGGTTGTGTTGATGTCTTTTAACGTCAGGAACATTCTCCCAATGTGTGACAGATTATTTCTGATTTACCCTGTATAATCTGAGGCTTTCATGGTGACTGAACACAGTAAAACTATCTTGGGCTACCAGCCATGTCAAGTGGTTATATGTCAAACAAACTACATTTTCAAGGACCACCTCCATCCTTGACATCAGGGACAAAGACATAGATGGTTCTTATAACAGTGGTTTGTTTTCTATATAACCACCTGACACAGCTGGTGGACTGAGAGGGGGCTATTGTTCATGAAGACAGAAACAGTGCTGAAGACATCTTTGATAACAACTAAGGAGTGAAATTGACAAAAAGTTCATAAACAACTCCTGATCAGAAACAGATGGTGATTATCACTCAGATTGACATATTATTTTCTATCTTTCATGTCAGTTGATGGTTTATTGCTGTGTTCTTAAAACGCTACTATTAGACTGTCTAAGCCATATGATTTCAGCCAACGTACTGTTTCTGTAAGGTCCATTCTACGATTGACCTTCCTTCTGTATCTGAATGTCTCAAGTGGTCTCTTCCTTTCAGGTTATCTGACTAAGACTGTTGTTGCATTTCTTATCCTGCCTATGTGTACTACATGCCCCACCTGTCATAGCCTTCGTGATTTGATCATGAAGAATTAAGTGGCATCAGATCTGTCCTCATATGTCATTGTGTTCTGGGATGATGTGTTCATTTGGCCAGTCACTGTGAGAAAACTTTCTGGTCTAGTATTCACACCTTTTGTTTTGCATTTACTCAGGTGGATAATAACTGCCAATGACAACTGGTTTTGTGTATTGGGTGGGTTAATGCATAAAACCATCCAGTATACAAAAAAGAGTTGGAGTTGACAGTTATTATCCATGTGTGTGTTTTCTTCATCACAGTGGGATGTCCCACAAAAAAATATGCATTTACCACCATACTATTTAACACATTGGCTGCCATTGTGAATTTCTCGGTTATTTGCCTTGGGGGGCTACATGTAGAGAGACATGTGGTTTTTGCATTGTTGAGTGTTGCAGTTTCCACAAACAATAGTGAACACATTCCTCCAAAGTTTGTGTAAAACCAACAGATATGTGGTGCTAATGCAGAAAAATATCCAAGCTTAAGAATGTAAGTGGCCTGGAAGAGACTGAATTTCACCATGGCAATTGGGGTGTTAATCTAGTTACACTTGTATTTTATTTAATAAGTTCTGACATATATTTAAATATGTTTTACAAGGTTCAACTCAATGTTGATGTCCATTCCGCTTCAAGCCGTCGCATAACTGTTTCTTTGCCAAAGTGGGTGTCATTTCTGTCAAATTCAACAGTGTTAGACTCCACAGTGGACCATGCTGTTTATTATGAACTTAGCCTGCCAGGGTTTGAGCAGACCTGGCAAGCATATCTGCTTTATATTCAGCCAGAAAACTGTCAGAAGACTGCACATCATGCCGTGGTGACAATGCTGGTGCCCTGGCATAGAGAAGATGTACATGTCCACATAACGTGAGTGTTAAATGTTATGAGTTCTTTATCTATCAGGTGAAATGTGATAACTCAGTACAGTGACTGATATGGTTGGACTGTCATGAGTTCAGTTCACAGTAGTAAGCTCAGACAATATTTTGTTTGTCACCTTATTTTGTCACCAGCAGCAGGCTGTACCTAGTACCCAATCCAGTGGGTGCCATAGTGTCCTATTAATCTCTTGCCACCATCTAAAGCTGAAGCTTAGGGAAGGTTGAAGCTGTATCTCCACAAGAGAGCCACGGTCCACAGTGGCCATTAGTGCCAATACTTCATGCTTTCTGTATAACTAACAGTTGAAATTTTCAAGCATAATACATTAAAGCCCAGTATCAAGTATCCCAAACCATTAACCAGCCTTAAATATGTTATTACCACAATAAATAAGACAGCATGACAAATTTTCTGTGAAATGAGCTGTTTTGTTCTAACTGGGTACACTGATCACATAAATGTTTATCAAAAAGTAATGCCATTTTTTTTTTGTTACTGTACATTTTTATTTGTGTGCAAGATGAATGAATGTACATATTGCTTATTATAGAGTTGGAATAATTACGTGATTTAAATGATAGTAACCGTTTATTCATAATTCCCGGTTCATATTCACACCATATGTTTGACAAAAATTATGAAAACAAAGAGTGAAAAATGCACCATTTTGCTCATAAATGTTATTTGTGGCATCTTGAACACTGTTGTGTGATGCAAAATTTTTGCATGTGGCATATCATAATTAATTTCATATTCAAGTTTGCATTTGTGTTTTGAAAGTCTTATTGATCCTTATCAGTTTTACAGTGTAAAATGACATTGGTTATATTCTAGTTGAGAACTGCCACATGAAAGTCATTGGTTAGGCTTGCTGACATTCTGCACATCTTTTGCAGCAGTGCTAATAGATTTACACCTTGAGGGTTGTGAATGAAGTAAAACCACATTAATCCTAAATCATTTAATTCATAATACAACAAAATTCCTTTAGTCTGCCATCTGATAATCCAGAAATCCTGACAGTCCAGTAGTTGAGAAGAGTATTCCTAGTACTTTTTTACCAGCAAAGAGTTCAACAACAAAACAGGCAGATATCAGAGACATCTTCAAAAAGGCCTCCAGGAGTGTCTATACATTAACTGTTGTGGTATCTTCTGACCCCTGGTCTCCTGCTTCATCAACTTCTTCACCTGTGAAGACTCCAGAAAACACAGAAGAGGATCCACATGACTCTGAACAAGTAGATGAAGGAGATATCCCAATGAAACTCAGATTAGTTGTACAGTCTGAATATCAGAGTAGTAACAAGTAATTAGTTGTAAGAACTTAGGTCAGTATGAGTACTGTCTGATAATTCTAATAAGGACTCTTAACATAATTACCCTTCTTGGTAATTATTTTACATGTAGGAGGTTTTTTTAAAAGTTGGACTTCATTAGGTTATGAAATATTTATGTGTTCGTTGCTGTGAAAATTTTTTAATATAAATGTGTATGAAGGTGGGTAGTTTGGTTGTTATTAGTTGTTTAATTCATCTGAAGAAGGAAACAGTTACTGAAGTGTTGTGTCATTGTTGTGTGTTACAGTGGAAAGATTCACCATCAATATAAGTGATAGAACTGACATTATACCATTTTTCAAGAATTTATTTGATTCAAATGGAAAGAGTGTTCGCTATTAGTTTATTTTTGTGTCATATTCATGAGTAATGTTCTTTCTTTGCAGAGAAAGTATTCAACAACCATTACGCTTAAGACTTCAGTCTCCAAAACCTACAATGTATAATTCAAGTGATGCTGTTAAAGTCACACTGGTTCTGGATCCACAGTGCAAATACTCTGTGAGGTGAGATACAGCATCAAATATGTGTTTGTTGGCTGTGGACTGCCAGTGTCTGAGTCAGGTTTAAAAACTGGGTAGTTGATAAACGAAGAAACCAAGCAGGTTGGTGTAGTGGTAACATTCGAGACTTGTGGTGAGAATGTGCCCAGTTCAAATCAGTAACACGATGTAAAACCAGAAGGACAGAGGCCACTTGGAAAATTTGGACATAGATAAAAGGATTATACTAAAATGGCGTTTATGAAATAGGATTGTAGAATGTGGACAGGATTAATTTGTCTTAAAACAGGGACTGTTAGTGAAACTTCACTTTCCATAAAATGCAGATAGTTCCCATGAAGGATTGTGCCTTATGAAGTGGGATGAATAATGTATGTTGTGATTAAGTCTCTTTCTAAATGATATTTTTAACAAAGACCTATCAGTGATATGAATGTTACATTAAGCAAAATTTAATATTTGTGGTCAGAAGGACAAAGGTTTCATAGTTTCATTTTTAGTTTCATTTAATTTAAATTTTTAAACTTGCATTTGTGTTCAGTAAGGATGACTTTCACTGTGGTTTCAGTATGTCTCTATGCACTGAGTGGAAGCATTCATTATAAAATATGTTTGCATTTTTTATGCTATAATTTCAGAATTCAGAGTGGAGTGCTGGACAGTTTGGGGCAGCTTGCTCGGTTTTACAGTCCAATGATGTTGCCATACCTGGTGACCATATTGCTGCTGACTTTGCGTGAACAGCTACGTACCCTGGTGGAGACTGGTCAGTGCGTTATGTTTCACACAGCTCTAAGTGCTGGGGCGAAGCCGTATTATGTTCTTCCTGCTGTGAGGATTGGGTCACGTGTACTGGGGTACGTGCAAACTGAAATGATTTGTGTGGGACTTTACTAGGTAGTCTCCCAATGGGGGAAGGGGGAAAAAAAAAGACCAAGCATGTGGTATCCAAAAGAAAGGATACCCGTTTTTCAAATTAATTTAAAAAATAATACAGTCAGTACTATGAACGGGTTAGGGGTTTGACAGCTGACAAATTAGGGCCTCTTGTCTACATTGTCAAGACTTGCTGTGGAACCTACTGGGCCCATCATCCAGTGAGTACACGAGCTCCTCTTGTGGATAAAATTACCAAGATATGCGGCTAACCACTCATATTTGTCTAGTGGTGAGATTCGGAGTGTTTGAAACTATACTCCAGTCTCGTATATATGTTCATGGTGTGGTGCTAAAGACCTGCATTTATACGTGCAAGCACACGTAGGAAAACAACTAGAAATTCATATTATGTATTTAGGCAGCAAGGATATTTTGTGATTTTAAGCTTTTGCCGTGTTCTGTATGTAATGTGTTTTCTTTTGGGTAATTCCCAGGCGTCTTGAGTTCTAATAGCTGATGTTTCGGAACACTCTATCATTTCCATCTTCATAGGCAGGTGGATGAAGCGTTCATCCACCTGCTTATGAAAATGGAACTGATAGAGTGTTCCGAAACGTTGGGTATTAGAACTCAGACGCTGGGGAATTACCCAGAAGAAAACACATTACAAGGACATTTTGCTTCATTTTAAAGACATGCTGCACACTCTGTTTTATTTTCTACCACACGCCATTTATTTCACAATTCTATCTTTTTCTTTTCAAACAATACGCACATTTTCATAAACTGTGCACTAAAATCTGAATACCCACCCTAGTGGAATAAAAGTTAAGCATGGGGCGCACATCAGGCCTTAACAATACTGTGGTAAGGTCACAGCAGAAACTTGGATAGGACACAATAATGTGATACCAGTCTTCTGTGTGTTTGTGCGTATGCATGACTGAATGTTTGATTTGAGTTGGTAGTGCTCCTGCTCTGTATTCAGTAGGCCCTGGCTTCAAATTTCAGTTGGAGACTAACTGTGTGGACTGAGGATTTTTTTTTTTTTTTTAATTTTTCCCAGTCTGTCCCACCTGGTGCCACCATAATCAAGTAATGCTATGACTTTTTCCTTCCACATCTCTCAGATTTATCATTTGCTAATTGTTCTTCCTTGTGGCAATGTGTTTTCTGCCTTCTGATATACCATGCTGAAGCAAAGGTAGAAGGGATGGGAAGACGAGGAAGAAGAAGTAAGCAGCTACTGGATGACCTTAAGGAAATGATAAGATATTGGAAATTGAAAGGGGATGCATGTGATCACTCTCTCTTGTGAACTTACTTAGGAAGACTACGGATCTGTCACGAGACAGATTATGTGATGATGAGTCTGATATGCTGACAGTACTGTGAAATAAACCATCTGCATAAATGAAACTCAAATTGGTGAAATTCTGCTGTTAGGATCTTAATGTGCATTTGTGACTAGACATCGATGCATGAAAGTTGAAGAATAAGAGACCAACTTGATGTCATTAGTTATTAGGTTTTATTTCACTTCTTCTATGCTAAACATGTTTCGGACACTAATACATCCATCATCAGGATCCTGCGACTTTTCTATTGTATCACTATCTTGGTCGTGTGTTCTTGTTTCGATGTGTGTTGGGAGTTTCGGTGTGGCTGGGTTGGGGTGGTATCCGTGTAGCAGGTTGATGCCTGCTACACGGATCAATGTCTGAAACATGTTGAGCATAGAAGAAGTGAAATAAAACTTAATAACTAGTGACATCAAGGTGGTCTCTTATTTTTCAACTATCACAATGATGCACGGTCCAACATACATAAGATTGATGCATGAGTTTCATTAGTGAAGTTCATGTGCAAGGTGATCCTGGTTGTATCTGTGTTTCACTATGCACTGTGCCTTCAAGGTGTTCAGTTCCATGCGTTCTTAACTTTGTCACTAGTAGGAGGTGGGTGAGAAGCTCTATAGCCCGGCTGTTTTACCCACTACAACAGCGCTACCAAAATCCACTGGATGGAAGGCTGTGTAGGCCCCAGAGCCAGTGCAGACACTGTGGAGAAGATAAATTTTTTTTCCCTTCTAGGAATGAAACCGTGACTTATAGGTCATCTATCCTGCAGCCTATTTACTCTGCCAATATACACATGAATTATGAGCAACCTTACATGCAGCTTCTAAACACTGTTCAAATTTGATTATGGTAGTTGTGATAGATTTTGCCTGATAACCCAAGTGGTTTGCTTTACGTTTTCTGAAACAGTGTTTTTTTATGCTTTACAGTTGGAGTGTGTTGATGAAGTTTATGCATCCGCTGCTGCCGCTGCCTGATTTAGCGATTCTGCAAGAGCAGAACCTGGATTTTCTGCTTCTGCCCATTTACCTCTACATTGTAGCATATGGAGCAGCATACCTCCTTGGTTTGGGTGTCTGGCTGGCTGTTATCTTCAGTGGACACACGGCACACAAGATTGCTCTGAGGTAATTCTTCGTATAACATGAGCATGTCAGTTGCCTGTACGTGTGCCTGGAAAGGGCTAAAGTAACATGTCTCTTAGTACATAAATTCTTTTAATGGAGATTACAACTTCACCCAAAAGCTGAAAATTAAGTCAGACTGTTGAGAGAACTTTAAGCTTGTTTATAATATTTGAGGTTTTCATGACAGTGAAGATTCACATTGTGTTCTGCTTTTCTACTTTATGACAACGTGTAGTCTGTTTTGGTGGGTAGCGGCAGTTGATAGGAAGATACTGCCCTTCTCATGGATTGCAAAGTGTCATATAACCACAAAATTAATTATAACTTTCTTAATGTTTTTGTCCACAATGAGGTAAGAGCCGAAGGTTTGAGGACTGGTTGCATTGAGTGCTCAACAGACATAATGTGGCTGTGCACTACTAGTTTTGCTGCATTGATTGACTGTGAATTAATGTACTGGTGTTACTTTAACAGAATGTTGTGGCTTTATGCAGTTGATGTTTAAGTGTGCTTGTGTTGAGTGCATTCTGTGATCATTTGTAGCTTAGTGAAGTGGCAGACCTGAAGAAACAGTTTTAAAATTATTTATTCTGTGCATTTTGAATCACTATTTTCATTTAAATACAAACTAAATGCACTGACAATACATGATACAATAGTCCCTTAACTCCTAAGTGTTCCAGCATAACCAATGCCATCTACAGGGAGTACATGCCGAGTTTAAAACCATTAACATTAAAATGGATTATATCTGTGAATTTCAGAACTGTCATATGAAATAGCTGTGAAATTTATAGGTATAATCCAGTTTAGCTGCTAATGGATTTAAACTCGGCGTGCACTCCCTGATGACGGCATGGTTGTACCAAAACATGTTGGAGTAAAGTGCATTTGGATGGTACTGAAATGAATTAGTAATGCTGAAGAAACACGTAATTTGCTTCAAGTTTTCTTTTTTTTTTGCCTTAACATTGATATACCTGTTATTGAGACTTATGAAATCCCTAAAAAGCCTCGAAAGATGATGCTGTGGGCTTAACACAAACCTTTCAATGGTGTTTATTTTTCAACATGGACAAACTTTAGTTGAGGTTTTTGAACAATGTCAAGACTGACTGGTGAAATGAGGAAAAAGTGCATCCAGTCATCCATGGGGCATATGGAATATGATTAATGGCATTTGGAACACTCTAGGCATATCATACAATACATGCTGTCACATTTAAATAGAGATATAAACAGGAGGCTTATTACTGCAGAGTTTGTGTCCTCTATACTGAATAATAACCAGAAGCAAAACTGACTTCTGTGTGCAGAGATCTGCATGATCAGGCCAAGAAGGGCAGAGACTGCCTTTTCTGGGTAATAACAGGAGATAAAAACTGACTGAAGTTAATTGGAAAATTATTTGAGGATATCATGGAACTTCAAGCTGAATCACAGGCAGTGCTGGACAGCATCATGAAGCAGGATTGCTAGAGATGTTTCCAGCATTGAGAGAGGCACTGGACCCAGTGTGTAAATTCACAAGGTACAGTACCAAACTATAACTGATGTAAATCTCAAATATTTGTGTTGCACCAGTCTGGAAACTTTTGGTTCACTCCTTTTATGTCTGCAGAAGGCTGCATATGCCATAGAATACAAATTGGGTACATGTTGTAGTATTACCATTAGAGGGAATTATGGACATTGTGTTGATAGTGAGGTTGTACTTTGATAATAATTTCTGTATATTCCAATGGCTGTTATCACTTTTCTCACATCATACAGCAGTGAGCACGTTTGTGAATGTGCATATTTGGAACTGGAGTATGCCTTTCTGCTCTTGATGGAATGTTATGACAAGAAGTTGCAAAAATGTATTTGCTAACTTCACTATGTCCATTTGTCAACATACAACAGTTTTAGTACCACAAAACATGTGATCATTAAACTTGATATCAGGGGTTTTCCTTCTGTTTTGTCAGCCCCTTCCAGTTTCAGTTAAAACTTGGCGGAAATAATGATCATTTGGGTGAAGACACACATTCGTTCGTCTGTCTTTAGCGTCATTCATTAAAAATTTATCAGAATGAAAAATGTTTGTAACAAAATTTGCAAATAACAATGAAGCACACATTTTATGTTTGGTTTCCTTTTTGCCCAATTCCCATAGTCTTTAAGAAAGTTACACAGAATAGAGTGAACTTGCTGTGCATACTGGAAATGATACATTATTTACATTGCACAGTACCACACAGTGACTGTAATCAATAAAGAATCATCATTGTACATATGAGGACACAATTATCTAATCTATTATGCTTTACTTTTTGTATAATAAATCTTGAAAGAATAAGAAGCATAATACTAGCTATGTGTCAACTTAGAGATTTGACCTTTCACATTCCATGATGAAACAATAAGACATCACCCTGGTGGAGCTTCATGACACACAGGCATCATTTGTATAACCGGTATTGGCTTAGGATCATGCAAGAAATTTTGTAATAGTAACTGGTGAACTCACATACCTGTGACAAGTGGTATGGTACTTATGGGGTTTGATTTTCAGGTGTTGTTTGTTTTAAGGGGCTAGTGGTCAACTTGCTTGACCTGCAATCATCTATGCGAACATTTGTCGGAAAACACCCTTCGAAATTAATTTCGTATATGTAGGCAACAGGGACATTTACTGCATTTTTGAGACATGCTGCATGAGCTCTGTTTTGTTTTCCACAAAATGTTGTTATTTCGTACTTTCATCTTGTTGTATTAAAATAGTATATTTTTCATAAACCATGTGCTAAAATTAGATACCCACACTGGTGGGATGTGGGTTAATACAATTTATAAAAAATTTTGAAACTGTCTTAAAATTATACAGTTGACTTCAGGAGAAAGAACTTCAGACGCATGTAAATGCAAAATCCCTTACATTTTAATCTGCTTAATTTAGTATGGTTCTCTATGAAGATAGGTAATTAGAGGCCAGTAGGTACTGGAAACAATAAGTAAATAAATAAATAAATAAAAAATGAAGTTGTCTCGTGTACAATGTGTTTTTTTTTATCATGCTGCGCATGTGTTTCCTGCTTGTTTGTGTTTGTACTTGCTGTAGCATTTAACATTATTGTACGAATCAGTTCATTTGGAAGGCATCACATTCATTCTAAATGCACTTCATTTCACAGGTTTCTGGCCAAGTCCCTAACAGGAACACTAACCGTGTCAGAATGGGCCATGGCAGGACTGTCCAAGTTGCCTGCAGCAGTGGTGGCATTCCTTATTGCACTTATGTACAGCACATGTGGTGCCCTCAGCCTGTGTGTGGGTGCAGCCTTTTTTTTCCTCAAGGTACAGTACTGGTGATTCACTCTGTGCTGTGGCTGTCACTGGTGATTCCCTCTGTGCTGTTGCTGTCACTCACATTGGTATCACTTTAAAATGAATGTGTGTGTTGGTTTAAAATATTCTGGATGATCTTATGATGGTGAACATGACCTTTGAGAACCGGCATTTGTACAGTGATACCTCGGCTAACAAGTGACCCTGCTAACGAATTTTTCGGCTAACGAAGATTTTTTCGCTGTTTTTCGGACTCGGCTAACGAATATGGATTCAGCTAACGAATGTTTTAATGGATGCGCGCGCTAACATAGAGCAGCAAACATGAATGGTTGGGCCATTCCAGGAACTTATCTTTTCCGTCTGTATGTGTGTTTCGGCTAACGAATGTGATTCCGGAACGAATTATCTTTGTTAGCCGAGGTATCACTGTATATGCGAACTCGCGTAGAAAACACCCCTAGAAATTAATTTGATATATTGAGGCAGCAATGAAATTTACTGTATTTTTAAGATGTGCTGCGTAATCTATGTTATATTTTCCACACAATTCCATTTACTTCTTAATCTCAACTTCTTCTGTTCAAATAATGTATTTTTTTTGTAAACCGTGCGCTAAAATTGAAACACCCACCTCGGTAGAAGAAAGGTTAAGTTCATAATCATCTGGTATGTCACACTGTATCACTTGCTAGATGGGCACCAACATTTTGGAGCAGTCTGCTGCCTGTATTGTTCAGTCTAAGTTCCCAGTAAAGGATTGGTGGCTGGGGTTTTAAGTTTTTATTGGGATGAACAGGGTGCTGGGCTGTGGGCTGAGTGGCTGAGGAATTGTGGCTTGATTTCTGTTGAGACAAAGGGATTTTTTTTCATCTTCAAGGTGTTTAGATATTTGGGAACAGCTTTAACAAATCAAAATTCTATTGCGGAAGAAATTAAGAGCAGATTGAGATCAGGAAATGCTTGCCATCATTTGGTGCAGAATCTTTTGTCTTCCAGGATGCCATCCAGAAATTTAAAGATCAAGAGATATAGAACTATAATTTTGCCTGTTGTTTTGTATGGGTGTGAAACTTGGTTGCTGACATTGCTGGAAGAAAGTAAGTTGAGGGTGTTTGAGAACATGGTGTTGAGGAGAATATTTGGACCTAGGAGGGATGAGGTAACGGGGGAATGGAGGAGACTGCATAACGAGGAGCTAAATGATCTGTACTCCTCACCCAATATTG
>Ga0123354_10001956_pt1 | contig 26334 bp, 16 predicted proteins | sample TergutLab28metaG_2_FD_97872 | JGI IMG/M metagenome (GOLD analysis project Ga0123354, IMG submission 97872) | Labiotermes labralis P4 segment gut microbial communities from Petit-Saut dam, French Guiana - Lab288 P4 | ecosystem: Host-associated > Arthropoda: Insects > Digestive system > Gut ...
CATGCTTCCTTTCAGCCTCTGTAACAAGAAAAGACTTGCAATTCGGCACATGAACAGACTCCTCTTTCCAACGATACTATCAATTCTGTCCTACGACATCAGGAAGTAGGTCAGGCTAAGGACTTACCATCACCCACTTGTATAGTATAACTACCAGAAATAAGCAGGGGTATGCTCAAGTACTATGTTAGGGCACAGCAACACTGTATCTGAACAAAAAAGAACACAGCACAATTCTTTTAATTTGGCACCCATGGGACCAGACAATTGCCAGATTATCTAACATTCCAGGTTACCAAACAATACCTATTCTGACCTAATTTCTTACAGGCTTTTTTTATTACTGCTTCTATATGTGGGCTGCATAACTAATCAAAGGAGTATTCCGGTTGGACATGTCATTCAGCTGTTGGTTTAGGGGCATTAGTGTTCCTTTTAATTCATCCTGGAGTCTCCTCAGTTTCTACCTGGGATGCTGAAGGACCAGGAGACTGTGGATCAGCTGTCTTCATAGCTGAAGAACTTGATGGAGCTGGAGAAAAGTGGTCAAGAGATACCACAATGGTCGATGTAGCAACATTCTTGGAGGCCTTTTATGGAGAAATTCCAGACCGCTAACTGTTTTTGTCAACTGCCAAAGTAGCAGGATTTCCAGAGTCTTGGCAATCAGGTTCTAAGAATTCTACTGAACTTCAAACTACCCATTACAGTTCATCATAAACTACAGTTTGATCCATGCTGGACAGATGTATACAAAACTTCTAGTCTGAAGTTTAAAAATGTACATTGGAATGAATTTCTCTGAGTACAAGACTGATTAATTTTCCAGCGGGTGATTATTGCAGTGATATTCAAGTTATTTACTACCAACAGTACAAAATGAAAGAACTTTTCAACACATAACACTGTGCAAGGACAAGAAGAGCAATTTTGATTCATTTTGAATACTTCTTAATTTCTCTTTCATGCATCCTGTCATTTCTGTTTCTTGCTGTCCTCTGACACAAAAAGTAAAAACGTGTAATGAATGTAATAGTGGAGATCAGTCTTTAGCACTCTTAGTCATAATTTTACAAGCTTATATTTTATGCATCCAACACTTCTCACTAGTTTGAAACCCAGGTAACTTTTTCCTATGAGGATATCATTCACAGATAGTGTTCAGCAGGAATATTCACAGAAATGATTATTAAAAAAAAAAACCAATACAGCAACAGAGTTCCCAGTTGCCACAGAAATTATGCCAACCCATCCAAAATTAGATGGGTTTTGGGCTTGATAGGAATGAGACTTTACAGTTGTGAAGATCAGGAATGTAACACAATTTTATGTGATTATGACCCTTCAAAATTCATTGCTCTGGCAAGCTTAGCATTGTAAAATTTTATAGAGGGAGTTATCAGCTGCCTGCCATATACCATTGTTATTGTGCCCTTAGTGGTGGGGATGAGCATTTCAGACATAGCTAGCACAGATGAGTTACATCTGTTCTTTCAAACAATAATCACACCCAAAATTTATAATTAAAAATTATAAAATTATTTTTAAAAACTAAGGGATTATAGTGAAGTGATTCACTTGTTAAAATTCAGTGTACATGTGCCTGCCTTAAGCCTTAACTGATTGTTCACATGACAATAAAAGTGCTGAGGTGATAAATTAAATAGTGCTGCTTGAACATGTAAACAGGGTGTTAAAATTTACTAAGAGAACTTCACTAATAATAATAATAACTGTTCATCTATCACGTGCCATCTATGGACTGAACAATTATGATGTGTTATAAAAGATCACTCCATGTCATATTCCCCACATGAAGCCCTTGCTCTCCACTGCACAGAGTAGTCAGCCTGTTAGAACTGTGCAGCATCCTTCCTATCATCCTGGCAAAACATCCATTTAGTTAAATGTTATGAGATAGCTGTGGTATCAGTGGCATCTGGAATGGGATAGGAAGTGTTGCTGTCAGGACAGCGATGACATAGTGTGTGAACAGGTGATGGTCCAGCTGATCTGTCTTACCTACTTGCATATTGCTCTCAGAATAAGAAAAACAATATCAGCTACAAAGTCTGAGTGGAGAAAGTAAGAGCAGTGATCAGTTAGAGGTGGAATTATGTTATTTCCTAATTCAACTGTGACATATTATTACACAGGCAGGAGGACACACTGAACGTGTTTCACACTGAGATCTGTATATCCTACGTGTGTGGTCACTTAAATGCAAAAATAATGCACTATGAAATGTGATTCTTTTGAATTCATGGTTAAATAAAATGGTCTGAAGAAGAAAAAATCATGCTGCATGTTCTGAGTAACTGTCGCCAAGAGTATTCCTGCACAGAATTGTGTGATTCATGATATGGGATTTTGCAAGATGTAGCTGATCAAATTTAAGTTTGGTCCATACAGGACAATTTGGACTACCAACTTTGAAGAAAAATGTTATACTATTTATGGATTTTGATATAATTGAATACTGAGACTTTGAAAGTGCAGTTCACCACAATACTAGCAGACAAACCAGCCAAATATATCATGTGTTTTATCTGCAATAAAAAAAATTTAAGAATGTAGTATAACCTTGACAAACCAAGCCACATTATAGCAGATACAGATATACAGAAGATATAATGATGTCCAAGAAGATGGTTTTTGTTTATTTCGTAGCCCAAATATGGTGTAAGCATGTGTTGCTTCAGTCCCATGAAGTCACTCTACAACACCAAACCTCAGCTTAGCTACTGTATATCATATTTACCTGAACATGTGATGAAAAATTCTGCCTAATTCATTGTCTGAGATGTGGTGGGTTGCCTTATAATTGCACAAGAAATTAAACATGTGCTGTGAAGGTAATTTCCTCACCACTAAAGATTTGATGGGGTAGGGGGGCATAACCTACACAGGATCATCTTTCATCAAGTTAAATACAGTACTTAGTAAAGACTTGGGGTTCTCACAGTGGCAACTATCAAGAATAGTCTTCTGGGATGTGCTGCCTTTTAGTCTGCTAGAAAATGACATTTCAGTGACATATGCAGCACTTTAACATTCCCCAAAAGAACACAGTGAACCTCCCTTGGTGGAAGGATATTCCATATCACGGGGTTCTCCACACTGGCCCACTTTTCAGGGCTCCCATTCCCCACCTTGCCTTCTCTTCACTTCCCTCTTCCAATGCTTTTTTGTATTCCCTAATAACACTGGAAAAAGTTACCCCATTCTCCTACCATTAACCCTTTAAATGCCTAGTTAAATCCCATCTGCCCTTTGCTAACATTATTCGGAGCTCACAATATTTTCCACGTTGGCAGGTTAAGGGTTAAGCAGAGACAGCATGTTCCTGTCAGTAATTTTCTATGAAACAACACAGTGTCTCATCACAGGAGACAGTATTCTTCATATATGTAACTGTTTGGAACACTGATTCCTTTGACAAGACATGCAGACTAAATATGCAATTATATTCACTGTTGCTTTTTTGTAAACAAGGATGATATTTCTAAGCTTGATGAATACAAGCCTGGAAACAAGTACAAGTCCCACTACAGGGCTTTGACAAAGATGGAATTGTTGCACATAGCGTGAGATATTTCAGGCAAATTTCAGTGACTATATACAAACTCTGATTAAGGAGACGGTTCTTTTCAGTTGCATTATATAATGATTTGTGTTTTAGTCATAAATGTTAATAGACTATCTTCAACCAACAACACTAAAGACATAATACAAATGTGACAAAGAATATAAAGTTTCTTTTTTTAAGTGCAGAGGTTCAGTGAAAGTAGTATTTAAATTATAAAACAGGTCTGTATGTAGTTAAAAAATGGCAGATATTTCACTATTAAGACTTGATGCCATATAAAATGTTGCCTGACACTGAATCATTGCACAGTCACTTCCTCTTGAGAACATGAGATATGAGGTCATTGTGGCGGTAAATACAAAAATTATTCCTTTCTAGGATGTATGCAGTGTAGTCTGGTAGAAAGGTACCAACACTGTGTCAGAACATAGCCTCCATATTCAGCTCAGAAGGAAAAATCAATGCTTCTCTTACAAGGGCCACCATCTCCTGAAGGCCTGCTCCCAGCCCTTTGTCCTTACCCACTTTACCTTTATGCAAACCTTTACTTTCCTACATAGTCTACTCTTCTACCCTGAAGAAGGAGGCACCAAATGCCTCCGAAACGTTGCCACCTCTTTACATGGCTATAAGCTGTTACACACCAGCACAATAATCTTAATTTTTACACAATTTTAGAAAGATAAAAAAAATTGGCTCATAAGTAATTAAATGATGTGGACAGTCAAACAGATCCATATCATGAAAACATAAGCCAGAAACTAACAGGTGACTGAAATAAGAGTTTCATGAAGTATGATAATTATTTACACTTACATTTCTTGGACCACTTGTCATATGTTCATGAGGCAATAAGAAGACAAGGAAATTACCAGTGATGTCAGTGATGCCTAGAATGTTCTGCATTGGTCCAAGTCTGCTGGGATATATACCTAACAAGAAACCAGCAATTAATATGGAAAAACCAATTTGTCTTTACAGCAATCATACCATCTCTATTGGTAAGAGCAAAGATATAAAAATCTTTTACCTGTCATATATGCATTTAAAGTAGGTTATGATGCTCTTGATTGTATAATGGTAATGAATAGTTTAGAATGGGGTTCTCAAACTATATCACTGGTATACTACTGAATGAAATTTAACAATTTCAGTGCACCACCAATGTTTTTTTTTCACATTTAAATAAGAAATCTGAAATTGGAAAGACTGGTGGACAGTGGGGATCAGTTATATATTGTAGCCAGCAATGATGCACATTAGTAAATTTTAAGTTTTATTTACTTTTTAACATTCTTTCTCATGCTGCGTTCATTTCTATCCATGGTGTGCTGGATCAGCCAGCGCACTCATTGTCACGGATGTTTATTTGACCGTTTTTTAAATATTTCCACCATTTTATGACATGCTGCACTCTCATTACACCATTGCCATAGACTCTATCAACTGGTGGTGAACAATGATGGGGAGAAACATGTTTTTTCCACAAAAACCGAATACACTACAAACTCTTCATGGGAACAAGTTTCCAATTGAATTGCTACTGGCCATCAACTTATTGCATGAATAGCATCTGACAGACTCATTATCCAGCTGTTACGTTTTACCCCTAATAAAAATGGTACCTCTCACCAAACAATACTAGTAAATGCTGGATTAAGGCAAAGTCATAGGGCAAGGAACCTTACATATTCAACATGCTTTCTATTTATCATATGATATGTTACACACCAGTAAGTGCACACCCTGAGATGCTCTGGACCACCAGTGGCTTGTTGCTTTGCACAAGAAAATCCCAAACTTCCATGACACCATCTACACGTGTGATGTAAAACATACTAGGGCAGAACAATGACCATGCCCCACTGGTCAGTGTGGCACAAGACGTTCTCCACAGGACTGGAATATCCTGAACGAAACATTAAAACAACAGTGCTACATAAAGGCCTGAATTTTATCATTTGCAGTTTCTGTAAACTGCAGTAATAAAAATCTCATGTATGCTTCCACAGCAAACAGACTTCATACCTTAATGGTATCTTTCCAGATAGCAACAACTCTTCCTCCAACACTAAGCATCAAATCCTTATTAAATGGTGAGAGGGATAAGGCTGATATTGGACCATCATGAACATCACCCAATGATTTGAACATGAGAGCTACAAGAAAAGTTGTTGTTCATATAATCTCAGTGTTTAATTAATTTTCAACACATAGAATTATTCCACACAGCTCAATAAACTATGAAATTCAGGGCATGTATAAAGCACTGCAATAATAGTAAATCTAGGCAAACTGCTTATATTCTGCAAACTTTGGAATAGCCCAACTTAACATACTGCAACGTTCCACAATATATTTCTAAAAATGAATCCACATAAAACCATCAAATACAAGCTAACGTACTTTACCTTGTTTTAGACCCAAATGTTCTATTCCTCTGAATCATCTTCTGGGGCAATCAACTGTACACAAACTTAATTTACTTAACCTTTTTATTACATGTAGTAATTTTACAGCACCTATAAAATATTAAAATTTTTAAATCTGGCAATGTGTTTAATTTATGCAGTCCATTATTCTTTTGTATTATTGGCTATAAAGGAAATAATAAATGTACATACGTTAACAGAATGTACTTTTTTTTACCATGGCATAACAGCCATAGTGGGCCAAGGCCACCTTACTGTCGAGGATTCATGTCCAAACTCTGTTAGACAAACCACACTCGGTTGGACCCCTCTTGATGAGTGATCAGCCCAATGCAGAGACCTCTACCTGACAACACACAACACTCACAAGAGACAGATATCCATGCCCCTGGTGGGATTTGAACCCACAATTCCAGCAAGCAAGCGGCCGCAGATCCATCTCCTTGAACGCATGGCCATTGGGATTGGCAGAATGTACATAACCAGTTTTAAATAATTTAATGGTGCATACATATGTTTTAATAATGATTACACATAATGAATAAGTTAATGAATGTAATTTCATGTAAACTGAGTAGCTAGCCAAGTGTTCTGATTGTTATGAAGATGAAAATGAGGCACTGAAACATTGAAGGCTAAAACAAAATAGGGCATTTACGACTCTGTATAGCTTTATTACATCAGTACAACAGCGAAACATATGACCTGAAAATGTATCAAAAATCTTTATACAATACAGCATGTACACAATATTCATAAGCCTATTTTTGCAATCCAACCCCATCAATAAAACGTTCCCTTCATCCCATAGAGTTGACATGCCATATTGTACAAAATGCCAGCCAGTAACACCAGTATCCACTTCTTTATGATTAACATTCACAATTTTAAGAACTAATGACAATAAACTCCAGAAGTTTCATGCAATTTCTTTAAAATCAATTTTAATACTCTCCCACTGACACCAAGATCTTCCAAGTGGTCTCTTTCTTTGAGGTTTCCCTAACAAAACACAGTATGTGTTTCTCTTCCCCTATTTATGCCACATACCCAGCCCATCTCTCTCCTTGATTTTATTCTATTTTACTAGTATAAATGACTTTAAAAGCTAAAAATATGCCTGTTTATTTCTTGTAACTAAATGGACAGTTCTGGGGTAGAAACTGAATTGATGCAAACATATTGAAGTGCTATACTGGTATAAACACAGCAAACAATTGACATGACTTCTCAAGCTTGCTTGCATGCTTGCTTGCTGTGTAGATATAATAAATGTTACACTTACCCTCTGAATTAATTGTCTCTTCACAGTCAAACTCATACCCTGCCCATGTAGCATGTATCACATGACCTTCCAGAGATCCAATGAACATTTTGCATTTTGGGTAACTTTTTACTTCCTGCAATTCTGGGACATGCATGAATTATTCATATGGTGTAAATTCAAGGCTTCATAAATTCCATACAAGCTGTACTAATTAATGCAATTAATTCACTATTTTAAAATCTTAAAAATCTTGCATATTCTCTCTGAACACATCAGAATATTTCACAATGTATTTTAGTAGCAAGAAGTTACTCAGATGATTGTAATTATAAGGAGGGGAAACATTTCTAAGATTCTGTGTATTTATATCAGCATTGCAGGGAGATAAAACATGTTTGTGCTGAAGCAGTGCTGCATCTTCTGGCTGAAGGACGAATATAAGAACAACTTAATTTCAGCACCTCTCAAACCAGGCACATCATTTTTTACTTGCATGAAATGTTGCTAATACACTAAGTTTTTTATGCACTGTAATGTACAGTCCAATACAATATGACTGAAAAATATGATACAGTAGTTAAAATAATAGGAATATTATTTATGTATGTGCACACAGGCATGTGTTTGTGTACACATGCACACGCACACGCACACACACACACACACACACACACACACACACACAAAATGTTATAATGCTATCAAATTACTGTATTAGTACCTTACCTGGTTTGTAAGAAAGCCTCTCTGTTATACTGAGTTTCCTACCAAAGTCAGTTTGTGTCTGCAGAACATACCTCAGTGGAAATGCTTCAACCGCTATTGCTGACAGGGAAATGCGCCGTCTAGATACAGGATTTTCAGCAAACAACTGGAATGTAATGTTAATTAGAACATAACTCTAAATAACTGAACAATAACCTTAGAATACTGAGCTCATTTATTGTGTAGTATATAAATATGTTGTTCAGGCATTCACAGAGGATGGTGATCACATGATGGTCTTGTTATGAGTTTCTGCACAGTGTAATAGTTAATGTTCCAGTGTTATGGAGAGAAGTACATATATACATACATACATACACACACACACAAACACACATACATACATATATTCCATGGAACCATAAGTGTGTCATAAAGACAGCAGGATGTGGAATTAGTCATAAATATAAAAATATACAAATTTGGAGTGTAAAATACTACAAACATTTTACAAAAACTGTATTATAAATCATGTTTACACATAAAAAATTCTTCTACTGAGTAAGAGAAATGTGTATGTAGATATTTTCTTAAGATTGCTTTAAATTTTGCCTTGTCATCCTTGAGGATTGCAAAACTAGGTGGTAAACTGTTGAAATTTTTTATGCCAGCATAAAATGTACTTTTCTGAAAACAAGATAAAGGCAGACCCTTGTAACCATGGATTCAGTATCTGCAGTTTACCGCAGCCCGAAAAAAATTTGGAAAATTCAAGAAATAAACAGTTCTTAAGTTTCAAAATGTGCATGAGACCGGACCATAACATGGTGAAATCCAGCAGCCCAAACGCACCCAGTATTTGACTCATCTTCTTTTGTCTCCACACCCACACTTCCCTGCAAACTTGCCAACATTCTGCTTCTAGCTTTCTCGCTGCTCGAGTTAGTTGCCACGTTATCACAGTGTTTGTGTTCAGAAAGGAACAAGAAGGATGAAGAAGTCAGTGAATACTCACAATAGGCTAAGATACTTTTAACAAATAAAATTTTCTTATTATGGGTTATGTACAGGTATGTACGTATGATTTTCATTGTAAAATGTGTAACAATTACATGTTTTTTCATTGCTTATGTAGCACTTTGATGGAAAAGCATGATGTTTATTGTTCTGTCACCCCTTGAAACTGTACATGATACTGTACAGTACAGGTACTCTATTTTTTCATTGCTCTATCATCACTTGAGGATTAAGCTAAAATGTCAGAATCCCTTACTTTCATATATACGAGAGAGACAGAAAATATACTGTAAATGTACAACATAGTGTAGAGTAAACTTTATTATTACTTTATTTAATGTTGGTAATGTCTTACTTTGCACAATTTATCAGTTAAAATTTACGATATTTATGTATGTCACATTGTATTATGTTATACACAGCATTCAGCATTATCTGTGGTTTCACGTAACCACGGTAGGTCTTGGAACATATTACCGGCGGATATGGGGGGGTCTGCCTGTAGTTTGGCCTTTGGTTTATGAAGATGACACTTATTCCTTGTATTAATATTGTGTATAGAAGAATTTGTTTGAAAAAATTCCTGATTATTGATAATGAAGATCATTAATAAAAGTATATACTGGCATGTATCAGGTAGAATCTCTAATGTTTAAACAGACTTCTCCAATAGGTTCTGGGCTGTGCACCAGCTATAATTCTGACAACTTTATATTGTAAAGAGAAAATCTTCCCATTGTTGGAAGAGTCACGCTCAAAGTTTGTTCCACATTTTAAAATAGAATTAAATTATGCATTGTAAATTGATTTGAGAGTGTTAATGCCTCTGGAACTGACCATCAACCTAAGGGCACAACATGCTGCACTTAACTTAGGAATCATTTGCCCAGTATGGTTCTTTCAGGTTATGTGTTATTAATTTGAAAACCAAGAAATTTTGTATTCACTGTCTGTTCTATATACCTTTTTTTATAACCCAAATGTAATGTACAATGTGCTGAATTCTCACTTATGAATTTCATTATATTCATTTTATCTCAATTTAGAACTAAATTATTAGCAATAAACCATTTAATCATACAAGAGAGAACTAACCTGTACACTGAATACAAGTCTTCAAAAAATCTGCTTGAAATTATGACACTAGTGTTGTCAGCAAATAATATTGGTTCTAATACAGAATTTATTTTCAGGGGAAGGTAATTTATATATATATTATGAACAACAGAGACCCTAGAATTGATCCTTGGGGAACTCCATGTTTTCATATACCCCAAACAGAGAAAACATTTTGAGTTGAAATAGGTGATTTTAATGCATTCATTTACTCATTTATTCAACAAATACATGGTGCAGAAACTCAAAGGACCATCATCTGCAGTTACTACGGTATTATTTTCTACACTAGTTTGACAAATGCTGGCACAATACTGTAATGAAGGCAATGGCTGAACCCCTTGATATCAATTTCATTTACATGCTTATTCTAACATCTAAAACTTCAGACTCTCATATTAGTGACTATAAAAAATTGATATCTTCCATGATGTGATGCTGTGTTGTCTGGTACTAGGGTACCAACATTTCAGAGGAACATGCTGCCTCCAGCATCAGGGTAGGTGATGACGGAAGTAGCTTATTCCTCTGAAACTTTGGTACACACTTAGCAGGTACATGATATACATATAAGAACATAACAATATTCATCCTATAAGTTGCCTATACAGATGAAGAGTCTTATCAAATGACCCAGAAATAATCAGTTTTAAGATTACTGTAAAGTTGAATGTTAAGAGTTAAAATCCATGAATATCTAATATACACATACACAACTCAAATTAAAATAGGACTATTAATTATGATGTTTCATTGTTACTGTATAACAGTGAAGAACCTCAGACTCTTCTTCCAAAATTTATCAATCTATGAAAATCATTATCACTATGCCTTTTTTCTGGCAGTAGGCAACAGTAGGAAACACTGGCACTTTATCTTTATGTATGGAAAGTAGCCTAGAAATAGACTCAATGTAATCAACTTTGGTCCAGCAGTACCACCACAATATTTTTCCTGAGAGGGCACTGGTTATAATCAACTGCTTGGTGAAGGGTCTTTCTACATGCATTAATGTGTGTTCAGACCACTTGTGCTTGGGTTTGAACTCATGTTCTGACCCATGGGTGTTCCTAAATGTGGCGAGTTTCATGAGCCCAAGCCCAAGCTAAAGCAGCATGATCCACTGGAGATCTGGGCTTGAGCTCAGTAAAGAGGTGGTAATTCAAAGACAGGCACCAGAAACAAGAAACAAGAAACAAGAGCTTGAGTTGTCTGAACGAACTTCTAGGAGTCACAAAGTTCCCACCTTTAATGGAACCTGGAGGTTTACAACTGTGTTCACAAGAGCACTAGTGCTGCTATGCAAGAAAGATCCTCAAATTCCTCACATCAAAGATAACAGACTACATTGTTAAAGAGGTACTTAATTACCATCTCCACAACTTAACCAACTCTTAGTATCAATTAGTTGGACTATGCACAGCTACATGTTTCACCAAAATGTTAATCTTCAGGCCATCTGGCATTACACATATGTAATCAAACTGTCATTACATAAAACTGTGCCACTGGTACATTGTACTCCCAGATGATGGTATAATTTTACTGAAAGATGTCAGAGTAGTGTCTTGACTATTTATTTGTTGTGGTGCATTAGTTGGAACAATAAAAGAGAAACTGTGCCACCAGTTTGAGATCTTAATCTTATATTCCTTAGTATACAATAGTTTCAATGTTAAAAAAATTGATGTTCAAAAATAATGTACACAGTGAAAATATTCCCAGTAAATATCTTAACTCTGGTGATGAGCATTCTATTACATAGAATTTGTAGTTGTGTATGCACGCTGTTATTAACCCTTTAAGCGCCGAGTTAAATCCCATCTGCCATCTGCTGGCATTATTAGGAGCTTACCATATTCTCCACATTAACAGGATAAGGGTTAATTAAGATACAAATTCTATAAGCATATTCTTCTGATAAGATGGAGTAACAATCATGACACGTCTTGAAATTCTGTCTACATACAGTACATTGTATTCAACTGGAAAGCAGCTTCTCCTTCCTGACCACATGCTGTCACCACTGGCAAGCCTTGCATCTGTCAAATTACTTCCAAGTGTTAATAAGGCTGAGGAGGTGGTAATTAAGTACTTCTTTAATATTATAGAACACAATGGAATGCAAAGCTTTAAATTATGACTACCCTGTAATGTGGTTTTAACAGTTCTAATTGTTTATATGGCAAAACATCACAAGCTGTAAATTTATGCTGCATTTTCCTCTTTGGTTTTTTCTTGTGGGGCCTTCTGTTCCATTGTGTATTAAGATCCCAGATGAAAACTGACCCGTCTTCTGAACAAGTAATGAACTGTAATGTTGTTGAATGAAATGATTTCAGTTCTTGGTACCTGCCAAGATGAGAGATCTGAAATGAAGGAATAGTTTACACACACTCTTAGTTAATCCACATGAAAAGCATATTTAATTCCTGATGAGGAACTGTTTCTTCAAAGGTGTTGCAAAATTCCATTTAAAAAAAGTGGCTTTCTTATTTTTTTTCTAAGTGTGAAAAAGATGGGGAACATTTATTTCCTTACTCAGCAAGTAGCAGCAGCTCAACCTACAACAGGGTACTGGAACTAAATAAAGTGTGCAGTATTCATTTTCAGGACTGCTTGTAATAATGATATGTGCATATATATATATATATATATCCTTCAAATAGATATACTCACATGGTAGTAGTTCTATTGGTCCATGTGCATTTAAAAAGCAAATCAATAAAAGGTTCTGCACAATTTTGAGGCTATTTTCTTATAACAGCTTCTTTCTAGTATTTTACTTATTTACCCATTTCATTTCATCTTTAAGACTAAGATGCTAAGCTAACAAAATTTACATATTTAAAAGTACATATGTGGAATGCTGTAAAACACAAAGAGACTTCTGAGATTCAGCACTGGACATGACCAAGCTCCCTTCCCCATTGCCACAGCAACTGAGCCCTCATAGTAGTTCAATATGGGATCCAGGAGAGCTCAGTCAAAATAACAAATCAGTTGCAGGATAGATAACTCAGCAAATGCAGTTTAATTCCAAGCAGGGGCAGAAGAATCTTGCAGTAATTCAAAGTACCCAGACCAGAGCAGGCACCTTCGAGCATCCTACTAAATGGGTACCGAGAGCTCTTTCCTCAAGCGTAAAGGAGCTGGGGCATGAAGTTGACAATGTACCTCCATCTAGCGCCGAGGGTAAGCAGCTCTATTTCCATTCCCCTATAGGTCTTTGTGGTGTGCTGCTTAATTAAGCACGGGGAAAAATATACATTTTGTGGGCAAAATATAACAGCAGAATGCTGTTAGGAAGTTGTGAATCTCTTGGCTATAATGCAATGTTTTCATTAGAGCATCACAATTCCATTCTCTTGGAATATAATGTTACGTAAATGTGTAATAGGATTGTGGTGTTTTGAGGCATTGTAGAGTCCACACCTTAAAGGGTTGAAATGTCCATTTTGACTCTTGGAGGTGAGGACACTTTTACTTAAAATGTCAGAATCTGATTAGCTAGTGACACACTGACATATTCCAGAAGAACAGAATTATCAGCTACACTGCTGCAAAATTTCAAAACCCACAATAACACTACATATAGTCCAAGAATGTTCTTAATTTGTGTTATACCTCATGATACGGAGACAGCCATTTGATATCCTTTATGCAACTATGGGGAGAGAACTCCAGTGAAGATATTAACACTGGATTCACAAATCTATCAAATCTCTCACTGGTAGCAGGCCTGGCCCATCCCATTATGTCATACTAGAATCAGAGAAACAAGGAATTACAATACAAGTAATGCAGATTTAATCTTTGGTGTTCTGTAACAGATGCTTTAGTCAAATTTTGTCACTTCAAACTTATGCCTGTTATAGCACTTGTCATCTCTCTTCTGTATGGTGTTAAATGCTTAAGTTTAGTCCTTGGAATGAAAAAATGGAAGTTACAAACATGGTTCCTAGACTTTCAGTCAGAAAACAAGCCAATGCATTAATACTGAAATCTGTAACCTCTAAATGCCCTTCATCCTGACTTTCGACTGAATTCTTCTTACCAGGAAACAAGAACTAAACTAAACGTACAGTAAATTAACCATATAGACGCAACCCACTCTCAGTATAAAAACAACTTATTCCAGGGAGCAGGGTCCTTTTTGAGAAGCTAATATTTTCTCAGCTATATAAGAAATTCCCCATATGTATGGAAGCCAAAGGGTCATTACCATGTTCAAAACACTCTACCACTGGTCCCTACCCTCATGCAGATTCTGTAGACCCCTGATACAATTTTCTTATGATAACTTTTAATCTCACCACAATGACTGGCCCCATTTTTTTTAGGAACTACTGTCTCCCAATGGCCCACATACGGCCACATTTCCTGTCCCAGATATGTACCACTATTATACAGTTCAGCTTACACTTCTACCTTGAAAATGGAGGCAGCAGGTTCTCCTACACACAGGTACCTTACAACAAGACTATGAAATGTCATATTCAAGAAAACAATACAGTAGATACTCCTTGTTTGTGTGTTCATGCATCATAGTTTCATCTATTACTATTGTTGCAACTCTTATGCATTATAGTGTAGGTCCCTTCCTCATTTATTGCTGTGCCCAGGAGGCATGCACACTTACCAATGCAAGACGATATTTGAACTTGTCTAGTGAGAGTGGAATATCCTGCTCAACTTTCTTCAGCCTATCACACAGATCCCACACTACAACCTGACCATTGCTGCAGCCACCAGCTAGTAGGTTCTCATTATATGGACAGAACTGCAGCGCATGAACCTTGCGTGGACTTTTCAGTATTAACTGTAAAAGCAGGAATGGAATGATCATAGTTTTTCAGAGCACTATGACAATATAGAACCATGTACAGTTACACTTTTATGACATTTCAGATTCTGATGACAGCAAATGTTCAGATTATTGTCTTCTGGGATGTGACACCTTGTAGTTTGGCTGATAGCACCAACATTTTAGAGAAACCTGCTGATACCATAATGAGGGCACAGCATGGAGGCAGCAGTTTCCTCTACCTGTCTACTGAACTACATGCCATCAGAAATGAGGACACCAGAATCGGAAATAACTTTCATGTACATATCCTATAATCACCTCCATTGTGACCAATGTAAGCTGTCTTTGTTCTTACATACTAAAATATGATTTGCATATGATGAAGGTGAATGGTCAGTTTCATACTCTTACCACTTTATCTTCACTGTAATAGCTCATGATACCCATTTTAAAGTGAGATGTCAGCTTTATAATGTGACCAATTTAATTCCAATGAAAAGCTCATAATACCCATTTGAAAGTAAATGGTCAGCTTCAAACTGTGACCACCTTTCTCCAGCAAAACAGCCCATGAAACTCACTTGAAGGTGAGTGGCCATCTTCAAACTGTGACCACTTTATCTTCAGTGAAATAGCTCATTAAGGTGAGTGGTCAGCTTCATACTGTGACCCGTTTATCTCTAATGAAACAGCTCATGATACCAATTCCACAGTAGGCTGAATAGTTTCCAGGGTTTGTCTGGATCTGTAGAAGCTTGAGAAGTTCCTGGTCAAGCCAGAATTAAACCCTGGTCATCGAGTGCACAGCAAGTCATTACAAAGACCATGCTCACAATTTCTAAATAATGTTACATTAAATGCTTTAAACGAATTTAGTTAAATTTTCTGAAAGTCACTATTTTCATACTTCCTCCTGAGTCCCCCTTAATCTGTCCCTATAGTTGCTAAGATTGTTTTGTCTACCTCCACGTGTTTCCTTGCAAAGGAATGCAACAGTCTGTAATAAAGAGACAAGGAAAAGAATGGGGGAAAGAAGAAAAAGAGGAGGATTTGAACAAAATGTGTTATAAATTCTGTATCAACTGTAGAGGTTACTTAACTTTTAATGATAAAAGATGATGCTGCTTGAGGTCTTTACAGCAGTCCATATTAGTTATAAATCTTTAGGGTGTTATAACATGTTGAAAAGACAGACACTGTTCAATGTTTTCGAGGACCTACTGCCACCTTCTTTAGGGCTGAGAAATGAAAAAGCCATGATGAACATATAGCTATATTATACATATTTTGTGGATCATAGTTACTCAGTTTGTGGAAGCAGTTTGTCAAGTGTACAGTACAATTTAAATATTTGATGGCAAATTGATCAACTAGTTTTACCACATGAGATTTGGATTTTAACGTGTGACATGTAACATTAATCACTTCCTTTCTTGTTGAGTGTTAATTAATATATCCAAAAATCTACATTCTTTTAAGTTTTGCTATGCTTACTCTAGGATTCAGTGCATCCTTGAAGCTCCAGATAAGTACAGGGTTGACAGACAATACATCCTGCAGAATTACATCAGCCTCATTCTCATCACTTTGCAGATGATGATCAATGTATGCACATGCCACGATACCTGCCAAAGATCATGCAAACATCCCTGTGGTGTCATACACAAATGTACAAACTCAATATACATAGAACAAATAACTAAGTTACTAAACTAAATGAAACTAAATAAACAGCAACAAAAATGTTCAAAGAACATACATTTTAAAGTTAAGGGAAAGAACTACTAGCAACATGCAAAAAATAACAAATCATAAATGTAAAAAAAAATTATTGATAAATAATTTAGTATTGCGGAAAACAATGTTGCTGTTCTTTAATCTTTCAGTTAAATGTCATACATTTGTGATGCATGTGGTTTTCAGCAGTGTGCATTGCTTATTATTAAAATAAGTTATGCACACAAGACATGACCTTATGTCAAGCCCACTGAGTTGTCTGTGTTTATTTCTAAATGGAAATAAACTAGAAATGTTAATAAGTCACAAAGAATTTCCACACACTTACAGGAAACTAATTTAACTACAAGAATTCTTCACGGGTGGTTCTTGCAGTTGATAATTTTCCTTAGTCCAAACTCCAATTCCAAAATTTATCTTCTTTCAGAATAACAAAATCACTTAAACAACACAATTGGTAAGAGAGGTCTATACAATATTGCCACTCCAAATATTACACACCATAAGTACACCATATTAAATGACAGGCTTTTGAAGACTATATGAATTCATCATCTGTCACAAGCCATCTGCATAACAGAATGGCAGAATCTTCCTTGTTTCATTGAGTGGCTAATATGCAGCTTGTCCTACTCTAATAGTGAAGTCTGTGTTGAAATCCCATAGCTCTAAATGCCTGCAAAACTGAAGCCAGTCATTGACATGCGAAAATATGTTCTTCTTATTTGGAATGAAGACTACGAACCTCGTAACTGCTGTAGGCATGGTTCTCATTGGTGGGCTACCAACAAGGGGTTATCTAAAACTAAGAAGGCTGGAGGGACTGGTAATCCCACTCCACTCACTGGCAGACCAAATAGGAGTACTACAACTGGGTGAACTTCTTATCACATCCCTGAATACACTTCATTACATGGAAAGCCTGCATCTTCTGGAGCATTCTATGAAAGCTATTGTGCTCAGGGAGGTGAAACAACAGATACCTTGAGAAGACTAAGCCAAATGATTTTTAACTTCAAATACATCTGTGATTTTTAACGGCCTTTTGTTAGTTTGTTTTATTTAATGCTATAAACCATACAGGTAATTCCAGTCATAGTTGGGGAATGACCAGACTACTGCCATTGTTAAAATATGGAGAAAGTTTGTGCAAACAATTCCTGTCATGAAGGTTAGAGTCTTCTGGGATGATATGTCATTGGGTGAATATATCCCAGTGTTTGGAAGACTCATGATGCCTTCACCTTTAGGGTCTAGAGGTGCACGATGAAGAGCCTTGTAAAAAGATATTCTTCTTGAACCACTAGACCATGAAAATTAAAGCAGTATGATCATTCAAAATGTTTGTAAATACTTGCTCAATGACAAGGTGTCACAATGCAGAAGACTGAATCTTCAGCAACACTGCTTCTCAAATCAGACAATGTCTAGCATGCTTGGGAACAACCAACTGCTCAATTACTGCACTGTTTTTAGGATAACAGTGAAGACACAGACTGCTTAGAGCAGATGCCTCTTGACAGGCACACTAGTATTTCATAAAACCAGAATGCATAGACATATCAAATGAGAAAAACAATGCAAAACTGTTGATATTATCACATTAAAATAAAAATGTAGTAACCTTTATCTAGGTGGTAAGTTAAATTTTGCACATTGAATTTGACCTGTCCAGTGCTACATATGTCTAAGTGAATAGAATGAATAAACTAAACTAAACTAAACTAAATTAGTCTGTATGAAAAAAATGAATACTAGTTGAACAGAAAACAGATAAAATTATGAAATAAACAGCATATCATGGAAAATACAACAGAGATTAGGTAGTATGTCTTAAAAATGCAGTGAAAAACCTTGTTATCTAAGTATATTACTCTAATTTCTAGAGGTGTTTATCCCTACATGTATACTACATATAGTACACTTGCTGGATAAAGGGTAAAGCAAATTATATTTTACTAAAATTGTTTACTTTAACAGAAAAACCACTGACAAATATGTTGTTTGAGTTAGCCATCTTTGGAATGCTGAGAGATGAGGTTTAAAGACCAATCAATAACACTTCTGTACTAGGAAATACTTCAAGCAAAAAAAAAATGTTTGCTGGGATGAGGTCATGACAGGAAATTACAAGTAGCAAAATTGGAGATTTGAATATGTACATATGTAAAAATGCTCCTTACGGAATCCAAACTACTGGTCATTCAGTAGCAGTACCTGTCCACATTGGATGCCAAGCAGCAGCAGAAATTACTTTTCCTTTGCAGTTTTTTACATCCATAAATGTTTGGTAATCAGTATAGGTAACTACTGCCTGAACTTTCACATCCTGTCCTTCTGTGATCGGATTAGGATAGTCATCTTTGTACAGATCAAATACACTATTGTATCGAACAGCATCTTCCATCCTGAAAATTAGAATTTTAATAACAAATTACTACTACTATTGGAATGAATGTGAATATACAGAAATAAGTAACGTTGAGTCAAGTTTTGATCAAACAGATTTCCAAATTTCATTATTTTCTGCAGTTATCCTCTTAGTATTACAGACTCAGTAATAAAATCCTGCACTACAATCCCTGATTTATGTCTGTCAAATTTGTTTACAATTTTTGCTACTTCAAACAACTGCAATAGAATGGAGAGAAAATAAAGATCAGAGATTACCAATGCACATATTCTAAAATAAAAAGACTTCTACAGATTTTACAGCCTCCAAGTATTATAGTACCCTTCTTTTCTGCTATAATGCTTCAGGGGACTGCAAAATAAAAAAGGGGTACCATTCCAATAAAAAGCAACACAAATGTATTTGTCTTTATTAATCACCAATTTAAGCATTATCATGTTCTGCATGTCTTTTGTTCCCCTCACCCAATTATGTCCACCAGGTCTTAAGGGTGTGTATCATGGTTTTAAAATTTGTGGGATTGTTCAAGAATGAATGAATGAATGAATGAATGTAACTGCTGCAAACTGCAAGGGTTTGCAGTGGTTACACTCAAAAGATCAAATTTGGCATAACTGCAGTAAATAGGCCATTAAAAAAACTGTTATGACCCTGCTGTCCAAAAAGGTAAAGCTATCACATTACAGGCCAGAACAGGCCCTTAGGTCTCCAGGAGGTTGAAGCTCCCAGAATTTCTAGGACAATCAGCACATGAAAGTTGGGAAGGTTGTCAGCCCTATGCACTGGCCACCTTTACCCCAGGAGACATCCCTGATACTCATTTCTCTTAGAGGCTGAGCTCACACCAGGGCCAAAGTGTGGCTGGAAGGATTAAGTCAAAGAAAAATCCAAATGACCCCACTGGAAATTGAACCCACAACCTTCTTGCTTGTGGTGCAGTGTCTCAGCGAGCAGCACCAATGTGTACCTCATGACCCTGCTGTCTGTACACTATCTTCTTCTGACAAACTAAGTCAACGTATTTCTGTCCAAGTACACAGCACTTCCTATAGCCTGAACACTTTACATGTAGTATTTAAGAGCACTATTTATCATACACATTCATTGTAATTATTCATGATTAGCTAAGTGATCACTTAATCCAGACTGCCTGAGAAAACCTAATTTTCTGCCACATAGTCAGCTGCTGTAACCTGTCCAGCAGCAAACAAGCTGATTTGAGTTTGTAACAAACAATCCTCAATTAATGAACATACTGTATATGGTATTTTGAATTACAGACATTTACTTTTCTGTGTACAGTTCAGAATATACTCTAAAAAACTTCAATACTAATCCAGTGTGAATGACAAAGTTCTGTGCACAAGAACAAAGTTAGAATAATGCATTCCTTACTGAAGTAACTGTCTTCTGAATGTAATGTCCATGAAAAGCATAAATCTTCCTCTTTCATTATTTATAACAACACAAAAATATTTCACATAAATTTCACAGCACTCAATGGGAGAAGTATTTAAATGCCACATATTTGAACACTTTTTAGAAATTGACTGTAATATCTAACGTACATGCAGTAAGACTAGATTCCTAGTGCATAATTAGAAATTAAGTTTCATGCTGGGTGCAAACTTTATTGAGCGAAGCAATAAAAACCGATGCTTTAATATTTGAAGGTACACTTACAAGATTGTTGAAGTTAAAATTACTGAATATTCAAGTGCTAGACTGGGTCATCCTGTGAAGATGGTAAAGCAATTTGTGAATTTTAAAGGTAGGTACATAGCTGTGGAATTGCTCATGTTACAACATTTTTCTGACAAACAGTTATAAAATTGTGACTTGGGATAAATATGAAAACCTCAGTCTGTAATTCTGTACCAAGACAAACATTCTACACATCAACTCACTGCGGTGACTTCTCATGTAAGAACTGCTTTATGTTCTTTGCTAACTCTTCATCTTCAAACTCCTTTTGGGCTTCTGCATGAAATTCATACTGGGTCCACACATTTGATGGCAGTGATGGAATTGTCTGTGCAATTGAAGTTCTTTCCTCAGGAACTGCCTGAAATGTGTTGCAATATCAAAATTTAGGTGTAGTATACTTCCACAATTTTTTATGTCAATGAACAGATGAATAAATTTTTGTAAGAATGGTTCATTCAACTATACCTGGAATAGTTATTGATGATTACTATGCAAGTGCATATCAAGTGAGATTCAAGACAATTGTGAACAGCGAACAGAAAAAAATTTGGAAGCAGGGAATTATAGCTTCTTTGGCAGTACTGTTGCGAAGTTTCTTCGGGGAACTACAAAAAAAACCTGCAAGAAAGCCTGCTATTCATTCCTCACTGATTACAGGTTACAATGCCAAATTTGAGTCACAGACTAGCAAGTTTCTAAGTCCTGTCTATGGATGAAGATAATGGCTGTGAGTTTATACCGTCAGTCTGCCTTCCCAGTAGTCTGAGCAACTTTCTTTTCTGATTCATTTTTAAAAATTTAACTAATAACAATCTGAACAGTGAAACAACAAGAACGTCCACTGCAGCTACAGAACAAACTTAATTCCAGCAATCATCTGACATAAAACTGCCAGATCACAGTCATGAGATTCAGTATGCACCAACTTGCCAGTACTTCCACCTGCTGCATAGAAGTACGTCCCGTTAACGAAATAACATAACCAATCGAGTACATCTCATACATATATGTATGCTGTTTACTTACAAATCAAATACATGTTGGATCAATAGCCATCATCAAGGATAACACCAATATCATGGGAAGATCCTCAAGACCATTACATATATAATAAAAAACAGAAGGAACTAAAAGAATATAAAAAAATTTAAATATACAACATCCTAATATAATTACAAAGAGTATTCATTTAATCAGCAGTCCTCACATTTGCAACAACGGCACAATAAATATTCTTCATCTTGTCTCCATATTCCACCAACACTACATGTAAGACGGTATTGTTACATTCTGACTCTTCTCATCTACCAGCCCTGCAGAACTCCAAAATTTGAGAGAGATGATAAAAATACAAGGTTTGGCATTGATTAAAAATGAATACAAACAAACATTCATGCCATGGTCAGGATTTAAACACAGAACCAAGTGAGCCTGAGCACTATAACTTAAAATTAAGTTTGCTTTCATGTTTCTACCAATGGTATCAACATGAGATGGCTACTTATAATGTAGCATGAGGATCAGGCCATTTCATCATTCTACATCATTTCAATTACTTACTCTGCCCTATACAGCAAATAATAGATGTTACCTGAACTGCCACATCTGTTCTCCTCCTCATCACTGTTACATACTTCTGCTTCCTAGGGTTAAAGTTTACATATCCATCCTTTACATCATTTACATTGCGATCCTGTAACATGACTGGCTGATTCAAGCGACTAAATGCTGTCTGTGCTTGAATTTCAAACTGAAACAAACACAGTTCTCAAGCTCCCATGTAAAATATTGACACTGATAACTAACTCTGAATGTTTTTTACTATAGTGTTCCATGTAAAGAAGCCGTCCATGCAGCTGTACAAGTAACAGGATGTAAATCACCATATATTGTTAACCTTGGCACTAGTTATTCACATGCCGTATAATCATCATAGCATAGGCATCAAGACAGACAAACCCAGGAATAGTGGAGATAACAACTTCATTAATGTGTTAACCTTATCTGACAACCATCACTGCTTGGTTCAACAGGTTTCTCCAATCTAAGAAAAAATAATTTTTACCATCTCCATGATATATTCGAGATTTTAAGATTATTACATATAGGCTATAATCCCAGATTTTAAACTCCTAATGTATACTTCTGAGAAATTGAACAACAATGAGATCTCATTGAATTATAGCCTATCATATCTCATTTTATAAATCACACTGTATAGTATCCTCAAATATATGTCTTGTGACCTGAAGATGGCCCATTGTCAAGGCCGAAATATGTCGTCAGTATAATAATAAAAACATCATAACTTAGTTGTGTTTTGACTTGAATAAAAACCCCTCCTCACTTCAAATACCCAGTTACTTCAATATTTTCAGACAATGCAGCCACAAATATTGTAGGAATTTTATACTAAAAATGCTCTTAAACAAAACAAATATTCTACAGTTTTTAATACATGAGATTTGAAGTTCTTACAGCAGTGTAGATGAAGATTCAAGTCTTCTTGGATACAAACCCATGTACACTCATAAACAGTTAACTACTATATACTAAGAGACTTGAATTTTCAATTGCTTAATACTTACTAAGGGTCGAGAATTTTTGGGTTGGTTATCTTCAACTTCCTTTCCACTGCCCAGTGGAACCCATTCCTGGCTACATCTGTAGATACAGTTATATACTCGTCTCTCTTGATCAGCTTCATTCTTAGCAATCATCTCAAGAACACGCTTCATGGCAACTTCTGTGGTACAGATGTAGAACTGATTTGGTTTCTCAGCACAGAATATGTAACCTACCAAAATGTCTGTACCTGGAAATTCCTAAAAAGAAAATTGTTATTATTACTACTACTACTACTTACATTCAAAGCAATCCAAAAAGGTTGGAAAACCTACTGGAGTGTAAATGAATTAAATGTACATACAAACTATTACAAAGGATTACAATGAATGCATTATCAAAAATTTACATAAAGCAAGACAAAAACATCTTGAAAGCATGAGATGTATAAAAGTGGGAAGCAGAAATAGGAATACATATAACAATTCTTGATTAACTAAAACACTGAAGGAAATCTGATACAGAATTATAATATATATAGGATGATTAGTTATCAATAATTTTTACCATTAAAAGTATTCATCTGGTGAATAAAAGGAAGTTGTACGTAAAAATTTTTTAAGGTTGCTTTAAATATTTTTGGTTTATTAGAAAAGTTTTTAATGGCAGAGGAAAGACTATTAAAAATCTTAATACCAAGATAGTAAACTCCTTTTTGATATATTGCCATACATGTCTGACGTAAATAGTAGTTAATACTTTCTTTTGTATTTATACTATAAGTTTCTGAATTAACAATAAATTAATCTTTATTATTAACCACAATTAGAGTAAAGCAAATATGTAATGTAACTAAGTGGTAAAACTTTCAGCTTCTTGAATACATTTCAACATGAATCTCTACTCCTACATTCCATAATAATTCTAACTCCCTTTTTATCTTGCATCCTACAAATTTTACAACTGGAAGGAGAATTTCCCCAAAATATTAAATTATAATTCATAATAGAATGAAAACAGGAATAATAAACCATAATCAATATTGTGTGAGATACGTATGGCTTACTAAATTACATAACAAGCAGTACTTAGTTTATATATAAGCTGTTCTGTATGAGTTTTCCAAGACAATGTACTGTCCATATTTATTCCAAGAAATTTAGTATGTAAAACATTGGGTCCTAATTTATTGCCATAAACAATCTTCATATTAATAGTTGGATTGTTTTTGGTTATGAAGTGAATATGATGTCTTTTTTCCTCAATTTTCATGAGAGAAAATTTCCTTTAAACCAATTATTTATAAGTTTGAAAACTGTATGGACATCTTTATTGTAATTAGTGAATAATAATGGTATAGAAACATTATTTATAAATGTAGGTAGGTCATTTATATAAAGAATAAAAACCAGGGGTCCCAAAATAGAACCTTGTGGAACACCATGTTTAATTTTTGCCAGTTAGAAAGGGTACATTAACTACAATTCTTATTATATATTAATAAGCTTTGATATCTATCACTGAAGTAGGATTTATAAAGTACATTATCTCTACCAGTTATTCCATACAGTTCCAATTTAGACAGTAATATGTCATGGTTGACACAATCAAGAGCTTTTTACAGTTAAAAAAATGCCTCCCACTATTAATTTGTTATTCAAACCTTTAAAACTTAATTACTTAATGTGTATGCGCCGTTATCTGCTGTTGATTTTTCAAATACTTTTGAATGAGGTTAAGAGTGATACAGGTCAATAGTTACATACATTGCTTTTATAACTTTTTTTTGTATAATGGCTTTATTATTGAGAATTTCAATCAATCTGGGAAGAATCCTGTGGAGAGAGTTTTATTAAACATAAAATTTAATGGCGAACTTGTAAACAAGAGCTCATGTTTAGTACTTCATCAAATCCATATTTGTTTTTTGATTCAAGAGATTTAATTATTTTTTTCAATTTTGTTAGTCAGTGCAGGTTTACGTTTTATATTTGGATACAGTGTCTTAAGAATTGTGACAAATATTGCAAGCAAATACTGATAATTATGACTATTAATATTACTATGTGTATGACTAATATTAATGTCCTCAGCTGTTGAAAGAAAATAATTAATAAAAGTGTTTGCAATGGTTCGTTGGTTATTGCTTATCCTACCATCAACATTTAAAGAACGCAATGGAGTGTTGATAAGTCCTTAGCCCGACCAGGAAAGAAACAAGCTTGGAAGCATGTCAGAGATCCGCACAATTTCAACAGCATCGAGACGTGAGCTGTCATCAAGTTTTTGTTCCTGCAAGGCAATGAGCCAAAGGAAATTCACACCATTCTGACAGAAGCATTAGCTTGTTTCCTTACTGGTCGGGCTAAGAACTTAGCAGCACCCCTGTACGTTATGATAACTCTGTTCAATTTTCTGGCCTTTTCCAATTTTACAATCTCCAACAGAAGTTAAATTTTATTATTTGAATTTGTATCTGAGTATCATGATTTAATCTTTTCACCTCCTTAATAACACTGGACAGTATTTTACAGTAAGATTTAAAATGTTCTCTTATGGTTGAATTATTACTTTTCCTGCTTGTTAAGTTGAGTTCCCTTTTTTTTTTTTTACATTCATTGTTCTGTGCATCATTGTAATTGTTTCAAAAATAACCAACATGATGTCACTTGTGGACTATCCTTTATTTTCATGGGTAGTTGTCATTCATTCTCTACGTGTTTCGAGCTTTCGGGAAGCTCATCATCAGGAGATCATTTTCCTGTACAGTCAGCCTCTGGTATAGTGTATAATCTTTGCTGTAACCCTCCCGTTCTCCTACGTGTCGGGAGCAGAACACGTAGGAGAACGGGAGGGTTACAGCAAAGATTATACACTATACCAGAGGCTGACTGTACAGGAAAATGATCTCCTGATGATGAGCTTCCCGAAAGCTCGAAACATGTAGAGAATGAATGACGACTACCCATGAAAATA
>Ga0123354_10001957_pt1 | contig 26332 bp, 20 predicted proteins | sample TergutLab28metaG_2_FD_97872 | JGI IMG/M metagenome (GOLD analysis project Ga0123354, IMG submission 97872) | Labiotermes labralis P4 segment gut microbial communities from Petit-Saut dam, French Guiana - Lab288 P4 | ecosystem: Host-associated > Arthropoda: Insects > Digestive system > Gut ...
ATCTTCCATTCAGGATTTGCATTATCTTATCGGATTGCAATTGGCGGGAGAGCTGGAAGAAAGTTTGGGTATGCCTGCTTTTACCGATAAATATAAACAAATCGCCGCGCGGATTAAAGACGGATTTAAAGCCAAGTATTGGGATGCAAGCCGGAAATTGTTTGCCGATACACCGGGAAAAACGAGTTTTTCGCAACATGCCAACATTTTGGCTATTTTGACCGGCGTAGTAGAGGGGCAGGAAGCGACCGATCTGATGGCGCGTCTTTTACAGGATAAAGATTTAACGCCGGCTTCCATTTATTTCAGTTATTATCTCAACAGGGCTTTGGATAAAGCGGGTATGGGCAATGATTATTTGAACAGGTTAGATGTTTGGCGCAACCAATTGGCTAATGGTTTGACCACTTGGGCGGAAACGTCCGACCCTTATCCGCGCAGCGACTGTCATGCGTGGGGAGCAAGTCCAAACATCGAACTGTATCGCATCGTTTTAGGCATTCATTCGGCGGCGGCGGGTTTCCGGAAAGTACTCATTTCTCCGAGTTTGGGTAAACTGCACAATGCATCGGGTTGTATTCCTCATCCTCAAGGAGATATTTGCGTAAACTATCAAGTGGATGCAAAAGGAGATCTTAAGGCGGAAATCACGCTGCCGGAAGGTATCGACGGAAAATTTGTCTGGAACGGAAAAGAGACGGAGTTGCATGGAGGCAAACAAACGTTGGAAATGAAATAACAGAATTTTTATTTTTATTAAAAAAATATTTAAATATTTGGCTTTCATCAAATAAAATATTACCTTTGCGCAAAATTCAGGTGGAGGGGGGCATTTGTCCCTCTTTTTTTCTTGTTTATGATTGACAAATTGATAGTAACAAAAATCGTAGAAGATTTTTTAATGTCTTCCGAGAATTATCCGGTAGCTATTGAAATCAAACCGGATAATACGATTACGATTGAAATTGATAATGATCAAGCCGTTTCAATTGATGATTGCATTGCTTTGTCAACATATATTGAGTCGAAATTAGATCGAGAGAAAGAAGATTACGCTTTGGAAGTAAGTTCTGCCGGTCTTGGTCAAGTGTTTAAGATTCAGCGTCAATATAAGAAGCACATCGGGAAAGAAATAGAAGTATTGGCGCTCTCAGGCATTAAATACACAGGAATTTTAAAAGCTGTTGATGATGAAAGAATCGTGTTGACAGTGCAGAAGCGAATTTTACCGGAAGGTGCAAAGCGGAAAGTCACGGTTGAAGAAGATTTGACTTTTCGTTACGGAGAGATAAAACAGGCAAGATATATTTTTAGATTTTAAATTATTATAGTTAGATTTTAGAATTAAAGTGTATGGCAAGGAAACAGGAAGTAAACATGATCGATACTTTTGCCGAATTTAAAGAAAATAAAAACATCGATCGAACGACATTAATCAGTATTCTTGAAGAAGCATTCCGAAATGTAATCAGCAAAATGTTCGGTTCGGACGAGAATTACGATATTATTATCAATCCGGATAAAGGCGATTTTGAAATCTGGAGAAACCGAAAAGTGGTTGCGGATGACAAATTAGTTGATTCCAATCTGGAGATACCCTTGTCGGAAGCGCAAAAAATCGATTCGGATTACGAAGTAGGAGAAGAAATTACAAATGAAGTTAATTTTGCAGGATTTGGACGCAGAGCCGTTTTGAATCTTCGTCAAGCCTTAGCTTCTAAAATATTGGAGTTGCAAAAAGACAGTATTTACACAAAATATAAAGACCGTGTAGGACAAATTGTTTCAGCTGAAGTTTATCAGGTATGGAAAAAAGAAATCCTTTTGTTGGATGAAGAAGAAAATGAATTAATTCTTCCGAAAAGCGAGCAAATTCCCGGTGATTTTTTCCGCAAAAATGAAACTTGCCGGGCAGTAGTAGTGAAAGTAGAAAATCAAAACAACAATCCGAGAATCATCTTGTCTCGTACTTCCAACTTATTCATGCAACGCTTGTTTGAATTAGAAGTCCCTGAAATTCATGACGGATTGATTACTATCAAACGGATTGCGCGTATTCCCGGCGAACGGGCAAAAGTAGCCGTTGAATCCTACGACGACCGGATTGACCCTGTAGGCGCTTGCGTTGGGATGAAAGGCGCCCGTATTCACGGAATCGTGCGTGAACTTTGCAATGAAAATATTGATGTCGTAAATTATACGGCTAATACAGCGTTATTTATCCAACGGGCGTTAAGTCCGGCAAAAATATCTTCAATAAAAATACACGAAACGGATAAAAAAGCGGAGGTTTATCTTCGCCCGGAAGAAGTTTCGTTAGCTATTGGAAAAAGCGGGTTAAATATAAAATTAGCCGGCATGTTAACGGAATATACAATTGATGTATTCCGTGATGTGGACATTGATGGCGAAGATATCTATTTGGATGAATTTGCCGACGAAATAGAAATGTGGGTTATCGATGCTTTGAAAAATATTGGTTGCTATACGGCAAAGAACGTTTTGGCAATGGATAAAAACGAAGTTATTGAAAAGGCGGATTTAGAGGAAAGTACGGCTGATGAAGTCTTCCGCATTTTGAGCGCTGAATTTGAAGAAGAAGAATAAAAAAAATATGCCTATCAGATTAAATAAAATAACGAGAGATTTAAATGTAGGACTATCTACTGTAGTGGAATTTTTACATAAGAAGGGTTTTGATGTAAAGGAAGACCCTAATGCGAAAATTGGCGATGATGCACTTGAACTCCTTGTCAAAGAATTTAAAAAAGATAAAAATATCAAAGAAGAATCGGACAAAATGAGTCAAGAACGTCACCACAAAGAAAAAAAGGAAACGGTGGCAGTAGATGGATATCAACAACCCAAAAAAGTAGAAGAAATTAAAACCGAAGTGCCGGAAGATATTCGACCAAAGTTTGTTACGGTTGGCAAAATTGATTTGGACACCATTGGAAAAAGCAAAGTCGAAATATCAAAAGAAAAACCAAAAACGAGTGAAAAAGAAGACGTTATGTTAACCCCAGAAGAAGATCTAATCGTAGGAGAAACAAAAGAAGAAATTGAAATAGAACCGATTATACCGGAGATTGCTATTGAGGAAGAAGAACAAATTTTCGAGGAAGATTCAAATTCAGAAGAAACAGATTTAACAGAAGAACCGGAAATTTCTGAAGAAGAGGAAGCGGAAGATGAATCAGAAGAAATGGAAGAATCAGAAGAAATGGAAGAATTAGAAGACTCGAACGAAGAAGCAGAATCAACGGCATCACCTGTTTTGGAAGATGAAAAGCAGGGAGAAAATTCCGATGAAAATGAAGTATTCCGTTTAAACAAGCCTGTTTTTGAACCGGCAATTAAAGTTACGGGGAAGATTGATTTAGCATCTATCAATCAATCCACTCGACCTAAAAAGAAAACTAAGGAAGAAAAACGGAGGGAGCGGGCGGAAAAAGAGAAAAAAGCAGCTTTAGCTGCTAAAGTTAAAAAAGCTCCCGTCGAAGAAGTAAAACCTGAGAAAAAAGATAAACCGGTCTTAGTGAAAAAAACGGAACTGGATGAATCGAAGAGAAAGAAACGCAATCGTATTAAACGAGAAAAAATTGATATAGAAAAAGGCGCTTCTTCTTTCAACAAACAGAATGACGTGCGACCCAGACTTCGAAAGCCGATAAAAAGTGAAATCAGCGAAGAAGACGTTCAGAAACAAATCAAGGAAACGTTGGCTCGACTGACAAACAAAGGGTTAAAAAAAGGAGCCAAATACAGGCGTGAAAAACGCGATGCGTTTTCACAACGTCAAAGCGAACAATCCCAATTGGAAGCACAGGAAAGCAAAATCATTAAAATCACAGAGTTTGTTACGGCAAATGATTTGGCAAACATGATGAATGTTCCAGTCGTTAAGATTATTTCCACGTGCATGAATATCGGCATTATGGTTTCCATTAATCAACGTCTGGACGCCGAAACCATAAATATTGTCGCCGATGAATTTGGATTCAAAACCGAATATGTAAGCGCAGAAGTAGTTGAAGCAATAACGGAAGTGAAAGACAGCGCGGAAGATTTGATACCGCGTCCCCCAATCATTACCGTAATGGGACATGTTGACCATGGTAAAACTTCCTTGTTGGATAATATTCGAAAAACCAACGTGATTGCCGGCGAAGCCGGAGGTATTACCCAACACATCGGAGCTTATAATGTTGAATTACCCGACGGACGTCAAATCACTTTTTTGGATACGCCCGGACATGAAGCGTTCACTGCCATGCGCGCACGCGGAGCTAGTGTAACCGATATTGCTATCATTATAGTTGCAGCCGACGACAATGTGATGCCACAGACCATCGAGGCAATTAATCACGCTTCGGCGGCAAATGTTCCAATCGTTTTTGCAATCAATAAAATCGACAGACCGGGAGCCAATCCTGAAAAAATAAAGGAAACGCTTGCTAACATGAACTATTTAGTTGAAGATTGGGGAGGAAAATACCAATCGCAAGATATTTCCGCCAAGCAAGGCATCGGGGTTCAGGAATTATTAGAAAAAGTGTTATTGGAAGCCGAATTGCTGGATTTGAAAGCCAATCCGACGCGAAAAGCCGTAGGCTCGGTAATCGAATCTTCCTTAGACAAAGGTCGCGGATATGTAGTTACCATGCTGGTACAAAACGGTACGCTTAAAATGGGCGATATGCTTTTGGCAGGAACTCATTATGGACGTGTTAAAGCCATGTTTAACGAGCGAAACCAACGAATAATCGAAGCCGGTCCTTCCGAACCGGTATTGATTCTCGGTTTAAATGGCGCTCCTCAAGCCGGAGATGTTATTCACGTAATGGGAACCGAACAGGAAGCGCGTGAAATTGCTTCAAAACGCGAACAGTTACAGCGCGAACAAGGTTTACGCACGCAAAAGTTGTTGACGCTGGACGATATCGGACGACGAATTGCAATCGGTAATTTCCAGCAATTGAATCTTATTGTAAAAGGCGATGTGGACGGTTCTGTCGAAGCTTTGTCCGATTCTTTCATCCGTCTTTCCACCCAACAGATTCAAGTGAATGTAATTCACAAAGGCGTAGGTCAAATTTCCGAATCGGACGTAATTTTAGCTGCCGCATCGGATGCCATTATTGTTGGATTCCAGGTGCGCCCATCCTTATCCGCCCGGCGATTGGCAGAAAAAGAAGGAGTGGACATTCGTTTGTATTCGATTATTTACGACGCCATTGAAGAAGTAAAAGCAGCTATGGAAGGTATGCTCCTACCGGAAATCAAGGAAGAAATTACTGCCAGTGTAGAAATCCGGGAAGTATTCAAAATAACCAAAGTCGGCTCGGTTGCCGGCTGTATGGTGAGAGAAGGAAAAATCAAACGAGGCAACAAAATACGCCTCATTCGAGACGGTATTGTTATCTTTACCGGCGAATTGGGTTCACTGAAACGTTTCAAAGACGATGTAAAAGAAGTAACCCAAGGATATGAATGCGGATTAAATATACATAATTTTAACGATATTAAAGTAGGCGATATCGTCGAAGCATTTGAAGAAGTAGAAGTTAAACAAACATTATGAACTGGCTGGACATAGTCATCATTGTCTGTATAGTTATTGGAATAATTCACGGCTTAATCACCGGAATAGTAAAACAGGTTATTTTTCTGGTTTCCTTAATTGCCGCTATTCTTTTATCAGGCGCAATAGCTACTGCGATACGCCACTGGGTACAAACGCATATTCAAAGTGAACCTACATGGTTTTCTCCCAATGTACAAGATGCTATCTATTATGTATTGGCTTTTATTATAATTGTTTCCCTATTTTCAATAGCAGCTAAATTAGTTGATAAAATTATAAATCACACACCTGTTGGAGCTATAAACAAACTCTTCGGCGCTTTTTTCGGACTGATTATGTGGACGCTCAGTTTGAGTATATTGCTTAATTTTGTCGCTGTATTTGATACTCAGTCTCTGATACTCTCCAAACCGATCAAAGAAAATTCAATTTTCTATGAAAGAGTGAAAATGATTTTTCCAACGGCTTTTCCCTACATTAAGGATTTTATTAAACACGAAACACATGGCTGAAGATTCACAAGATATATTAAATGAATGGACGAACAAAGACTATGAATACGGATTTGTTACGAATATTAATACTGATTTCATTCCCAGAGGATTGAGCGAGGAAATCGTTCGTCTTATCTCTTCTAAAAAGAACGAACCGGAATGGCTGTTGAATTTTCGTTTGAAAGCTTACCGGCATTGGTTGACGATGAAAATGCCCGAATGGGCGCATCTCGAAATTCCGCCCATCGACTATCAGGATATTATTTACTATGCTGCTCCGAAAATGAAAGCTGATTTGAAAAACCCAAGCGAAGTGGATCCTGAATTATTGAAAACATTCGATAAATTGGGAATTCCTCTGCATGAGCAGAAAATGCTTTCGGGAATGGCGATTGATGCGGTAATGGATAGTGTTTCCGTGAAAACGACTTATAAAGAAAATCTGGCGGAAAAAGGAATCATCTTCTGCTCTTTCAGCGAAGCGGTTAAATTTCATCCCGACTTGGTGAAAAACTACTTAGGAAGCGTTGTTCCCTATCGCGATAACTTTTTTGCAGCGCTTAACTCAGCAGTTTTCAGCGACGGCTCTTTTGTGTTCATTCCCAAAGGCGTTCGATGTCCAATGGAACTTTCGACTTATTTCAGGATTAACGCTATGAATACAGGACAATTCGAACGTACATTGATTGTAGCGGAAGAAGATGCATACGTTAGCTACCTCGAAGGCTGCACAGCTCCCATGCGCGACGAAAATCAACTGCATGCGGCAATCGTAGAAATTGTTGCTCTCAATCGGGCGGAAGTGAAATATTCGACGGTTCAGAATTGGTATCCGGGGGATAAAAACGGAAAAGGAGGCATCTATAATTTTGTCACTAAACGTGGAATTTGTAAAGGCGAATCATCCAAAATATCGTGGACGCAAGTTGAAACAGGCTCTGCAATCACTTGGAAATACCCGAGTTGCATTCTGTCGGGAGACAACTCAGTGGGTGAATTTTATTCAGTAGCGGTAACGAACAACTTCCAGCAAGCCGATACTGGAACAAAAATGATTCATATCGGCAAAAACACCAAAAGCCGGATTGTTTCCAAAGGAATTTCCGCAGGGAAAAGCCAAAACAGTTACAGGGGATTGGTGAAAGTTAGTAAAAATGCTGAAAATGCTCGCAATCACTCCCAATGCGACAGTTTACTACTGAGCGATACTTCGGGTGCACACACATTTCCATATATGGATATTCATAACGAATCGGCAATTGTTGAGCACGAAGCTACTACATCCAAAATTAGCGAAGATCAACTGTTTTACTGCAATCAACGCGGGATTCCTACTGAGGAAGCCATCGGCTTAATTGTCAACGGGTATGCCAAGGAAGTGCTGAATAAACTGCCGATGGAATTTGCTGTCGAAGCTCAAAAGTTGCTGCAAGTCAGTTTAGAAGGAAGCGTCGGGTGAATACTTTCGATTTTTTTCTTTCTGAATCGCATAAAAAAACTTAATATTTCAAAATTATTTTGTACTTTTGTAATCTTATTATCGAAATTGAATTAACATCTTTTCGTTATAAAAGCAAGCAAATGCTCCTATCTTCTAAGGGTTAGGAAACGAGTTTCTCAGGCTTGGAATAGCGGTTCGAATCCGCTTGGGAGTACAATGAATTGCATATTTAAGTATTATGATCAGACGAAAACACATCGTGCAAAACCTCCAACGATTTTATTTCAGGGAAATCACTCAGATGCAATCGGTAAAAATCTAAAATTCGGTGGATAATCACTTGTCGTTCGCGTGATGAGAACCGGAATACCGCCATGTTTTCATACGACATCCGCAAAAGATTGAAAAAAACAATGCTTTCGTCAGGAGGCAGAAAATGAATATGCGTCGGTTTATTTCGAGTGAAAGTACCATTAAGCAGATCAAAATACATTCCTTTTTGATATTCGTTCGAATTAGGGTAAAATCCCAATAACCGGCTGAGGCGAATCATAAATATCAAATGAAAATTAGCAGGGGAAACATTGGTCAATTCCAAAACCTGTATGGATTGCAAAAGAAAATCAAAAAGCGACCGGTTGGATTGCTCTTCACGGACTACTTTGCTTATCAACTCTGCCATGAAAATACCCAAAGCGCTTTTTACGGGGTCGGTCAAAAGAGAAATTAGCGGAATATGAATTTTGATTTCCTTGATGCGTTGGATATTTCTCAAATTTTGATGCTCGACTTCCAAATCTAAAATTGCTAAAGGATGAAATAAGGCGCGTGGAACTTTGGACTTTCTGTTTTTCGATTGAGCCGTCAAATAAGATACCCGTCCGAATTCTTCAGTGTAAATTAACGTAATGGCATACATGTCGTTATAAGGTAAATTCGTCAGTACGATTCCTCTTGTTTTGTATAACATACACTCCAGTTAGAAAAAATAAAAAGCACAAAATATTTTGTAAATCCAAAAAATAGCTCTATATTTGCACCCGCAAAATAAAAACCGGTCCATTCGTCTATCGGTTAGGACGCAAGATTTTCATTCTTGAAAGAGGGGTTCGATTCCCCTATGGACTACAAAGATAATAAAAATACAGTTAATACAAATAGTTTATAAAAATGGCAAATCATAAGTCAGCTATAAAAAGAATCCGGCAAACGCTAACGAGAAGATTACGTAATCGGTATTATGCAAAAACAGCGAGAAACGCTGTGAGAAAACTTCGTGCAACTACTGATAAAACGGAAGCTGTCGAATTGTACAAAAAAGTCAGTTCGATGTTGGATAAATTAGCAAAGAAAAGCGTTATCCATAAAAACAAAGCAGGCAACTTAAAATCCAAATTGGCTTTGCACGTTAATAAATTGAATTAATATACACATAATAAATTTAATTTTAAGGAATTAATAATAAATTTTAACACTAATAGCGAAAAAGCTGGGCCGTGACGGTTCGGCTTTTTTATTTCTATTTTTTTTACTACCTTTGTAAATCATACATAAACGAAATAAAGAACAGTTAAACTAATGAGTGAAGAAATAAAAAATGGTACTAACAGCTATTCGGCAGACAGTATCCAAGTGTTGGAAGGATTAGAAGCGGTTAGGAAGCGTCCTGCCATGTATATCGGCGACATAAGCGAAAAAGGCTTACACCATTTGGTATATGAAGTGGTCGATAATTCAATTGACGAAGCGTTGGCGGGTTATTGTAAAAACATCGAAGTTTTTATCAATCAAGATGGCTCCATTACGGTAAAAGATGATGGACGCGGTATTCCGGTCGATTTTCATGAAAAAGAACAAAAATCAGCGCTGGAAGTCGTTTTAACCTTATTGCACGCAGGAGGAAAATTCAATAAAGATTCCTATAAAGTTTCAGGAGGGCTGCATGGCGTTGGCGTCTCGTGCGTGAATGCTCTCTCCACTTACCTGAAGGCGGAAGTCCATCTGGACGGAAAAATATATACTCAAGAATACTCTTGCGGAATACCGACAACCGATGTTCATATTGTCGGAGATACTTCGTATCGAGGAACCATCATTACGTTCAAGCCCGATGATTCTATTTTTATTGTTACCGAATATAAATATGAAATTCTGGCTAAACGCTTGCGGGAATTAGCTTATCTCAATGCAGGTGTCCGATTGGAATTGACGGATAAACGAGTATCTAAAGATGACGGAACTTTCAAACACGAAGTTTTTTATTCGGAAGAAGGTTTAAAAGAATTTGTGAAATTCATAGACGCTAATAAAGAACCGCTGATTCAGGATATTATTCATATCGTTACTGAAAAACAAGGGGTTCCGGTCGAAGTTGCTATGACTTACAATACATCCTATAATGAAAATTTATATTCGTATGTAAACAATATCAATACGATTGAAGGCGGTACGCATTTGGCGGGCTTCCGCAGAGGATTAACGCGAACGCTGAAAAAGTACGCCGAAGAATCGAAAATGCTGGAAAAAGTAAAAGTGGAAATAAACGGCGACGATTTCAGGGAAGGACTAACCGCCGTGATTTCTATTAAAGTGCAAGAACCACAATTTGAAGGACAAACAAAAACAAAATTAGGTAATAATGAAGTAATTGGTGCGGTGGATATGGCAGTCGGCGAAACGCTGGGTAACTATTTGGAAGAGCATCCGAAAGAAGCCCGAATAATCGTTGAAAAGGTCATACTTGCTGCGACCGCCCGCCATGCCGCCCGGAAAGCCAGGGAAATGGTTCAACGGAAATCTCCGCTCTCAGGTGGAGGATTACCCGGAAAATTATCCGACTGTTCGGACAAAGACCCCGCACGTTGCGAAATATTTCTCGTCGAAGGAGATTCCGCCGGCGGAACGGCGAAACAAGGGCGCGACCGTCAGTTTCAAGCAATTCTGCCTTTACGCGGTAAGATTTTGAATGTAGAAAAAGCGATGCATCATAAAGTGCTTGAAAGTGAAGAGATACGAAATATCTATACCGCTTTGGGCGTTACCATAGGTACGGATGATGATTCAAAGGAATTAAATATGAGTAAACTGCGCTATCACAAAGTAGTTATCATGACCGATGCCGACGTGGACGGAAGCCATATTGCTACTTTAATTCTCACTTTCTTTTTCCGACACATGCGTCCGATGATTGAAAATGGCTACATCTATATCGCTACGCCTCCGTTGTATTTGATGAAAAGAGGTAAAAATGAAGAATATTGCTGGACAGACCAGCAACGGCAATTGTTCATCGACCGGTTTGCCGAAGGAAATGAAAATCTGACTTCTACCCAGCGATACAAAGGGTTAGGGGAAATGAATGCGTCTCAACTTTGGGATACAACGATGAATCCAGAAATGCGTACCTTGCGACAGGTTTCTATCGAAAATGCAGCGGAAGCTGATAATGTATTTTCCATGTTAATGGGCGAAGATGTAGCTCCCCGTCGTGAATTTATTGAAGACAATGCTACTTACGCGAATATAGACGTATAAAAAATGCTTATTGGCTTATCAATCAATCACAAAGAAGGAACGTCGCGAATAGCCGACGCGTATGTGAATGCAGTTCTCAAGGTAGGTGGAACACCGGTTTTAATTCCGCTGATTACTGATGAGACGGTTCTGGAGGAAATTGTTTCACGAATCGATGGCTTACTTCTTTCCGGGGGAGGTGATATTTATTCGCCGCTCTATGGCGAAGAATTACATCCGGCAGTCGATGATTATGATTTGGAACGCGACCGATACGACATAGCCTTAGTGAAACAAGCTGCCGAACGTCAACTTCCCATTTTTGGAATTTGTCGAGGAAACCAACTTATCAACATTGCCTTTGGAGGAACGTTGATTCAGGATATTCCGTCGCAGGTTCCCGAATCGACCGTCAATCACAATCAGGAAGAAGCGCGCGAAGATGTTACCCATTCCATACGGATTACTCCCGATTCTCGACTTCACCAAATTACACATTCGGAGCAGATTAAGGTTAATTCATTTCATCATCAAGCCGTCAAAGCCGTAGCTTGCGGATTTGCGGCGGTTGCATGGGCGGAAGATGGAGTGATTGAAGCCATTGAATCGACTGAAGGGAAAATTATTTTGGGAGTTCAGTGGCATCCCGAAAATGGAGCTGTCGCCGGAAACCCGGTCATGCTTGATTTATTCCGGCAGTTGGTGGACGAAGCAGCTATATTTGAAAAAACCAAAGCCTTGCATCAAAAAATCTATACGATTGATTCTCATTGCGATACTCCACTATTTTTCAGATACGGAGTTGATATTGGTAAAGATAATTCATCCTTGAAAGTCAATCCCAAAGAATTGGACATTGAAAATGAAGATGAACCGGTCGATTATACGCTTAAGGTGGATATTCCAAAAATGGAAAATGGAATGTTGGATGCCGCTTTTATGGTTGCTTATCAGCCACAAGGAGAAAGAACACCGGAAGCTTCCCTACAGGCGTTTGATAAAGCGGTTTATATCATCAACGGAATCAAAAAGCAGATTGAAAATAATCCGTCAGTTGTAGCCCAAGCTTATACGGTATCTGATTTGAAAAAAAATAAAGCCGAAGGGAAAAAGTCTATTTTTATCGGCATTGAAAATGGATATGCTGTCGGACAAGACATCAAGAATATCAAACGATTCGCCGAATTGGGAATTAAATATATTACGCTGTCACACAACGGAAACAATGCTATTTGCGATTCCAATACAGGAGATGTGGAACACAACGGTCTCAGCGCGTTTGGGAAAGAAGTTGTAAAAGAAATGAACCGTTGGGGGATTATCGTTGATATTTCGCACACTTCCGAAAAGACGGCGTTCGATGCATTGGAAATCAGCCGATATCCGGTCATTGCTTCCCATTCTTCCGTTAAAGCGCTTTGCGACCATTCTCGGAATCTTTCCGACCCACTGATTAAAGCCATTGCCGGTAAAGGCGGAGTCGTTCAGATTTGCATCTATAATGCATTTCTAAAAAAGGATGGCGACGCAACGGTAAAAGATGTGGTCAATCATATCGACTATGTTGTTCAATTAGCTGGAATCGATTATGTAGGAATCGGTTCGGATTTCGATGGCGGCGGTGGCATCAAAGGATTGCAAACCGCTAACGAACTCCCGCAAATCACAATGGAACTGATTCGCAGAGGCTACTCCGATACAGATATCGCTAAAATCTGGGGTGGAAACTTGATGCGGGTGATGAATGCGACGACTTCCGACTAAATATCAATTGTGATATTTCACCAACCCCTCCATCGGCTGCTGCATAATGCTACCTAATTGCATACCGGTTGTGAGAACGGCTTCTTCCAATATTTTCCTGTAATGATAAGCAATAGAACCGATAAAATAAATCAGATAATGTGTGTAATCATACTGCATCACATTGCGCGTGAGAAACGACCGGAAACTGTTGAATATCAGCGACCGAATGGCAGGTTCTTCTATATTGCGTAACAAAAAAGGAGAAAGACTTGCGAGGAAGCGATTAGGGAACGGTTGACGATAGACTCGCTCGATAATCGTCGCCGGAGTTAAATCAAATTCTTTCAGAAACTTTTCTTTCATTCCTGCGGGCAATTGATTTTTCAGTAAGTCGCCTACCAACTGTTTGCCGAGTACAGCTCCGCTTCCTTCATCACCCAGAATAAAACCCAGGGGAGATACGTTGCTTGCGATTTTTTCTCCATCGTAAAAACAGGAATTAGAACCTGTTCCAAGAATACAGACGATTCCAGGGTTCTTTCCGCTCAACCCTCGGGCTGCCCCCAGCATATCGGAATTTACTTCAATGGTTTTTACTTCAAGATATTTTCCTAAAACGCTTTGCATCATCGGAATTTTCTCCGGCAAACATCCGGCGCCGTAAAAATACAGCGCCTCGAATGTCTGAGTTTGTAATTGAGGCAACAACGATGAGCGGATTTCTTCTCCTATCTCGTTTTCCGATAGAAAAAAAGGGTTTATGCCTTGAGTAGTAATCCGCTGCCGTTGTTTCCCCTGTTCCGATACGCACCAATCGGTTTTTGTCGAACCGCTGTCTGCAATTAAAATCATATCTTTATGTAAATTTTCTTTTTGTACAAGGTATATCCGCATATCCAAACTACGCAGACAAACAGAATGGCAAATACAAGCGAACCTAAATAATCGCCGAATACCGGTTGGAGAAGTACTTTGTAAGCAAATCCATGCAAACTGATTGCAGCATCATTATAAGTAAAGTGAATATTGCCTAACAGCGTACTCAATATCCAAGCTATCATATACATAAATAGCGGATTGATGCCAAAAGCCTCGAAAAAACGGCTCCATTTTTTATAGCCTTTAACGTCGATTATCCAAATCAACAGAGCCAGAAAATTAGATGCAAGTCCGCAGGTAACAAGTACAAACGATGGCGACCACACTTTTTTGTTGATTGGAAGTCCATAATTTAACAGAAATCCCAGAAAAGTTAAAATCGTCCCTAACAGAAACAGACGTAACATTTTATCCCTGATATCACGTTCTCCCATCAGCCATTTCCCGACAGAAAAGCCAATCAGTACGTGGGCAATTGAGGGGATTGTACTCAATAGACCTTCAGGGTCAATTCCGTTATCTTTGTACATGTGTTGCAGCCCCAATACGGCGCGATCTACAATGGAGAGAATGCTTGTTTCGTTGTATTCATATCCGTTTCCAAATAGTAATATCAGCGTATAGCCGACTAATAAAGAGAGAATAATATACGGAATGTACTTGTGTCTCACCAAGATGGCAATGACAGCCGCAAAACCGTAACTCAATGCAAGCCGTTGTAGTACGCCCAGAATACGAATATGATCGAATGTCCAAACGGATTTTCCCAATAGCTCCCAAAATGTGAGATTTTCATTAGCCGAAAAACTCCACGCGCTACAGAACATAGAGAACCATACGAGTCCCAAGCCAATTGCAAAAATGACTAAAGTGCGCTTCACAATTTTCCACATCGCCGAACCACTGTATTCAAAACCGTATTTCTTCAAGGAAATGTAGGTTGAAACGCCCATGATGAACATGAAAAAAGGGAAAACCAAATCGGTCGGAGTTAATCCGTTCCACGAGGAATGTTCCAAAGGAGTGTAAACGCTCCCGCTTCCCGGATCATTCACTAAAATCATTCCGGAAATTGTGATCCCTCGCAACACATCGAGGGCAAGTAAACGTTGATTGTTTGTTTTCATTTTGTTTAGTACAGTATTAAATATTTAAATTTTATAGAGGTTTATATATGTTTGTATAATTTATGTTCTTCCAAAATTCGTTTCCATTTTGTTATATGGGATTCTTTTATTTCAGCTGAGTTTTTCGAATCGTCAATCAAATTTCGGGTGTATGTTTGAATGAACGCTTTATAATCTTCAATAAATCGTAAATAATACTTTAGACTTGTAAAAATACCATTTGCAATTATTTCCAAATCAGCATCTTTTTTGATTTTCAAAATGAACTTATTGATAAACTCTTCTTCTTCCTGCGAGGCAAAATTATTTTTTGCTGTAGTTAAAATATAATAACGTTCAATGCCGGTATTTTCAGACTTCTTTATAACATCAAATACTAAATTTCTATCTATGCAAATGTTATGTTTTATTTCAACCATTTCAAAAGGTGTGTTGTTCTTATTCCAAATTTCAACATCGCCATAACCGTGTTTGTCAGAAGAAGTATGCACATTTAATGGTCGTAAAATTTTGTTTTCATAACGTCTAACTTGCTTAAATAATTGCTGATAAATGGAATAAATTGCAATTACCGGTAAACGCGAAGTACCACGTTCATCTGATGAAAAGTGTTTTTCCAACATTTGCAAAACGATATTAATATTGATAATCCCAATAAAATCAGATGTTTCTATTGTTTCATCAAAAATCATTTTCTGTTGTAAAGATAGTATTTGAAGTTTTTCAAAGAAATAAATCAGTGTGTCTTGAGGGGTGATTTTTTTGTTTTCTATGGCATCTAATATTTCTAAAAAACTATGCAATTCATTTTTTGAACGAGTAGCAATATTCATTTCTTCTGATTTATTCCATGGAATATCGACTCTCGTAACCAATGACAAAAAACCACTTTCTTTATTTGCATACTTAGGAAAATGCTGTTTGAAAAATGGAGTTGTAATTTTAGTATCCAAAGTTCGTGCTGAATATCCGCCAGTAAATTTCTTTTTATGCAAGCGAATATCTTGTGCCGGGTCAATTATCTTTTTCAACAACGAAGTTACTAATGCGTTTATAAGTGATTTAGTTTTATCAATAGATTCAATAAGGACATCAATATTTGAGATAATAATATCAGAATATTTTTTACGCTTTTTTTTGTTAATGTTTATCGCTTTATTTAGCAAGTCTTCCAAAATTTCTATTTGTGTCATAAGAATAAATCTAATACATGATTATTACAATTCTCTTTTATTCTTTTCTTTGCATACTCAATATAATCCGAGTGAATTTCGATGCCTATGTAGTTCCTTTTCAATCGTTGTGCCACTACCGCAGTTGTTCCTGAACCTAAAAATGGGTCAAGTACAATATCATTTTCTTTTGTTAAAAGTTTCAACAATTCTTGGATAATAAATTCAGGATAAACAGCAGGATGTATATTGCCTTTTATCGTTTCAACATTTGATTCTATCACATCTTTACGAATTGAATTGCCGTAAATTTTTATAATAGTAAAACCTTTATTTTCAATTTGAGTTAAGCGCCCACCCGCTTGTCCACCGTAAGGCAGAGCATGTAAGCCTCTTATTTTCATGCGAAAACTTTCAAGTTTCCCATGCTTAACGTCCATTATTACCTCAGTTAATTCTTTTTTTGCTTGTAATTTTTCTTCATTTGACAAATCGGATTTCTCAATTAATTCAAAATACTTTTTTCCAACGTCGTTGCCTGCTTTCTTTTTATTCCCGTTGAAAATGATGTCACGATATTCAAGAAAAGCATCTCTGTTAAAATAATAGTCATCGGTCTTGGCAAATATAAAAAATGGTTCTGTTGCAGGAATTAGTTTTTTGGAACATTGTTTTGGCGCAGGATTAACCTTCACCCATGTTAGCTCGTTTATTAATTTAACAATATTAAGCTTTTGCACTTCAATAGCAAAACGATACGGGACTAAAAGTAGATTCCCGTCAATATATTTATCGCCCAAATTAAAAACAATAGTACCAGTTTTTTTTGTAACTCGTACGCTTTGACGAAAAATTTCAATCAGATTATCAATATATCCTTCGACATTATATTCATTACCAACGCCGCCGCTGCCATATTCGCGTTGTTGAAAATAGGGTGGACTTGTTATTACCAAATCAACCGAATTGTCTGGCATCTCTTTCATTGTTGCCAAACAGTCACCGCAGATAATTTTATTTAAATAATTCTGTATCATCTTTATTAATACCAATACTTTAAATTAAGCTATTCCCAAACGATTTATTGAAAATTTAAAATAACAACTCATAATTTACTTGCACTTTTCAGCAAAGATACAACTTTTTAAACATTCATTTTACAATTATTCAAAAAAATTATCCGGCTGCAGATTCTTTTTTCTCCGTACATTGATCCACCAAATACACAATGGATTGATAGGGGATTCCCGAGTTTGTTCTTAATCCGATTTCACAAGTACGGCTATTGGAATAACCCATTGTTATGCCGGCTTTTTCTATTTGCGGGCGCAATTTACGTAAAGCATAAGCGTTTACTTCGGGATGAGTGAAGCCTTTGTCCCCTGCAAATCCGCAACATCCTACTTCTTCCGGAATTAACACATTGGTCGAACAACGTTTAGCCAAGCTAACGATTTGTCCGGCAAGTCCCATTTTGCGCATGGAGCAGGTGATGTGAACGGCAACCGGTTGATCGGTCGGAGTAAAATCCAATTTATCTTCAAGAAATGTTGTGATAAATTCCACCGGCTCATATAGTTTTATTTTTTGAATCGTTTGTCGCATCCGGTATAAACAGGGACTTTGATCGCACAGGACAGGATATTTGCCTTGCTCGCTTGCTTCCAATAGCGCCGCTTCCAATTCAGCCGATTTTTGATCGGCAATATCCGGCATTCCTTTGCTTTCCCAAATGGTTCCGCAACAAAGATTATCCATGTTTTTCGGGAAAATTACTTCGTAGCCGGCTTTATGTAACAAGGAAAGCATTTTGTCTGTCAACGCTTGTTTTTCAGGCGAATGAGCTTCCAATCCCATGGTTTGATTGATGCAGGAAGGGAAATAGACGACAGTCCGGTTTTTGTCATTGCGGGCTTGACCCGCAATCCCCAGATTATTATTGCTTCTTTCTATGGTATCCTGCGTCAGGAACGGGATGACAGGCTGTTGATGAAAACTTTTCGGCATCGCCGGCGTCCACAGCGGAAGATGTAAAAACCGGTGCGACACCCGCGCTATCCAATTCATGATTTTTGTTCCCAAAACCGTATGAGCAAAATCAGCAATTGAAAGAACAGGACGCAGACAGTTTTTAACCAATGAAAAATGGCGGGCGGCAAATTTTCCAATAGCATAGCCGAAGCTTCCGGGCGGTATTTCCATCCGGCGAATCTCGTGTATCAGGTCGCCGGTATTGATTTTCATCGGGCAGGACATGGCGCAAAGTCCATCGCCGGCGCAGGTTTGATTGCCTGCGTAGTGGAATTGCTTTTGTAAATTATATAATCGCTGCCGGTCTTCGCCCGTGGCTTTCAGGCGGGTGATTTCACGTTGCAGAACGATCCGCTGACGCGAAGAAAGCGTGAAGCCACAAGTGAGGCAATTGATTTCACAAAATCCACATTCAATACATTTATCCGCTTCCCCGCCAATCAGCGGCAGCGGTTTGAAATTATTCAGATAGCATTTCGGGTCGTCATTGAAAATAACGCCGGGGTTGAGTATTCCTTTGGGGTCGAACAATTGCTTAATGGCTTTCATCCATTCGAAGGCTTCGGTTCCCCATTCGTATTCAACGAAAGGCGCCATGTTGCGTCCGGTGCCGTGCTCTGCTTTCAACGAGCCGCCGTATTTATCCACTACCAAATGAACTACGTCGTTCATCAGCGCTTCATAGCGGGCAATTTCTTCTTGTGTATCAAACGATTGATTTATGATGAAATGATAATTGCCTTCCAGCGCATGTCCGTAAATACAAGCGTCGTCGTAATGATGTTTGACCATCAGTTGCTGCAATTCGGAGGTCGCTTCGGGCAAATCTTCAATATGAAAAGCGACATCTTCAATCAACGTTGTCGTACCCGGCGGACGGGTTCCTCCGACTGAAGGAAATATTCCGGAACGAACATTCCAATAGGGAGTATATTCACTTTCTTTATCGGTGAAATAAACGGGTACGGAGGTTTGAAAATTCTTGAGCGTTTCTTTGATTAAGGCGAAGTTTGCTTCCAATTCTTGAGGTGTTACTGCTTTTGTTTCGGTTAATACGGCGGTCACGCCTTTCCCATCGGCTCCTTCTCTTATGGAGGGGGCGGGGGAAGGGGTTACAGATTGTAACGATTTCTCATCCAGCAATTCGGCGCCTTTGACAATCCATTCGCCTTGTTCGTTTTTCAGCTTCTTCATGGCTACGACCGCCCGGCATGCTTCCCGAATAGTGGGAAAATAGAGCATGGCGCTTGCCTTGCAGGGAAAATCGTATTCAGTCCGCATCGTTGCTTCCGAAAGAAAAGCCAGCGTACCTTCCGAACCGACCATCAAATGGGTGATAATATCGAAGGGGTCGTCGTACAAAACAAACGGGAGAATATTCAACCCCATGACATTTTTAATGGAATATTTGTGGCGGATGTGTTCCATGAGCGATTGGTTGGCGCGTACCCTGTCGCGTAAATCGTTAATTTGTTGGATAAATTCCGGTTTATTCCGGATGAATTGCGAACGGCTATCGACGTCGCCGGTATCCAGCAATGTTCCGTCGGCGAAGACCATTCGCACTGAGAGCAGCATCCGGTCGCTGTTGGCGTGTGTACCACAGTTCATCCCCGACGCATTATTGATGATGATTCCGCCGACCATCGCGCTTTTTACCGAAGCCGGATCGGGAGAAAACTTACGTCCGTAGGGTTTCAGTAATTCATTGACCCGTTCGCCGATGATGCCGGGTTGCAACCGGATTGAATTGCCGTCCGGAGCAATTGTATATTTTTCCCAATGTTTGCCTGCAACAATCAAAACCGAATCGCTGACGGCTTGCCCCGAAAGACTTGTTCCGGCAGCCCGAAATGTAACCGGTACGGAAAGTTTATCGGCGATTGACAACAGGCGGGAAACCTCCTGTTCATTTGTAGAGCGTACAACTATTTGAGGAATCAACCGGTAGAAGCCGGCATCGGTTCCCCACGCTAAACGGCGCATCTCGTCGGTATAAATCCGTTCGGCAGGAACGAATGTTGCTATTTCTTTCAGGAATGCGTTGATTCCGCAGGGTTTATTCGTCATCGTAAATAGACAGTAGATTTTAGCTGTAAAGGTACAAAAAATTTTAATATCTTTGTCGTTATAAAATGATATGAAACTTTTTATTGATAATGAAAAACGTTTTAATTACAGGCGCCAGTGGATTTATCGGAAGTTTTCTGGTTGAAGAAGCCTTGAACCGGAATTGGACGGTTTGGGCGGGCATACGACAAACCAGTAGTAGAGAGTATCTTCGCGATGAACGGATTTCGTTTATCGACTTGTATTATTCCAATAAAGAAAAACTTAAAGAGCAGATAGAAAATCATCGGACTTGCTTCGGGAAGTGGGATTATATTATCCACAACGCAGGAGTGACTAAATGTCTCCATTACGAGGATTTCGATAAAATTAATTATTGCTATACTCGTAATTTGATTGAAGCGTTGATAGAAACCAATGCTATTCCGGAGAAATTTGTTTTGATGAGCAGTCTAAGCGCAACGCCCCCGACAGATACGATGTATGGAAAGAGCAAGCGAAAAGCCGAAGTGTTTTTGGAGTCGCAAACAGATTTTCCATCCCTTATTTTACGACCTACCGGCGTGTATGGACCGCGTGATAAAGATTATTTCCTGATGTTGAAAAGTATTAAGAAAGGCTTGGAGTTGACTGCCGGTTATCAGCCTCAACTCCTCACTTTTATCTATGCGAAAGATTTGGCAAGCGTTGCATTTCTCGCCTCGGAAAGCGTTTTTATTCATAAAATATATAATGTAACTGACGGAAATACGTATTCCGATGAAACTTATACTCAAATAGCCAAGAAAGCGTTGGGCAAAAAGTATGTACTAAAACTCAGGGTCCCTTTGATACTTTTGAAAACGGTTTCCATTCTGGCGGAACTATTTTCTAACATAACAAAGAAACCTTCTACTTTGAACCGCGATAAATACAAAATTATGAAACGTCGCAATTGGTCTTGCGATATTTCAACGGTGACACACGACTTGGGTTTTCAAGCTGAATATGATTTGGAACGCGGAATCAGGGAATGTGTAACGTGGTACACTAATCACGGTTGGCTGTAATCACATTCCTACAAACAACGTTTTTGTTTCAGGGCGCTAATTTTTCCAAACTGCTTAAAGACTGGGCGATTTCTTCGTCACTCAGTCGATAGTTGGTCATCTTACCGGAAAGGAACTGGTCGTAAGCGCTCATGTCTATTAATCCGTGTCCGGAAAGATTGAATAAAATGACTTTTGATTTTCTCTCTTCCTTTGCTTTTTTCGCTTCACGAATCGCCGAAGCAATGGCATGAGTCGATTCGGGCGCAGGAATCGTACCTTCCGTCTTGGCAAATAACTGTCCCGCTTCAAACGATTCCAACTGGGGAATATCCTGCACTTCCACGTAACCGTCTTTACGTAATTGGCTAACAAGAGTTCCCGCCCCATGATAACGCAACCCTCCCGCATGTATATCCGCCGGTTGAAAATCATGCCCTAATGTGTACATAGGCAAAAGCGGCGTTAGTCCAACGGTGTCGCCGAAGTCATATTCAAACTTTCCCCTGCTCAATTTTGGACAACTTGCAGGTTCGGAGGCAATAATGCGTATTGTTTTGCCGGAAACCAATCGGTGGCGCAGAAACGGAAAGCTGATTCCTGAAAAATTAGAGCCGCCGCCAAAACAACCGATAACTATTTCCGGATATTCGCCGGCTAACTCCATTTGTTTTTCAGCTTCCAACCCAATAACTGTCTGGTGAAGAATGACATGATTTAGCACAGAACCCAACGTATAGCGGGTTTCGTCGTCCAATACCGATTTTTCCACCGCTTCGGAAATAGCAATTCCCAAGCTACCTGAATTATTGGGGTCGCGGGCAAGAATTTTACGTCCGGCTTCGGTTGTATTACTGGGAGAAGAAACAACTTCAGCACCCCAAGTTTGCATCATAATACGGCGATAGGGCTTTTGATTGTAGCTCACTTTTACCATGAAAACATCTAATTTTAACCCGAAAACACTGCAAGCAAAAGCAAGCGCCGCTCCCCATTGTCCGGCTCCCGTTTCAGTAGTAAGGTGTTTAATTCCCTGTTTTTTATTAAAATAAGCTTGAGGTAACGCAGAATTTAACTTATGAGAACCAACCGGACTTAATCCTTCATTCTTGAAATAAATATGCGCCGGCGTATCCAATGCCTTTTCCAAACCCGAAGCGCGAACTAACGGCGTAGGTCGCCAGATTTTATACAATTCGCGAACCTCGTCGGGAATTTCAATCCATCGTTCTTGAGATAATTCCTGAGTAATTAATTCTTTTGCAAAAATAGGTTCTAAATCTTGCGGGCTTAAGGGTTGTTTTGTTCCCGGATGAAGCGGAGGCAAAGGCTTATTCACCATATCCGCAACAATATTATACCATGCGGTAGGAATATCGTTTTCACTAAGTAAAAATTTCTTTGTTGCCATTATGATTGTTTATGAAATAAAAATTCTACAAAGGAACACAAAAAAAATGTTTTATGCAACCTTTGTAAAAATAAAATTTCATTTGCTTTTCGCCTAAAGTTCTCAAAATAATCCGTATATTTGCACATTGATTTTATAAGTATTTGTATGAAAATAGCATTAATCGGTTACGGCAAAATGGGGCATACGATTGAAGAAATCGCTAAAGAAAGAGGTCACGTGATTGTTTCTGTTATTGATATTGATAATCAGGGTGATTTTGATTCGCCCCAATTTCTTTCGGCGGATGTAGCCATTGAATTTTCTCAACCTCAGAGCGCTTTTGCGAACTACCGGAAATGTTTCGACCGGAACATTGCGGTTGTTGCCGGAACTACCGGATGGCTTGACCGCTGGGATGAGTTAAAAAAATGCTGCGTGGAAGGAAACCATACTTTCTTTTATGCGTCGAATTACAGTATCGGAATGAACATCTTTTTTGCACTTAATAAATATTTGGCTAAGATAATGAATCATTTCCCGGCTTACGATGTCCGAATGGAAGAAATACACCATATCCATAAATTGGATGCGCCGAGCGGAACAGCGATTTCTTTAGCCGGACAGATTCTGGAAAATATCGATCGGAAAAAACAATGGAAAGAAGGCTTGCGAGGAACAAGCGAAGAATTACCGATTCATTCAATACGAGAAGGTGAAGTTCCCGGTATTCACGAAGTTATTTACGAATCGGAAGCCGATACGATACGCATTCAACACAACGCTAAAAATAGAAGAGGCTTGGCTTTAGGTGCGGTGTTGGCTGCCGAATTTGTAAAAGGGAAAAAAGGATTTTTAAGCATGAACGATATGTTAGACTTTTAATAATAAAAAATAATGAAGAAAGCAACGAAAAATCAATGGATACTTTTTTCCATTATCACTATTCTCTATCTCGCTTTTATTGTCTGGGACGGAAACTATTGGTTGTTATTGGGAATACCGGTTATATTTGATATTTATATTTCCAAATTCATTCCTTGGGGCGCTTGGAAAAATCCTAAAAATAAATCCTTAAAGAAGGTTGCCGAATGGGTTGACGCTATTGTTTTTGCCTTGGTAGCTGTTTATTTAATTAATCTTTTTATTTTCCAAATGTATAAAATACCCAGCTCTTCTTTGGAAAAATCGCTTTTAGTGGGAGATTATTTGATGGTGAATAAGTTGAGCTATGGTCCCCGCGTTCCCAACACGCCGCTGTCGTTTCCCTTGGTTCAGCATACTTTTCCAATTATCAATACAAAATCATACATCGAGTGGCCTCATTGGAGCTATAAACGCTTGAAAGGCTTGGGACATGTGAAGCGTAATGATATTGTCGTATTCAATTATCCGGCAGGAGATACGGTTGCGTTAAACAGTCCGTCGAATGAAGATTATTACTACTCGGTGAGGACATACGGAAGAGAAGAGGTTTGGTCGAATAAAGAAAAGTTTGGCGACATCGTTTATCGCCCGGTCGACCGGCGTGAAAATTATGTCAAACGATGCATCGGTATGCCCGGCGATTCGCTCCAAATTATTAATAATGATGTTTATATCAATGGAACGCTTTTACCTTTACCTAAAAACGCTCAATTCAATTACTTTGTAGAAACGCAAGGCAACTTTTTATCAGAGAGGCAATTTCGCGAATTGAATGTAAGCAGAGATGATATAACTTTGGTAAATAAGACTCAAGAAGCAGATTACTTTTTAGAAAAGATTGGGATAGAAAGAAATGCGGAAGGTTCTTTTAATCCGTTGTATCGAATACCATTAACAAAAGAAGCTTTACAAAAATTAGAAAAAAACGGTTGGACGCGTTCCATTCATATCGAATCCGATACTATTTTTGGAAAAGACAGCAATATCTATCCATTTGTTGATTCATTAAATTGGTCGCGTGATAATTACGGACCGATTTGGATTCCTCGAAAAGGTGCGACGGTTGAATTGAATGGAAAGAATTTGGCGCTTTATTCCCGTTGCATTATGGCTTATGAAGGAAATTCCTTGCAGGTGAAAGATAATCAAATACTAATCAACGGAAATCCGGCGACAAGTTATACTTTTAAGTACGATTATTACTTTATGATGGGCGACAACCGGCATAATTCGCAGGATTCGCGTTCATGGGGGTTTGTTCCGGAAGATCATATTGTAGGAAAACCGATTTTAATCTGGTTGTCAACCGACAAAGATCGCAGTTTATTCGACGGAGGAATCCGTTGGAACCGGATATTCAGACTGCCGAGCAACGAATAAAATACGGACGAAATGATAAGAACCGTCCTCCTGTCAACGGCTTATCTGGCTCCGGCAGAATATTATATTCAGATGTGCAGATATCCGCAGACGGTGATCGAGGCGCATTGCAACTACATCAAGCAGACCTACCGCAACCGGTGCGTTATTGCTTCCGCCAATGGATGTCAAACGCTGAGTATTCCGATTGTTAAACCCAACTCGTTGAAATGTCCGACCAAAGACATTCGCATTGCCGAGCATGGTAATTGGCGGCATTTGCATTGGAACGCTATTGTTTCGGCTTATAATTCCACTCCTTTTTTTGAATATTACGAAGATGATTTCCGTCCTTTTTATGAAAAGCCCGCCGGTTTTTTATTCGATTTCAATGAGGAATTAAGGGAATTAGTTTGCTCTTTACTGGATATTTCGCCGCTAATATCATACTCAACCGAATATATTTCCGCTCCATCCCTCGACGTTTTAGATTTTCGGGAACTTCTGCATCCGAAAAAAGAGGCGGTTATGCAAAACCTGCGTCCGTATTATCAGGTATTTGAAGCAAAACATGGTTTTCAACCGAATCTCAGCATCATTGATTTACTGTTTAACATGGGACCGGAATCGGCGCTTTGGCTTTACCATCCTTCCCAATCCTGACCAACTTCCCAATGCGTATCAATTTCTCGCTTGGTAGAACAGCGCGGTTTAGGTTTTCTATGCATTTTACGTCGGATTAAAAGTAAACGTCTTCGCTTCTTGTAATAAAGTTTTCATCGGTCGTCTGGGTAACATAGAGTTGAGCGTCACCATAAAAGTTGTTCCTGTTCACTGTATATTTTATAATGTTTGCTACTTCTTCATACTTGTTCCCTTTTGTAAATGCAAGATAATTAAAATGATTGGCGTCCTTTAACTGATAAATCATTGATTCTGTCGGACTGTCATAAGCGCTTAACTTTTTATTCCAAAGAAGTAATTCTGCATAAACGAAATTGTTTATCATGTCTTTTTTCTGAACAATACAATATTGAGGCGTCCAGGTACTTTCGCTGTAGTCGGGATTCCATCTGCCTGTCTTGCTGTTCAAATCGTACTTTGGATTCCAAGCGAATACTTCTTTTTTAACGAAGTCGTCTTTTTCGTCGTAGGTATATCTTACCTCATACTTCGGTTCAAACATGCCGTAATTTCCCATGTCATACTTGGTTTTTGAAACCACTTTCCCATTTTCCCATTTTGTACTGTAAAACGCTTCCTGCGCATTAGCAACTAAACCGTTCATCAAAAAAATTACTGCTGCAAAGCATACTGTTCTAAAAATTTTCGTTTTCATACTCTTTTTTATTTAAATTTATAATTAATATTTTTTGTTTTTATTATCGATACAAAGGTATTATCTATTTATAAGACAACAGGTTATTTAAAACTTATTTAAAGTTATCGAAACGTTATATTTTTCAGAGTGAAAAAACGGCGCCAAAGATGTAAAGTTTTACAAACCGACATTCCGTCAGGAATGTATCGCTTGGTAAAATACGAAATTGTTATTATTTTTGTAGTCG
>Ga0123354_10001959_pt1 | contig 26325 bp, 16 predicted proteins | sample TergutLab28metaG_2_FD_97872 | JGI IMG/M metagenome (GOLD analysis project Ga0123354, IMG submission 97872) | Labiotermes labralis P4 segment gut microbial communities from Petit-Saut dam, French Guiana - Lab288 P4 | ecosystem: Host-associated > Arthropoda: Insects > Digestive system > Gut ...
AATTGGAATTTGGTCTTTGAAATAGAGATTTAGCCAAGCTGTTGGGGTGATCGTTAAGCCTTTGTCGGTAGTGACACTGTAGTTTCGCTCTTCTTGTCTAACCGACAACACCTGTAAGTCGCGTATTATCACCGCATTCGGCACATACCGCAGTGCGTCCGTAATTATCCGTAACACTTTCGGCTGGAGTCTTTGTAGGGTTTCAATTTAACAATTTGATGCTGATCCCCACAACTGTACGCCATAGGTCCAGATAGTTTTCAGGATTGCTTTCTACACGAGTAGCCTGTTTTCCCGTGATAACTGCGATTTTCGGCCAATGATCCGGTACAATTTGCGGAGTTTTTAGGGCCAGTTGTTTTCTCTTTGTAGATATGTGTTTACGCCAGGTGAGTTTTCGGTCTAGGTGTATATCCAGGTACTTTACGTCATCAGTTTGGGTCAGTTGTTTGTTGTTTAGGTGGACACGTGCTCTTTTTTAGGGTAAAAGTAACTTGGACTGATTTCGTTTCATTTGCCTTCATATGCCATTTTTCAACCAAAATTGGGTTTTGTTTAAATGTGTTTGTAGTCTGCGTGTTGCTACTGCTGGATCTTCGTGTGTAGTTATGACGGCAGTGTCGTCCCTAAAAGTGGCGGTCGTGCTGTCAGCCGTAGTGGGTAAGTCAGCTGTGTAAAGCAGAGAAGTGGGCCCAACACACTGCCCTGTGGCACGCCAGATAGCACTGGGTGAAGCGATGAATATTCCTCTCTGTATTTTAGCAGAAAGTATCTATTTTCCAGATACGATTTCAGGATTTTGCATATACTAACTGGAAAAAGTGTTTTTATGTTGTATATTAGTCCTTCATGCCACACTTTATCGAAGGCTTGACTGAAGTCTAGCAGTGCTGCTGTACAATATTTATTACTCTTCAGTGCTTTATCTGTTATATTAGCTATACGGTGGACTTACTCAGTAGTAGAGTGTTTCTGCCTGAAGCCGAACTGGTGGTCTGGTGTAATCTTTGTTTTTCGGTTCAAGATAAAATTGCATGATTTACGTTATACGTCCTCTCCGCAAATGAATCTTCATTTGGCTGAAACAATACCGCAGGTACGAGATAGAGAAATTCGCAGACATTGTAATGTTAGCAAGCAGCGACACACTGCGAGCAATCGCGACGACAAACCCACTAGCATTACTGAATCATCCTAAAGCACCTGGACCGAATGTGAACCAGAAACGCGACATTTTTCGATGGCTTCCTGTAGTGTGTATGTAGGAATGAGTTGACACAACCTCGCTTTGACGATCTACTTCATAGCGCGTTACCTTGTGTCGGGACTGGAAGGCGGTTGTGGTTCCAAAAGAGCAAGGGAATGTGAGTCGGATTGCATCGGAACACACTATATTCCCAAAAAAAAAAAAAATGGAATAAGAGCCTTGCGGATCTACGAAGCCTACTGTATTTAACTGTAGACGAAACTGAAAAGCAATAAGGTAGATGGGACCAGACAAATAACGACAAACAGTAATAATGTACGGCGGTACATCAGGAAGTAACGCAACACTGGAGCGCGTAACCATAGTGTTTATACCTCTTCCACCATCGTTAACAGCTGGATAATGCATCGCTCGAAGAACGATTTATGTTCGCCGGCAACAATAAAATGCACTTACGTCATAACGTAGAGAGCCCGATATTTTAATCCGATTTTTTAAAAAGAAATATGAATTTTCCGGACAGGGTTTCATTTAAATCTCCATTACCGAATATAAAAGTCCCTCCTTTGGTCGCAAAATGGACAGATACAGGCGCTTTCCCGGACTCATGCGAACGCCCCTAAAAAGTGTTATTTTTCAACAGTTTCGTTGGCTCTCCAAACTGCCCAAGGCGCGTTTTTTCATCCTGTTCCACACGTTTCGTTATGCCGCCTTAAAACAACACGCTTTCCAGCTGTTCATCAGGCCACTAATCCGCGAGACCTTGCACAAACTTAGCTATATTTGCAAGTGCCGTGTACGACAGAATATGCAGCTATAGCTGCTGTCAAAAGCCTTCACAAATAGCCGAAAACATTAATCCTATCATTTTTACTGTTGCTATTGATTTCATATACCATCCATGGTTTCATTAATTTACCTGCCGCTTGTTTTCATGCATTCGTACACCTATTCTCCGTAACCTTCCCACACTTTCCTACGAGTCTAATATGTATCACCCCTTACAGCACATTTGTCACTAATTGGGCAACACAACTTACCAACAACACAAATAATTGCATAACAGATTGAACGTAAGGATGTGTAGACTTTCCCAGCATACTAAATGATCTGTGTTCCCAACACTGCAATAGTCATCATCACATTAGATCTTCGGTATTGCTTAAGATGCAAGTCTTGTATGGTGTGATGCTGTGTTGTTGGGTCAGTAGTCCCAACAGTGTTACATCCCCCCAGAACTGCATCTTCATCCATTATCAACTTTGGGGGCACGTTATGCAAAGTGGTGCTACTTTTGCACAAAACCTTCACGTTCTTCTTTAGCCCCAATATTTGTACACAGTAAATCAGCTGTAAACCCGCAATACTCTACAATATTCAGGTATGACCAATATTTGCCCAGTTACCAACTGATTTTCCAATATCAAATATTCATAGAATTAAACATACCTGGAATAACACTAAGCAGATTAGGTTTTCTGAACTAATTACTCATCTTACCTGTTGACACACCACCACTTCTTGATCAATCTTCAGCACCTACAGCGAATGCTTGTATCACAAAAGCATGATTACTCTACTTCAATTATAACACTGTGCTACCTTAAGACTACAGGGTTACATTATGGGAAACTTTGATCTGTGACTGAGCTATATCAATGGTTTCTGGTAAGATTTTCTCCAGCAAACCTTCACTCTTTAAAAGTATGTCGACATCACACACTGCAGAACCCGTCTGTAACTCTTCCACAACCACAGCAAAAAAGAGCTATCAATCTATCATCCTTATTACAGACTGGGTAATTAATAATCAGTCTTCTAGTCACTTTGCTGAAAATACTGGAGAGAAAACGTTAAAAACAATCTTCATGAAGAACCCAACCTAAATAAACTGTAAGATAGCTAGATTTACACAAACATTTCACTAAACAGCATATCCACCACCTGGTGCTGCTATCTATTGATGTTTTCATAGAAGTGTCTATTAGAAAACACCACCTTTTTTTTTTAGCTAGCAACAGAGGAACACAGCTACCATCATGCAAGTCACCTTTCCAACAAAAATCTCCTTTTATACCAACACGACCAAGCACAACATTTGGTGATGTGATCTGGCCTTCAGTTACAGAATAACACTATTAAGAAACTCCGTATCATTTTTCTGTCTTAGTGACACAACCACACACACTTCATGTTTTAGACCAGTGTTTCCCAAACAGGATTTTTAACAAGGGTGTAGGAAATGTGAGATGAACTACAGCTTTTCTTTATGGGTAATAACAGCCAGACTTTCTTGATGATACAAACACCTGCTGAAACTAGCCTTAGTATTTATTTATCAACATTTAAACACCTTGAACACCATCAAGCTGGGCCCCAAAAGAAAACATTCTAATTGACTGAAAATTCTTGCATTCTTTAAACATTTTCTTGACAGCAATTTAGCAGTAACTGAACTGCACTCCCCACTATGAACTACTAGTTGTGAATGTTTTCATAAGAATGTGTTCCTTTGGATCTAACAAATTATTTTAAGGGTTCCTCCAAGGAAAAAAAGGGTTGGGAAACAATGTTCTATACTGTATATTTTGTATTCTTCCTTCACATTATTATTTCACAGACAGCTACCCACTGATATGCTCTTATACACATCATATTTCACTGAATACACACTAACAATGCCAATTTCATTTGACAGAAGTCAAGGTTGCAAAGCCAAGTGATGCATGGGTAGCGCTGACTGCTGCCTTGAAGCCTGTTACACAACAGTGCTACATAATGCATGGACACAATAGCTTGGCTTAACACAATCATTTGAAGTTAGGACTCTCTGGCAGTTCACACATGGGCATTCCTTAGCAATCAAAACAGAAACCAGAATTCTGTTAACAGAATGGAACTGCTATGCACTACTACTAATTACAATTTTAACCAGCATTTCTCTATCCTCTGGATTCAGCCATTTACATTCACCGCAGACATGCATCCCTTCCATGTGTTGTGTGATAACACACAGTATGTAACTTTCTCACTACTCTTCAGCGCACATACACACATTCTAGATGCAAAACACTTCTGAACTCTTGCTCATTAATGTCTTTATGACAATGGACTGGGTTCTCATCTATGCTTCACAACCACCCACAAGTGTTGATGGATTTACATAAAAGTCTATTATTGTGTATGTATAGCAATTTGTTCTTCGAAGCCCTTCTTTTTCTATGACATAGACTTGTGTGATGTGCCTGGCATAAGCTGATCTTGAAGTAGCAAGGGACCATGGCTTCCCAACCACAACCTACAGCAGGGCAATTATAAGTGAAGCTACTCTTTGACAGAACTGCACACAGCTCACTTTTGCCATTTTATTGAAGCAAATTGACAGAAACAAAGCAACGATTCAACTGTAAAGAGCTGATGCAAGCTGGTTAAATGATACACAAAGGCAACCTCCCTTCTATGTGAATAAAAGGCAAAAATATATTTAAAAGATGACAGTAAATGTATTACAGGATAAGACTATTACCTATCAGTGCAACTGATCACACAAAGTGTAATCCCTTCACATCTACAAGGATATTTAAGACCAAAGCCTGTAGCAAAATTCTTTCAAAGTTGCAAGAATGGTCAAACTTAAATTATTTTTTAACCTCCATCAAAACCACTGGACTTCTAATCTTGCATAAATTATTTACAGAAGCTGTCTTTCAAAACAAATATGGCATCTGCTCTATTTTGTATCTAGCCAGCTGGACAATTCTGCTGGTACAACCACTCAACCAGTTTAAATCGTCTATACCACTTACAGAATCTCTGAAGCTGGAAATTTCTAACAGATTTCCTCACAAATATCTGCAACCATTTGTACCCCCATTCAAGTAATGTGTCAAGTCCACTCCTTTAACTTCGTTCATTTGACATGATTAGACTGCAAGGACATATTACAAACACTACATCACCAAAATCGTGCTGTGCTACAAACTGGAAGGTTGCTGGTTCGATCCCAGCTGGTGTCAATGGAATTTTTCATTGACATAAAATCCTTCTGATTGCACTATGGCCCTGGGGTCGACTCAGCCTCTAACAGAAATGAGTACCAGGAGCATTTCCTGGGGGTACAGGGGGCCGGTGCGTAAGGCTGACAACCTTCCCACCATCCTGTGCCGTTGTCACGAAATCTGGAAACCTTAACTTACTGGAACCCTCTGGGCCTGTCCAGGCCTCTAATGGGAGTGCTTTACCTTTACATCACCAAAATCAACCTGCTCAGTAGAACAGGCAAGTTTTCAGTGAACTAAACTTCACCCAAGGGGACTGCGGTGGCACAGTGGTTAAGGTGCTGGGCTACAAATCGGAAGGTTGCTGGTTCAATCCCAGCTAGTGTCTGTGGATTTTTCATCGACATAAAATCCTTCCAATTGTACTACGGCCCTGGGGTCGACTCAGCCTCTAACAGAAATGAGTACCAGGGGTATTTCCTGGGGGTATAGGTGTCCGGTGCGTAAGGCTGACAACCTACCACCATCCTGTGCCGATGTCATGAAATCTGGGAGCCTCAACTTCCTGGAAACCTCTGGGCCTGTCCAGGCCTGTAATGGGACTGCTTTACCTTTACACTTCACCCAAAATAGCTACAGTAACAGATCACAAAGACTCTCTGAATCATGTACCTGCAGATTAGAACAATGTATCATTTCAGTGCACATGCTGCCACTAATGTATCACCGTGTGTATCAACACACACTGTTCTGCCAAAGGATGGGGGCACACAATGTTAATGGCACACGTGTTGGTTAATTTTTATTTGAACGAAACAATTACACACTGGAACCAGACTAATCAAACTTTTATTCCACTTCACGAAACATCAAAATATGTGAATTTTAGAACTGAATTACGTTAACTAGTAGCTGTAAAAACAAAAGAAACGTATCTATTACAAACTAAATGAAAAATACATTAAGAGAAGATGATTCCAAAATTCCGTGAAGCTCAATAGTCATACTGAAGCATCATCTGAAACTGCAACTCATACCTGCATGATCCCCCCTAAAGGCACGAAATATCAAACTGTAGAAGTTGGAGATTTGAATCATCCGTATGCAGTGCTGTTATACCAAGTAAAGAAAATACGGAAACTAAAACAAGGAACAACCAAAAGTCAAGACAGTCAAGCTTCAAAAGATTTCTTATACAAAAATAGTTCTTAATTACAAAACTGCATACATCATTCCCAATTAAATTAAAAAAATTCACTGTTAACACATTTTCCTCCTAGCTGGCTGACACATTTCTCTGAAATCATCAACAGCCCTCAGATACATGCTATCTCACACAAAGCACGCACATTGCCTCTAGCTGTAGGACAAACAGGCTGGGACTGAACTGCCTATATCTATAGAGTGAAACAGGTTAAAGGATAGATATATAGTTATTGCTAGCTTAAAAAAGTGACAAAACAGTAGTGCTGATGTGCCTAAATTCAACAATTACCATATGTCAAGTGTCCCACAACAGATACAGTATACACCTTTGAGATTCGCTGGTTGCAGTAAATTTAGTGTGTAGGGAGGATCATTTGTGTGATAAGGTTCTTTTAAAAACCATGAACTTTGAGTTGCTCAGGCTTAGCGAGGCCAGCCTTGGTTAGCCACTGGCAGATGTTCTCCCTCTGGTCACCCTGGAGTTGAAGCACTTCACCGTACTCGGGATGTTCAATCACAGTGCCATTGCAGGCAAACTCCTAAAATAAGAAACACCAAAAACTACAGTGACTTCCGGCAAAATTAACCCATGATGGGCGTGTTATGATGTATCTCCTTAGAGCACCGAGATAAATATTCAGCCACATCACAAAATGGGTTCCATTCACTACGACCAACATTTCCATTATGTGCATCCAACCAACACTAACTTGTCACTGGAAACAAATTTTAATATTAATTTACTAATCCTACTACAACCATCTAAGTGATCAAAGTGATTACAACTCGTAACTGTGTTCTAAAATAGGAACATTTCTGCTTGCATTTCAAAATACTTCTATGGTTCTAACACAATTCAGTGACGTGTGGTTTGGTCAGCGCACTTTAAGAACCTGTATGTGCTAGAAATACTACATACAAAATAAGAATTTGGGAACAAGTCTGGTGATAGTTCACATGATAATGCTTGCTAAGAAGGCTTGACTAAATTGTCACGATAGTGCAAAACTGTTTTGAGAATCTCAAAATGTGTTATCTTTGGTAGTCTTTAGTGGCAAACTTACACAAAAGACATCACCACAGAAACTTTCTATAGCACAACTCCGACACCTGGCAAACCTGAGAAAAGAAAACCAGGCTCTAATGTGTGCAAGTTACTGAACATTCTATTCTAACCTTTTTACATGCTCGAACAATTTTCTTCAAGTCATACTCAGATGACAGGCCCTGTACAGTAGTTAAAGTCTTTCGACCATTGCGTTGCTGAATTCTTATATGCACGAGACCGTCTTGGACATCATCATCTGCACCCTTGATTGCATCAGCAAAGGGGTCTGTAAAGAAAAATTAACACAATCACCCAACTGTAAAAAGTTCAATGTAGAAATCTATTTAACCCACCGTGCTGTACCTATGTAATTCAAAATGGTCTACCTTATACAGTTGGCACAACGCTCGATCATGGATGATGTAAAACAGTGTAATGCTGTAATAACACATAGAGGAGGATATCTCCCTACATAACCGCATGTGAGTCACTGTACCCTGTGAGGTAAGCAATGAGGCAGAAGAGATGAGAATCAAGCAAGGCTGCTGTGATGACCGGTGTGTTTTCTGACAGTTACGTGCTAATGCAGAAGAAACAGGCAAGCACAAAAACCAACACAGCACACACACACATGGCAACATGCTCACATATAAGATTAATGCTTGAAACAGGATATGCAATAGTATGTGAATACCAACTACCTGAAATTTCTGCCTTCAACAAGATCACCAGCACAATTGTTTGACCACGTGAGTATTATTTGCCTGAGTCTGTTTTTGGACACTGCCACCTTTATATGGTGCCTACAAGAGGGAACCATCAAATAAATATGGTTTATGGTAGAAATAAGCAGTATCAAGGATAAGCTCTGTTAGATGATTGCATATTTATGAAAAATGCTGTACTACATTACTGAACTAAAGCGAAATATAAGTTCCTGTTTCACGTTGTGTTTAAATCTTCTGCAGCAACAAATGTAGATGTTCAGGTAAGTTTGAAATGTAACAGCATAATAACCATTGGTGTACAGAATTAATAAAATCACAGAGTGGTGATTAAACAGGCAGTGGTGTGGTTATGGTAGCCTGATCACATGACAAGCACACGATTAGTACAAAATACTAGCATTTCGTAACTTTCAAGATATACATGCATACCCTTCTAATTCACACAGATCAACCTGTAAAACTAGTTATTAGCGGGCAGCTGGCACCGTAAAACTGCTAATGTTTTTAAATAAGAGAATGTTTAGCCCAATAACTGCTTATGTATAGGCAAAATATGTTGGCTGAACAAAGTAATTAAAGGTTAGTTATGCCAACTATTACGTCACAGCACACTTGTAGGCAAAAGAACAGCTCTGAGTACATACAGTTGTTAAGCAGAAGCATAGTTAAGAGTTCATACAGTTGTCATGTTTCAGACAGCAGGGCCTCTACTCTCTGTCAGAATTATGCTTGCCCAAAGCTGCAGTTCAAAGTTACCACTTTTCATACGGGGCACCTGTAATTCTGCCGAGGTTCCAGAATTATGCTTGCGCATTTCTCAGCAAGAAGAAGAATAGTTAAGGTACATACAGTTACCACTTTCCTACAGGGGAGGCGTTACTCTCAGCCTATGTTCCACAACTATTTTGCCCATAGGCGAGTTAGCATATACAAGTCAAGAGTACATTTTTAGCCTTGATTTAAATAACCACTTTTCATTATGTGATTCAGTCAACACAACCATATAAATTAATGGCACAGCTGTAACCTATGCCATTCATTTATATGGCTGTGTTGACTGAATCACGTAATAAAAAGTGGTTATATTGAATCTTTACACAATGGGATGACTTCTTATCTTGATCTAAATGTCAGCAAGTAGATTCTGACAAATAGCTAGTACATTTAAGGTTGTTTCTGGAATGCTATACTCCACTAATACCTCCAGCTGTGTGATGGAGGCACAATCTATGGGGTAAGTTAAATATCAGTGGCTGCACCAGAACACATGTATTATGACCAGTTTTTACTATACTACTGACACCATCCTACCACAGAATTATATACATACACTTTCATCCCCAGCCCTATTAAATTAACAGTTTTCTCAATGTATCCATAACAACTTTGTAGTTGTAAAACAAATGTAAATTAAGTCTAAACACAACTTTGTGTGTTGTGTTGAGACTTAATTACATTTGTTTCATTCACTAGTACATTTAAACACAATGGGGATGCCTTGCCTAAAAATTATAAGGGCTTTGTAGTTCTTCCATCAGAACTAAACATAAAAAATAACACATTTTATTTATTTTTAATTATCAAAGCTCGAATAAAACCAGCGCATGCTGTCAGTATAGCGTGGTACAGTAGAAAAGAGACAGTACTGATGATGCCCAATATTATTTACGAATAAAACATTTACAGAAAAAGTGGCTACAACACGTACAGAGGATGGACAGAAACAGACTACCAAAACAAGCACCACAATATAAACCAAAAGGACGAAGGAACATTGGACAACCGAGGGACCAACTTCATCTTGAGGATCAATGAACAGGAAATACGCCTTACCCTTCAGGAACATGATGATGATGATGATGATAAAACATTTAGGAGCAAAAATTGTTTGGTTACAAATACAAATACCACAGTGCAAGAATGTGAATGCGAACACTACTCCTTGACAAGATTTTCTTAAAGGACTTGGCACCGAGTACTGACCACATGTTGCTATAGTATTTACCAGCAATAAAACACATTGTGTGCCAAACACAAAATGAACATTCTGTATAAAGGAAATTACTGAGTATGTACGTAAGGAATCACATGACGCGATGGGAAATTTGTTTTAGAAATGTTCTTCCTGAACTCCTGACCACTGCCAGTTTTTTATTTCATTCCACAGCGGAATGAGGTTCCATTACAGAAAGCTGTTGAAAAACAGAACATAACAGTAGCTTAAAATGCACCATGTTCCATATGAGGATATGCTTTGGGTGGGGGGGACAAAAAATATGCAGGACAGATATTAGTAATATATAACCAACACAGGGATCAAAGGTAAGATGTCACTAAATCCTACAGATGAAAAAATATTTATGATGAACATCAATGAACCAATACTGGATCGGGTGAAGATGTTTATCCAGTATGTATCACATCTCACACACATATATATATGAAAAACTATCTGAAATCACACATTCAGACCTCCATGAGTAAAAAACATACTACACACAACATTTACAAAATCTAAAACATTCTGCTGGTACAGGGAAATAACACCCAAATCATCACAGAAGCAGATTAAATGGTACTGTTGGCATCAAAAACAAACTCTAGTATATGTGTAGAATACATATTGTCAGACCATAAATAAAACAATGGAAATCTTGAAGAATTACAAATTCAGTATCAAATTTACACAAAAATTATAGGATTAACTGGAGAAAACAGGTGCAAAGAACAAAAACAATCATAGCAGATGACACAAACTTATAGACAAATCTAATTTATCAAGACCTTTTTAGTTCATGCACACACCTATTTTTGTTTGGATATACCTTAATGACGTGTTGGTCACAATATGTGGAAAAGGTAAAGTTCACCCTGTAACAGGCCACAAAGGCCCAGAGGTGGAGAAGAGGTATAGCTATACTCTTTAACCTCGGCGCTATATGGGGGTGGGTGGTCAATGCCACGCCCCGGCCGCATAACCCCCCGGGGAAGACCCAATACCCACTGTATAGGTGGGTGGGCCCTATGGCTGGCCTGGATGAGTGCAGAAAATCTCACCCCACCAGGATTTGATCCCTGTACCATCCAGCCTGTAGCAAGTCTGTATGCCGATTGAGCTATCCTGGCCCACATTATGCGGATGTTATCGTGACTTTAAATTGGGTTAATCATGTACTACACTTCTTTCTCACACTCATCCATCACTTGCATGCAATTTTCAAGTTATCTAATAAATGTGGCAGATGTAACATAAGGATGATACTTGGTTGGAGGAGAAGGGTGGAAAAGCTGGATACTGATTCTGAACTTCCCATGTGTCGTGTGTGGAAATCCTCAAAGCAATTATTGTTACATATCTGCTACAAAAAACTTTAGTTCAAATCCAGAATAGTTTCCACAAACAAGCCATTGAGGCCTGTGATGTCACTAGAGTTGAACACCATCACCACTTCAAGGCCATTTAAGATTCATAATTCTTCCACTCTTCTGGATTTCGGTTAGCTCATCACAGACTTGTATCACAAATTTTTAACAGTTTTTCTGCACCTTTCCATTTCACATTTGTACACAGCAGTTCGTATGACATTTAAAACACGTTTTCTTCCATACTTTCATAATTAGACACTGTACACAATGTTAAAATATTCAGAATTTAAGGGCAGAACATTGCCTACACACGTTTCAGAAACAATGTTTGCACGTTTCTCTGGTAACCGTCTCAAATCGGTCGAATGTGCACATAATGTTACTGTTCCGGCATTTCACGGGCTGGGATTGCCACCTCCGTAATGGTACCATCACAAGTTCCTTACAAAGAGAGGTCAGCTAACCACTAGGGTTCTAGGGCAGTAGAGACATGACAATTACAATTTTACATTATGCCGTAAACGGTAAAGCTGTTCCTGCATTTAACGATGCACCACGTCACGATGGCACACGAAGAACGTGGTGGGGGGAACGCTTCAAACATTCGTAACGTCGGCACTAGACAGGAGGATGGTGACCTACTTCACATCCTGCCCGTTTATCCTCAGGGGAAAGAGTTAGTATTCTAGCGCTGTTCCGATATTTTCCCAATATACCATGATGCAACAACGGAACTAAATAACACTGCCACCGCCCTATTCTAAATATAATCAACTGCAGTTACGTGCGGACAAGTATCAGAGCGAACGGTGCTTTATATGGGGGCAATCAATCTCTCTATACGTTACGTACATTATATACACTACACAATTATACCATACAAACGTATCCAGCAGGACTACGCAATGGCAGCTACATCAATACAAGTAACGGCGTCCTTGGAATGCGGAATACCGACATGTATCTCCTTTCAAACGTTTAAGATAGCAGTACTAAATTTACTGGCCCATTTCGGTATGACGGACATGTATTCTACACGCAACAAAACATTTGCATATAAAATATATACAGAAATAGGCCAATTTCCTTACTAAACCTAAAGCAATTTATTTTTACGCGTAATAACCAATTTGCGGTGACATAAAGTAAGGTTTCGAACACTGGGGTCCAACAACAAATTTCACTTTTTACAACTATGTGTAACGTCACTTTTTACGTCGTAGTAACGAAAACTATCCTGTTACACGTAACTGAAAATACAAACAATCCAGCTGCCATTTTGTTGGGTCTACGACGACTCACTAGTTCACCATTAAACTAAAATAAACTCACCGAATGTGTTCAGATTCTGGATGGACATACGACAAATAAGATATATCACTTTTCAATAGACACCTGCAAACTGCAAAAACTTCAGAGGATCTTCTCAGATAAAGTCAATACGCAAGACGACAGACACCAACAACTTCCAGCAACAAAATTCGTCGGCGCAAATCCCGGATGCTACGTGAATGACGCAGGCGATGACGTCATTGCACCACTAAACCACGGATTACTACTACAAAGATGTTGTCACGGATTAGAGATGTTGGTTAAATATGTAGTGGAATTATGACGTAAATGGAGGAATTATTTTCGCACTGGTTTCCCATATCTTTTTGTGTTTCGTATTTTCGCTCCAAACCATTACGCTTATACAAATAATAGGATTTCATCATCATGTTCCTTAAGGGCTAATTAATTGAACTACAATCAACCGACACATTGATGTACCTACCATTGTGTGCCTCCTACATGGCATTTTGACACTGGAAACAGTAAGAGTACAGAGGTGGGGGTATGGAATTACAACTGGCCAGCACATAAGGCCTAAGATCATTTCACGGTAGCTGTCCCGGGAGTTACTAGAGCAATGCTGATGAGAAATCATGTGTGGGCTTCTTGTTTGCTGAGGCCACTAAGTCCAAGCCAACATATGTAGAATTTGCCTAAGATCTTCCCTTTTCTGGGTTGTTGGACAGTATATATTGGTTTTTTTATTCACAGTGCACTAGCTGCCCTATTACCATCTGACTGACCCCACCAGGCTACATCTATGCAATCTTGATCACTGATGATAGTACTGAAGTGTTGTCCCAAAATGGTAGCAAACCAGACTATGCTGCCCAAACACCCAGAAGAAGGATGTAAGTACAGCCCAGCAAAGGCCTGAAATCTCTCACAGCAATCTTTGGCACATACATTTTTTTTTGATAGCCCTCAAAATAACTGCCATGAATGAAGTTGACTAAAAACTCTTCTTATGTACAGTGATACCTCGGCTAACGAAGATAATTCGTTTCGGAATCACATTCGTTAGCTGAAATCTACGTTAGCCAAAACACACATATAGATGGAAAAGATAAGCTCCTGGAATGGCCCGACCGTTCATGTTTGCTGCTTTATGTCAGCGGGCGCATCCACTAAAACATTCGTTAGCCGAGTCCGAAAAACAGCGAAAAAATCTTCATGAGCAAAAATTCGTTAGCAAGGTCACTCGTTAGACGAGGTATCACTGTATATCACAATGTGCTATAAAAAACAGATCAGTGACTAATTTTATTCATCCCCAATGACAATCCTTTGAGCCAAATCTCATCAACCATATGAAACAGAGTACAAAATATTCAAATCCTTTTGTCACTCCAGATGTGTGATTTGCACATGAACAGTGGAGGCATCACAGCTGTCATTAACACACATTAAGAAACTTCAAGGAATTTGTTTGCTGCTTCTTGGTCAGCAACCTGTAAAATCAAATTCCATCGTTGTTTTATATTTTTAAATGGACTGTGAAATAAATCACTTGAAATGTGTCATTAAGTCAAAGACCTGATGTTAAGTATCTTGGTAAAGGTGTTATAAAAAAACCACTGGCAAACCAAATATGCAAACTGCATTCAGAGATACGGTATTGCTGAAATAAGGAAACTGGTTAGCAGCTTGGGGTAGAAAATATAATTCACAAAACTTGGAAGTACCACCAAAACTCAAAGGAACATATGCAGCAAATACCATCACACCAGAGGCCCAGAGAAACCATAAGAAGAAAGGGGAGGTGGAGGAGGATAACTGCCTTGGAATGGACAATAAATTACTCACACTCTGGGAGGATGACGAAATTCATTGCATGGCATTTCGTGAATGAATGACAATCTTCAGTTTCAAATCACATACTCACTTGGCATATGCAAGGACCAGGCAGCAATCAGTAAGTACTGCACTTCTAGGTGGGAGATTAATGACCCTTACAAACAATAGCCATAACTACACATGACCAGCTAACCTCTTCATTTGACCCTGTGATAGATGCAAGTCCTAAAAGCATCTAAAAAAACTCTGGCAAACAAGTTACAATCATGTGCAATTCTCAAAATGAGTGTTTCAGAACCACTTAACACAATACCATAATACAAGACGGGCAAGGACTTGAATGTAAACTGAATATTTTATTAACTCAAAGATGTGTTTCTGTCCTCATAATATGGCAAACAATTGACACATACACACATTACTGAGACAAGGGCATATATGCCCATCACATTTACCAGTTCAATGCCTAACCAGCTTGATACAGAAATGCACTGTTTTAAACCTTTACGAATGGCACTGTTTTACAATGTCAAGAAGAGAAACTATGTTCCTGAATCAGGGTTTTGGCTGGGAACATTCACTGCTGGAGGCTCTTCTTTCACTGGATGGTTCTTGGATTCTTGGTCTTCACTGGGTACAGAATCCTGGCAAATGTAAAATAATTCATCATTTTCTAAGCATTATGCTGCAATAAGTTGGTGTAAATAAACAAAAACTGAGTACAAGGACAGGTTGTTGGCAAGAAGTTTGAGTGGTTGAAGTTGACCAACCATAAATAAGTGGTTTGATTTCACAAATGTATCGTGGAAGTAACATACAACTTATATGCATGTGATGCTGCATTTAAGAGAATAATTTCAAAGAGTTCTGTTGTGTAACTTGGGAAATTGATATGGCATATATCAAACCGATGGTCCATATAAATTCCTGCTACTGTCACCCTCACATTTATCACACACCTAATCAACGCTAGAAACATGGCATGTGAGTCTATGGACAGATGAGAACTTAAGCTGATATCCTTCTCAGCAAATAGATGAATTCTGCCTGCATGGAAAGCATCTCCTTTTCTTCCATGCTGGAGTCTGAGTTGGCTTCTGTGGTTAAGTTTGTGCCTGCAGCCACTTTAATGGAAACAGTTAACAACTGTCAACTGTGACTTGTCAAGCCACTTCTGTAAAATATATTACTTGTAAAACATCAACTTTTAGTTCAATATCCCTTCCTAAGTCCATCAATCACACAGCTTTTTGTACCACATGCTTCCCGTACAAATGCTTAAAATATCTTACGATGCCCGAAACAAGAAGTTGTAACATGCTTGTACAGTTTGTTGGATAATACACAAATTTTCTTTCCATGCCAATTGCTGTGCAAGTTTGACAATGCTGATTTCTGATCAATTAACAAAGTTAATCAACCTCCGAATATGTTCAGAACTTGGATGGGTGACTGCCAGGGAACAAGATGTATTGTTGGCACTGATGGGTTGGTGATTCACTATTGGTTTCTAAGGACCTGGGCCAACCTGTCTGAAATTAGGTGACTTTGGTGAATGCTGGAGCAGATGGGTTGTCAAATGATTGGTCACACATGTTCAAAGTGCCAGGGTTGCTGTGGTGCTCACCCATGTTTAACAACAAACATTTGTTCCATAGAAAAGACACATCTTGCAGGTCAGTACTACAAGTGTCCAAAATCAAGTAAATGTTGTGAACTCGCACACCCACATAGGCATCCCATGGTTTTAGATACTCCGTGAAAATGGTCATGGTCACAGTCATCTATGCCATTTTACTTGCAAAGCATTCTCCACAAACTTTTCATTGTTATGTTTTTAAATCAACGTGGTTAACAAGGATTTTACCACCCACAATTGGTACTGGTTTGTTGGTGCCAACACTGTTCACGAACAGAAGCACTATGCCTTTGGTCTAACCTAACTTAATGTAAACTACTAATAACTTAACCTACTGTGTTAAAAAGAATGGAATAAGAAACTCCCCAAGTGTTATAGGAGACATTCAACTCACCCTATTGACTATAATCTGTTCTTCCATAACTTCATTACTACCAGCAGTAAGAATAATGAGAGAGGCTTCGGGGAAATCTGATTCATCAATATATGTGACTGGAATTTGCGAAGAAACCTGCAAAATGGAAATGAATTCTGAAGAATGTGAGCAGAACACTGATTCACAAACACGCTTTGCTCAAACCTAGAGCATACAATAACCTCTTCTGCTTTGTACTATTATCTTAGAATCACAAATTTGTAAAAACTACACAAAAAAAATTGATGATCATATTATTTCAACTATACAACATGCTTCTGAACATACAGGTTGATGAGATGAACATAAACATGAACCATTATTTCTCTCCTATTAATGCAGGACTGACATTTGCTGCTAAACCATGGACAAAAACAGCATTTCATGCTGTAATCTAGCAAACTTTTGGAAAATGTCATTAAGAGGTAAAAGTTGGAGGCACTGTCACCAATTGAGTTTTGCTGACATGTTGTAAGAGTTGTATAGTTATGGCATGCCAAATGGTTGTGATAATGTAAAAGACTACTGATGTGCAAAGGCCAGAACTTTGTTATGCACTTAGGAATTTGCAATAAGGAGACTGAGGTCAATACATGGTACATGCATAGCCATCAGAAACAAAGGTCATACAGTAACATTCGAGTAATTCTGTAGTACCAAGGAATGCAGAATTAGCAAAACAGTGGACAATGAGAACTCTCAAAGCACTGTTAAAGCTTGGAAAAATAACAAAGAGGCAGACAAACTGACACCAATTTGTGGTATATAAACACCTAGTTAGTTAATTGTGGGAGATAAGATTAGGATTGGAGGAGAGGTATGTTATTAGAGAACAACTGGAGAAGAACGATGATGATGTCAGAGTGATAGAAGTCCATCTATCAGTGCGAAGGGAGAGAGAGAGGCTGCTGTGATGGAAAGAAACATGTTCATGGTGATCTTGGTGCTGTCTGCAAGTTACTCAGATAGCAGGGTCCACCGGATGTAATCCACTGTGAGTGGGCCTTGAATAATATCAATATTGGTTTGTCAGTGACATTCTATGGCCTCGTTCTGATTTAATGAATTATTAATGACAGTACATAAAATATAATGAAACAGAGTAAGGCAAATCATTGTAGAACTTTTTGTGCATATATTCATATTAAGTCTTATGAGTTTGATTAAAATGTTAAAGGTTACACCACTCTTATTTCTCCCCCGCAAAACCAAGGCCTTATGATAAAGCCTGTAACCGCTCAGTAGCACTATAGGTCAAGCTGATCTCAAACAACCTGATCCCTTTAACTTCTAATTTCTAATTTGTGAGATGGTGGCAGTTATCCTTGTAGAGGAACAATTACCCCAATGGTGATTTGGCCCACTACATGATAGTACCTTATTGAATACTTGCAATGACACCATAATCTACTCTCCCTAATCAGCAAGAAAAATTTTTGAGTGGTGGGGGGAAGACTTTCCATCAGATGACATACCTGTGTACCCTATGGCATACTTTACTTTTGGGCCAAAAGACAAAAGAGCTATGTAACAGTACATGCCACAAGAAAGATTTGCAATTCAGTTCCTGCAACTGTAGCTTAGTTTGCATTACATGTCATATACACAGAATTATTCATAATTCCACGACATTTCATAAAATCTGACTGCGTGCGTGCCAGAAAGGATTGTAACATGTGACCTACAGATGGAAGAAAAATTCACCAATTTTTTTTTCATACCTCAAAAGTGGTATGTGTGTCCGCCTTTTGTCACACGGCACACCTCAAGCTGATAGTCCATTTCCGCCCATACCTGCTGCAGCATGTCACAATCAGTTGCTGAGATAGCAGCAATGATTTGTCTTTGCAGCTCAAGCAGATTCTGTGGTAGAGGCATAAGAAAGACAGTCCTTAAAATATTCCATAAAAATAATCACATGGTGTTGGCTCAGGTGATCTTGGTGGCCAAGGATGCAGCACCTGGTCTTCTGTGGTTGTTTGTCCAATCCAGTACTGGGGCAACTGCAGATTGAGGGAGAGGTGGATGATGTGGTGGTAATGTGAAACAGTCCCATCTTGCTGTTGAACGAAGTCATCACTGTCATCTTCAAACTGCAGCATTAACCATTCCTGCAACATATCAAGACAGGACGTGCCAGTGACTCTTGACTTGGTGAATAAAAATGGTCCGTACACCTTCCTGTTGGAAATGGCATAGAAAAAGTTCAATTTTGGATAATCCTGTATGTGCTCAAATGCAGCATGTGTGTTTTCAATTCCCTATATGCATACAATGTGTCTATTCACCTTCCATGAAGGTATAACATAGTTTCATCATTGAAAATCACCTTTTCAGTGAAACTGTCTTCCTCCAAGTGCTGCTGCATTTTGGTACAGAACTGCAAATGGTGGGCTTTTCATCATGAGTTACAGCCTGCAGGAACTGCATCCTGTATGGCTTTACTGGCAGACGCTTGTGAAGAATTCACCACAGGATAGGTTGTGGCATACCCAGCTGTTAGTGGCCTTTAGTGGGGCTGCATTGAAAAAGCTCCCTCACATGCTCCACTCTCTCCTGTGAAGAGCCCGGTCATCCTGGGCATATTACGATGCACAGACACCCATCACACTGGAATTTTTCATGCCATTGGCTGATGCTGTTCCTCACCGGCAGGTCCTCTCCAAATTTGGTCTGAAAACTTTGGTGCACAGCCACAATTGACTGTGTTTTTGCGTACTCAAGCAGCAAAAAACCTTCTCTGCTCCTGTTGGTACCATTTTCATTCAACCTGCTCCCCTGGCGGCCACTAATGAAACTAAGCACCTGTGGCATGTACAAATGAACTTGGAGAGTTTCTTTTTCTATATGTGGGTCACATGTTGAATCCTTTACGCCATTCAAGTGTAGATATTGTATGAAATGTGTCAAGGAATTCTGAATAACCCTGTATGTATGTATGTATGCATGTGTGTGTGTGTGTGTGTGTGTGTGCATATATAAAAACAGTGAGTACATGCCAACAGCCTTATAATGGCATGCTATTTTTCCCATATGCATAAATGATGACTGTATATACTTCATAATACAGTTGGGCCAAACCTCACTAAATGCAAATTCTGCGCGTTCCTGCAGTTGGCCTGCAGCAGTATCAGCTTCATTCTCTTCAGAAACAGCTAAATCTGTTTTTGAACACTGCTGAAGTTTACGCCAGATTGTAGTCTTAGGAACCTGCAACAGCCACACAGTAAATTTTTTAAATTTTGTCAAACAGGGTACCTTTCTAAATCCTATGTTTAAGATCCTGATATCTTTTTTTTTTAATCAAGCCTTACAGATCACATGATCATAAACAATGTTTCTTTTCATACTCTTCAGTAGGTTCTATATTCAGAGTGAGAAATGAATACCTTCAGTCCTAGGCATACTCTACCTCAGTTTAATAAATCTACCTTACATTATCATTACATAGCCTCATTTCTGCTATTAGCAAATACACAAGAGCAGTGAAATTGGATTACATGCTTTTTCTTCAGCTTGCTCTCCTATCTTAACTAGACACTGGCCTTTATTGTATGGGGTCTCACCTGACAGCCTTTACACAAAATTTATGATAGCACTGTAGCCATTAATGACAACTGTGTTCAAAAAGTATTATGGCCTGAAATTCAGATCAATTTAAAACGTATAAATAATATATATATATATTTACACTTAAAGGATTCTGATGATGGTATATTATCACAGACCTCACTGAAATTTTGGTCACTGTACATTGTCTCAGGTGACTAACACCCCCCACCCCCTCCAACAACTGGGGCTAGGTCTTTCTAATGGGCCCACCAGAGTAGGTTCTCCTCTGTCTCCCAAACCAGGCAAAGACAAAGGCAGAGACTCCAAAATATTTTGGTTCTTTTAGGCTGAGAAGATAGACAAGGTCCAAAATTTTAGTCAGAACTATCTAGATCTGTTCACACACAAGTGACTGCAGAACCTCAAACCCTGATTAGTCTAAAATATCTATGCCCAAATGTGTTTCATAATTCTTGCACCTGGAAGGTGAGAGAAGCCACAGCCTGCGACATTTTCCCTTCTTTACAAGCTGCTACAGCTTCCCTAAGTCTGTGCTGCTTGAAGCCACCAACATCAGGACTCCGTTTTCGCATACAGGTCCATGGAAGTCTCCCAGCTTCTATCAAACGTGCTTTCTCACGAAACAAAGTTGTTCTTGGTATCTACAAGCATAATTAATTCATGAGTTCCAAACACACGTCTCTAATTCAGCACAGGTGCAAAGCGATAAGAACATGAATTTCATTCGACAACCACACCATAAATAATTATGCTCTACAAACTGCACCCTTTTAAGAAGTTTTACCCTTTAAGATATTTTTCACTGGTCTGCTGAAAAACTTCTTATGCAGGAAATGCTGTATTCTTCTCAGCATTCTGTTCTCATATGCCACTAATCTATGCTTAATCTATGCATTACCTTGTAACCGACCCTCTAACTGAGATTCCTTCTTCTCAGAGAATATTGAGGAGGATGGAGATGACCAGGAAGATATGCCAATCAATGTTACAGATTACAAATTCCTTTATTAGAATCAGACCACTTAATGCTTTCCAGAGCATACTCCGTTGCCTACTGGCCGCTGCTTGGACACCTCTGAGGAAGTCACGTGGTTAAAGCTTTCTTTGTATTTTTTTTTATCACACATTGCCAGATATTCAAAGGCAGGCAGGAGTCGCCTGATTGATGGGACATCTCTGATTGGCGAATATGCATCACGCCATACAACGTAGTAATAACTGCTTCTAAGCAGAAAGCCATTGCTGGAATAGCACAGAGATCATAACAGCTGTTGACTATCTGATGCAACACTATAAAGAATTTATGGGAGTTTTAAATAAACCCATTACATCTCAGGGAAGCCTGCTCCTCAGGGGGTCAAACCTGGAATGGGCGACTTCAACCCAATAAAGGGACTCTCCTTGACACACACACACACACACAAATGATATGATAATTCTGTTCAGATATTGTGCTCTCAGTACCTGAAACTGGTGGGACACTTTAGTGAGGTTCTCTCCTCTTTCCAATGCCTTTACTGCTGCCTGTTTCTTATCTAAGCCATAGGACTGCTTCATCCTAGCACGACAACTCATTGCATAACTCCCCATTTCCTTCTGAACCCGTCGCCACAGCACTGTCTTTGGAATCTTAAACAGTTCAGCTGCCTGCTGCAAACTTGCACCACCTGTAAAAACACTTTCATAAGTAAAAGTATGGATAAGAAGTGGGATGGAATGGCTTTATTCATTTGTTTTTCATGTCTCAATAGCACACATTTTCAATGAATGTAATTGCAAACACCAGGTGTTTTGTGGAACACATCCCCTAAATGATTCTTAAACCTATATCATTTAAACGGTGTTGAATGTTATATATCTAACCCTACTGGGGTGCTGATAAGTCCTTAGCCCAACCAGGAAGGAAACAAGCTCAGAAGCATGTCAGGGATGTGTGCGATTTCAACAACATTGAGATGTGAGCTGTCATCAAGTCGTTTTTCCTGCAAGGCAAGGAGCCAAAGAAAATTCATGCCATTCTGACAGAAACATTAGCTTGTTTCCTTCCTGGTCAGGCTAAGGATCATCAGCACCCCTGTACTTACAGTAAACTTCATCCTCATCTTCCATTCTTTGTACTATTTTCTTCTATAAGTATATTAAACAAATATGGACTCAGTGTTAAGCCTTGTCTTACACCTGTGGTGTAAGATATGGCAGAAACAGATGCGTGGAAGTATGGTGGAACTCACAAAAAAAAATGTATAATGAAATGCAATTTTATGTGAGATCAGGTAACAATGAAATAACACAGACCAAAGGACAAGAGATTTCCTTCCCTATTATCCATATACTCATGAAATTTACATTCATGAATGCCCCTTCATTCCACTGCCTGTAGGACAGAGCTGGTCTTTTCTCAGTGTACCAGTACAACAGTGGGCTTCCTCCTTCCCACAACACTGACCAGCAGATATTAGACTCTGCTTTTGAACAATTGTATTTGTTCAGAGGGCATAACAAAAGCTAACAAAATCTATCAACATACCTGATATGTTCCAGGAATATAAAGAAGGCTGACTACTATGGCACAACATTCAAAATCCATTCAACTTGCCTGCAACAGCTTGGACTGCAGCTTGTACTCTTTCACCAGAATGTTCCTGTCTGGTGATGGAAAGGGCAATGCCATGTGCTCGAGCTCTCACATACAGAGTTGAGCGAGGAATACGATAATTTGCAGCAGTTTCTACAAGAGTTCGTCCAGCTCGCAGATCCTCTAAGGCTGCCAACATCATGTTTTCACTGTTGAAAGAACAATTAAACAGTCAAGTAAGGCCAAAACCCAGCAGAAAGAGCTATAATAAAACATGAAAATAGGAGACAGAACTTCAGACCTTGTAAATAAACATTCTATTCTGTGTTGTGTATTTATGATTTATACAATGAAGCTGTTAGTAGCTCAAACTACGCAGTACTGAATGGTAGGATAGTTGATGAAAAAGATGGAAAGTGTGTGAATTGAATGGGATGTGGTCTATTTTAAAGTATAGTCCAGCATTTGCTTGGAGGCACTGAGAAACACCAGAGAAAACCTCAGTCAAAATAGCTGATGTTCTTTCTGGTCATGATGTGAACCAAACACCCCTTGAATGAAAGACAGAAGGCTCATCATTTAGCCCATTTGCTTTATCCCATGACACTAATGCTAGTGAAGTATATGCACAAAGAATAAACAAATAAATAAATAAACAAAAAACACACCAACAAAGAAACTGAGACAGAAAAATGTGGGGCAAAAAAGAGAGTTTATGCATTCAGCTGTAGCATCTGCTGCATATAAATCAAGGGTACACTGCCTGTTAGCATTTGTTTAATGTTTGTTAGGAATTTTTAAAAATGTACTCAACAAACATCACTGTACCATTGTCAACAAACTTGATATTAGCTATTCCTCAACAGAAGGAATATATACAGAACTCAATACACAAATAAAGAAATATATAAATAGTTAATATCTGTATTTAATACAAGTTTTTTTTTTAAATACTTGAATTTTAGAATAGCAAATTTCATGAAATAAAGAACTAATCTGTATTTCCAATTAATTAACAGAGGCTGAATTCCAATAATTTTCAAGAAGTGGGGCATGATTTTTCAACACATTGAGAAATTCCATGAAATTTCCTTTCTTTAATGATATACACGACTCATCATGGCCATAGAATGGAAATTCTTGATTAGCTAAAGTACACACAGCATCAATAAACCAAAAGCATATTACCTTTCCTTCTTCACTTGTTCATTATGCTTTGTGATGTCATTTCTGCATTGACCGTCAAGAAGGTCAACCTTCTGTTGTTCTACAAATAATTTTAACTGTATATAACAGGGCACATGAGTTTGTGATTGTGTTTTTCTCTGTGCACTTGACAAATGATTTAAATCCAAGAAGCCCTGTTTATTCCATACTGCATGTTAAAAAAAGTAAACAGAGCCAACAATAAAGTTTGTTTGTTATTTTATATCTTGCCAACCAGTCGACCTTTCCATACTGAGAGATGCAAAAATGTCTTGTACATCTTTCTCTTAGTTTTATGTTGAGCTATTACAATGGGTAATGGTAGGGTAGGTTACCCTGATTCACTAGTCTTTATTCGCCATGTAGCAGGAGCATAGAAAATGGAGTATCTAATAGTTCTTTAACACCTATATATTCAGCCATTTTAATTGGTCTTAAAACAATGCAGAATGATTAAGGGAGACAGCATAATACCTACATATGAGTATGATACAAAATACAGTAAGAAATAATGAGAGAATAACAACATGATAAAGTTTTTGTGGCGCGACACTGACCTCTTACAAGAATCTTGAAAACTGGCCAAGTTGAGGTTCTGAGAGGCGTCTTTTAAGTATCAATGACTGCAGTCTCCCCTCACCCCACACAGTTGCGTTACCACCTAAAGTAACACGTGTGCGGCACGCTGAGGAAGTCCAGCACAGCTAACTCCTCAAGTACAGGTGCACCAAAGTTGAGCAGAAACATTACCAAATGAAATGGAGAAAACAACTTGCCCGTGCAATTTAATCATGTGTTTATAAACACATAATGGGGATGAATTTACATAGGGTGTGCGCTGCATACCTAGCATACCTGGAGAAGATGGTCCTGGTATTTAGTATCATTAAGAAACAGTAAATTTAAGTGGTGTGGTAAAAGGTTAAAGAATGTATACCCCTTCCTTACACAATTATGGTTGCAATATGAAGTCAAGCAAATACTGTATGTATATGACATGCGAAGCCTGATTTACTGTCAATCATTTTCAGATTCTGTGGTTAGAATTTTAAGGTAAAGTACAAGTTGTGATAGAACATATCAGAATATGGTTTATTATTACTGGGCATAGGCACTATGTCCACTGCAGAATTCTGAACAGAACACACTGCAAAAACTAGGTCTATTTCCATTACTACATTAAAAAATGGGGACACACCTTAGACATCACCTCCTTCAATGGACTTAAACTACATACCTCCCCACCTCTCCACCTAAGGATGGAAGGCAATCCAGTTTCTGATACGCAGTCTGTTCAGAATACTATCTAGCAGACAAAGTTCAGACGTCAAGCAACACTAAGCCAGAACCCTTCAGAATCAGAAAATAACAATTTGTGCACATTCTGCAAGTGATGAAGTTTATCTTGTGTATCACGGGTTGTATCATAAGTTCAAAATGTCATCTGCATTATACACTGGTATGAAGAATGTGCCATATGACAGCAAAGACATTCAACAAAATTATGACACACAAATTCTGCATCTAAAATTAATCTGCTGTATTAATTGAAATCCTCAGCGTAAAACCAGCTGACACTGACCTGTAATATTTTTTACTTGCTTCTCTTCTGTGTTTCTTTTTCTTCTCTTCTTCATCCTTTTTCTCAGTCTGTGTTTGTTCCTTTGATTCCTATAAAATTGTTTAAGATTATGGCCAACACACTTAAAAATGCCATAATGTTAATGTTATGCTTCTGCCAAGGCCAGTAAAATGTCTCTTATTTAATTAAACAGAGAACCTGCAAATGCCCTATTACCATCAGAAGCAACTTAAAGGTTGGATGATGTTTATTACTATTCTACCATACACAGATCTGTCACTTGCAGTTTTGGACTCTGGCATGAGGTAAACAGACTGGGAAGGAATATGAATCTCAGAATTTACTACTTTCTGGTGTATGATGCTGTGTAGACTGACGCACAAGTAACAGTTTTTCAGAGTGTACTGCACCCATCACATGGGTATTCTGTTCTTCTTGGGCTACCCAATATACAGAGGCATTACATTCCTATGAAACAGTGGTACCTATATGCCACATACATGACATCACAGCCTAAACCATGGGAACTGTCAGCACTGCTGTAACAACCTCAAATGTCAAAACACAAATCTCCTCTAAAGTGAGGGGGGGGGGGGGGGGGCAGGGAGTTTATTACAAAAGTTCACCCCCCAAAAAAGAAAAATATTTCC
>Ga0123354_10001960_pt1 | contig 26323 bp, 12 predicted proteins | sample TergutLab28metaG_2_FD_97872 | JGI IMG/M metagenome (GOLD analysis project Ga0123354, IMG submission 97872) | Labiotermes labralis P4 segment gut microbial communities from Petit-Saut dam, French Guiana - Lab288 P4 | ecosystem: Host-associated > Arthropoda: Insects > Digestive system > Gut ...
AAAACAAGCGGCCCAGGAGGGGGGGCAGTCCAAAGCCCCGGGCGTCTTTTCCCCCCCCCCCCCCCCCCAGAAAGTATACCTTGTAACATTTATGTTAGAGACATAGTCGACCTCAAGACCATATTGCGGCCGGAAAGATTAGGTTAATGAAAAAATTCCAGTGACATCATCGGCAATCGAACCAGTGGCCTTCTGGCTTGTAGTGCAGAGACTCAACTGCCCCACCACGTGACCCAGCTCTTGCATATACGAGAATTTTTTTTAATATTGAGAACCCGTCTTGTCGTTCAAATTATTCAAGCTGTATTGTTTTTGGACGGTTTGCATTGCTGAGGGTAGAACTGGCACTCTATATCAATATAAATGCTAAGTGTTTAATATAGCACGACGTCAGAACTATGCAGTCACATCTCCACTCATTTCCAACTTCGACTCTAAATTGATGTAACTAGTAGGTCCACAAATCGGCGTCATTGTCCATTGTGTAAGAGCCCTCGATGCCCATAAAATAATGACATACGGTCCCCACAGCTGGTTCCGATTCTTTGGAAACGATATACTTGTACGTTCGTTTTTCTTGCCAGATTTGCAACGGCATGTTCTCGGTCACCTCGCAATTAGACGAGTCACTCTCCATTCCAGCTTCACGCTGTATTAACAAGCAATATAAGTCCTAGATCCGAGACTTTTTAAATTTTTACATCCTGTCAACCAGTAAAGAGTTACCGACGTTTCGGAGAAGATTACTGTCTATATGTTCAGACTATAAAGAAGTACGCTTCTCGCAAACGTCATCAAATTTTACTGTCGATAAGGCGTAATATAGAAAAACATTACTTCAGTGTACATCAGTACCGCTGTGAGAACCTCAAATCTAGCACCACATAAATTAAATATATTGTTATTTTATAACGTTCCAATTAAATTTATACATTATATAAAAATCTGTAATACACATAAAGTATTCATATTGAAATGTTTATTCCTTTGTCCATTTACTTCTAAAACTTTGCAGAAAATTTTATTGAAATTTTCGTTTTTCTTCACTTCTTTACATAAAAAAGCCTATATTTATTCGTAATTATAACTGAGTCTTCATTTTGTAATGAAATATATGTTCTTGTGTGAAGTGTTCTTATGGATGATCAATGAAATATGGGGTCTGAACGGTGTTATACAGAAATCTGTGCAATTTGACGTTCAGGTGATAGTGCAACGTAATAAATTCTTATAATAAAACAAACTATATGCACTAATATCTCAAATTTATTTTTGGAATAAAACCCTACATGTTTCGGACAGTTCCTCTGTCCATCATAAGGAGTTTTTCACTGTACACACAGCAATGATTTATGTCATACAGGTTTGCTGTGTGTACAGTGAAAATCTCCTGATGATGAACAAAGGAACTGTCCGAAACATGTAGAGTTTTATTCCAAAAATAAATTTGAGAAATTAGTGCATCTAGTTGGTTTATTATAAGAAATCTATGCAAGTAATTCAAAGCAGAGTCTACCCTTTAAACGATAATTAAACTGCATGCTAAAACTGTTGATTTAAGGATAAATTTAAATGAATTCACTTAACAAACCGATGGAAATATTTGTAAAACTAATTTTGAGGCCGTATGGTTTTGAGAAACTCTTTTCTCATTAATTTTCTTTAGTAATAATTCTGTTTCATGCATTCCGCCTTCTTTAGTTGATCCTTACCTTAAGAAAGTCGAGTCTGCATTATTAACTTCAGCTGCGAAAATTAAATTATGGAGCAGGTTTTTCAGAAATGTTTGTTTTCATTTACCCAACAATACGCACTACTCTGATGGACATGCGTGACTCTTAAGAATACAATTTTATGTTCACATTATGACGTTCTTTGAAGTTAAAATTATTTATGGTCAGTTAAACGAGATTCATAATTCATTGTGCAAATATCATCCTTTTGAAAGAAATAACAATAATTTAGAAAGTTGTTAAGTTGAAACTTCTCATTAGTTAATTGGACTTCTAAAGTTAGTGAATGTTTTAAATGCTACTGTCTTATCTTTGGTTACACTTCTACATCATTAACCCTTATCCTGCTAATGTGGAGATTAATGCCAGCAGATGGCAGATGGGATTTAACTCGGCATTTAAAGAGTTAATATTAGTTAAGAAATAAAGAATTCAAGAATAAAGAAAAGAGTTTTGAAATATATTACTCTATTATATATTAAATGTATTTTAATAGACATTCAGAATATATACCCAAGGCCACTCACGATTCTTTTTTGCAATAAGAACATGCAGTAACTTACAGGGATGTTGATAAGTCCTTAGCATGACCAGGAATGAAACAAGCTAATGTTTCTGTCAGAATGGCGAGAATTTCCTTTGGCCCCTTGCCTTGTAGGAAAAATCTTGATGACAGCTCGCGTCTCGATTTTGTAGAAATCGCACTTCCCTGACATGCTTCCGAGCTTGTTTGCTTCCTGGTCGGACTAAGGACTTATCAGCACCCCGGTAAACAGGTGTTTTGAAATTATGCAGGTTTTTAATTCTCGTCACATTCTTAAGTTTGTCTCTGTGGGCATGTGTATATCCATAAAAGTGCTACTTCGTCTGTTTGTCTATCGGGTCTTTTCTGTTCTTTCAAATCAAGTACCAAGATCATCAATGGAGACAGACAGGTTGTTCCGAAGGTATACGCTTTAAATTGCAGTCACAGGGTTTCTTTCTAAACACTGATATAAACAAGGACCACGTATTCTTCGTTTATTACATTCCCGAAAACATTGTCATTAAAGTACAATAGGAATGACTCTGGAAGTCTTCCAAGGTATTCTTTCCTGTAGATATTTCTTCCCTCATTTTTACCTTACATACTCCCACTTCTATTCTTCTACGGTGAATTCTGTTCTTCCTAAGTTCCCAGTGTCTGACGTTAGAAATGGTTGGTCCTCTGGTGCATAGATAAATGACACGAATTTCATCCGATGTGTTTCTTGAGTGTAGTTCAGGCGCAGACATATGGACCCTCCGGAAAGAACTCTCAGAATCAATGGTAAAACGACGTGAAGAATTTGTCATGGGCTTTGCCTCTGAGAGAGCAAGGATGGAGGAACAGGAGAACTCCTCTGTCTTTTCTCGAGAAAATGAAAAGTTTTCAGGATACTGAAAGAAAAAAGAAGTCTGGAGCTTGGAAGTTTATAAAAAGGAAAGAATATAAATTATTTCTACATGTAACACGACATTTATGTATATACAGTACTGTGTAAAATACGAATGGATTCTTTTTTACTGCTTAATAATGTCAAATAACTAAGATATTTGAAGATAATAATCTAAAAATAGATTTCAAAGTATCGGACGTCAAGAACGTGACCACATCAAAATAAGATCTACTTTCTGTTTCATGTGAATATTGTAATGAAAATTGGAATTACGTAAAATACAGGATATTATTGACGGGTTGAATTTAGATTAAATTCGAAGTACGGAATACATTCCAGTCACTTAGCGAAAGATATAAAAAGGATTTTCATTTGTCGCTCTGCTAAAAAGTTAGAAAAAAGACGTATTTATTTATTGTTTAAAAATTCTTACATTTTCTTGTTACACCTAAAATGTCTGTGTAGTTCGCACACCAACAGATGCACTGTTTATTACACTTGGAAAGGTTTTAAAATTTGCATTAAAATATACATTAATATCGCTCCTACATGTTTCGGTCTACGACCATCATCAGGAAACTTGTACTGCACTTGGCTGAAGTTATATGTATGTTAAAACACTTGGTAAAATTGCGTCATTATATATTATGCTGCCACATCACCACGTAATATACAATGACGCAATTTTACCGAGTGTTTTAACATATATATACCTTCAGCCAAGTGCAGTACAAGTTTCCTGATGATGGTCGTAGACCGAAACATGTAGAAGCGATATTAATGTATATTTTAATGCAAATTTTAAAACCTTTCCAAGTGTAATAAACAGTGCATTTGTTGTTGTGTGAACTGCATAGATTTTAGAATGTACGGTGCAAAGATAAAAACCCTAAAAGTCTTTTTATTTTGACATCACATTATTTCGAAATATTCTAAGTGGTAATATAGGTTTATGGAATTAAAGACCTAGAAATTTAATCATTAGACTTTAGAATACAAATGAAAGTACATCGTCAGTTAGCTCATCATCTTTATTATTAGCCTGCACATCATCAGTCCACATTATTAGCCTGCATATCATCAGTCCATATTATTAGCCTGCACATCATCGGTCCACATTATTAGCCTGCACATCATCAGTCCACACCAAATTTAAGGACAGTTTCACACGAATATTTCGTCGCCCGCTCTAAGTTTAAACGCACCCGAAGAAATCTGTGGTGTTGTGGACTTTCAAAATATAATCAATAATGTCGTAGGCGACAACCTGATGTTTTATTTTTCTGGAAATAAATAAAAATATAATATATAATTTGATCCATTTTATGCTGTAAAATACACAAGTTCTAGTCATGTAGTGTTTTGTGTGTCAGTACCTGGTGTGATATACTATGTATGTTGATGCAAGTTACACCAGGAGAAACAAGTGACCTAACGTTGCACACAACAATTAATTGACATTCTGGTAAAATCATTCCAATTTCTACTCCATATTCGGAAGACATTTTACTCTCATTGACCTAATACCTGCACTAAAATATGTCGTGGTCTTAATCGTGAACACCAAAAAAAGGCTATATTCTGAACAATGTTACTGTATCATTTCAACATGTAAACACTCATAGTCTTGTGTTTGTGTGTACTTATTTTTGTAACTTTTTCTTTTATGATTCGTTTAACGAAACCGTCAGGAAATACATTACACAACGAACAAAGATTCACGCACAAGCTGTCCATATTGTGATTCCTCTTTTTAAAACAGTGAATCTAAATCCTATACCACGTCTGTTATTCGACTTTAGTTCTCAAGTAACCCCTCAACGTCAAACGGTACAATGTATCAGTCTATTACACCAAGGACGCCTCGTAGTTATAGATGTGAAAAGGACGATGGTCTGGAAACAATGTGTGTAGAGCCAAGGATAAAATTTATCTTTACAAAACTTTGAGGATCCTCATTTACGATATCCCCATTTCTCGTGAGATCTCTCACGAGATTCTCCACGTCTCTTTTTCCACAGTTGCAATTATGACAATTGCCTACTGAAAATCTGCTGTTCTTGCATTCTGTAGGCGACTTGTTTTCACAAGTGTTTTAGGTGTTACAGTTCTGTTTCAAAAAGTTCTGCTTCTGTTTCTGAAGCACTTTACTCTCTGGACGTCACGGACCAAGAAAATGCAGTGCGAAATTCCATGCTTCAGTACCAGGGAATTTACATTCAACCCCGAATGTTCACATCATGTAATATTAATCATGTGTGCATTCGATCACAACTGAGCCCTATTACACTTTGTTTGTCTCAAGTCAACCCAAATTTTGGGCTCAGAGTTGGCAAACGTGACTTTGTTGAGAAGTGTGTTACATTATATGACGCTGACTTGTAGAATCCATCTGGAAATCTAAACATCTCAGGTCATATTTTGTACAGGTTTTTCGACTTTCTTAAAAAAAAAAACCTAGAGGAATTTATGGGTGAATTTCTTTTTCCTGCACCTTAGAACATCGAATGGTTTGCTGATTGGTGAATAATAATTTGTAAAGGAATAGAAGGAAGCGATCGTGACGTGATCTGAAGTATGATCATCGTAATGATTTCGATAAATTGAGACAAACTGCAAAAATCTCAGTAAACATAAACATACTTTAGGGCGCGATGTGAACTCAGAATCCTCCAAACACAAAAGACTGCTCCCCATTAGTCCACGAGATTAGATGTGTGAGGTGTTGGACTGTGTAGACAATCACACAGGACTCTATAAGATACAATAATATAGTTACCAAGCCACAAAGCAAGGATCTTCCCACCGAGTTGAATTCAGCGTATATACGAGGCGCCGTAACTCACCCTCTTTCCAGAACAAACTCGGCCTACAATTATATAAAGTAATCTTGCTTTTAGCGAGTAAAGTGCTAGTTCTTTCTTCTAAGAATGACCAAAGTTGTGGTCCATAATCCAGTCTCTGTTAAAATTATGTTCCCTAATCTCACGATCAAAGATTTAACCTAAACGAACCTCAGGGCGAGGAGTCACTCTGAGGGAGGTCTCGGATAAAATTACATTTGGCTAGGCAGGACGAGATTTCCTTTCTTTAGACTTGAGGTTCTGAAGGTGGTGACTGCTGAGACTATTGTCATGTGTGATGTGATGCAGTGAATTGTAGCAGAAATGTGAGAACGTTTTAGGGAAAACTCACTCTCTTGGGAGCTACAAAGTGTTGTGTTGCCGAAAGAGATATTTGAAATGAGAAAGTTCTTTAATTCTGTCACTGGTAAGGCCGAGATAGGAAGCCAAAAATGTTTAAAACCTTACGAGCTGTTTACTTATAAAGACGTACGTTTCACTTCTATATCTCTTCGTAGAGAATATCAACAATACAGGCAATGTACGTTTAACATAACATTCAGGTGCGTTAGTGCAAATACTGTTACAGTGTAAAAGTAATAAGTGTTACATATTCTGAGTGCGTGTCCTTAGACTTTTTTTATCCAACATGTAATACTCATGCGCCGTATTGTTATCTGTGGACTGCAAAACTCTACAAATCTTTTCACCTTATTTCATTAAAAAAATGATTTCCCAGAAAAATGTTATTGAAAATGAAATGTTTTGATTTTCTGTACAAATATTGTCTGAAAATTTTGTCATTTTGAGAACAATTGAGCGAGGTACGATCAAAAATTTCTATTGGCCTCTATGGAAAGTGCCCGTTATTCTTGTCAGATTTTAATAAATCTTCGATTTTCTCAATACATTTTCGAAAGATAATCAAATATCAAATTCAATGAAAATCCGTCCAGTGGGAGCCGAGTTGTAGCATGCGGACGGACGGACAGACACACGGATGGACAGAAATATACGACGAAGCTAATAATCACTTTTCTCAATTTTGCGAAAGCGCCTAAAAATTGAGACACATCAGCCTATATTTTGAACTTCGCAATGAAATAAATTTTTTTATTATTCGCGAATGTTGTTGTGCAGATAATGTGTAGAAAAATACACAGGTAAAATTATACACATGATTGTACTGGCTCGAGACTTTTAGTTCTGTTTGCCTTTAATTTTACTGCAGCTCTTTTTCCGAATTTTGTTTGCCTGAAGGGAATTCCGGGCGATTTGATCAATTAATTCTCATCTACTCTCCCGAGTTTTCCGTGATAACTGGCAGAGTTTTCAAATGCATACACCTATTGTTATTTTAAAGTTTGAAATGGCGTTGATGCTTAAGGGCTCAACTTATTATTGCAGCTTTTGGTGAGTTTGGACGTGTTTGCTTCATTTTTATTTCTTTTTGTACTTTGATTCGATACGATTATTTAAAAAACGAGTTCATTCTTGCTGAGATGTATTTCTTTGTATTTACTTGTAAAGTGACTAATGTATAACATAAGCAGCCTGAGCGCAAGATATTTTATTGACCGTGGATTTTGCAGTTGATCTCGGGAGTGGTTTTCTATGGGAAGTATTAACCGTCCCTTTCTTTTTTTGTAATTACTAATCTATGTATTGTCAGTTAATAATATATTGTATTAATTTCTGGTGTGTTCTGTGCGTGTGACGTAACACAGTCTCTATTCTGTATTGTCAGACTTGTGCATAAATTTGACTTTAGTTTTGTTAAAACAGAAACATCTAGCAAATTACTACCGGTATTTATCTAAAAATTACTTCATACCGTCACAAAGAGTCACATTTTTTTTTTAGAATCTCTAAGATTTCCCCGACCATCATGGCTGGTGTCAAGAATCTATCAATGCTTTGCAAGTCAACTGCATTCTCTTTAGTAAGGGACTTCATGTTAGACAATCCCAGTTACAATGTACTTCAAAGTGTTTCTCCTGCATGACAAGCAATTACTACTGCTACAAACTTGACCAATCACTCAGCGACGTTTCGACTTATGTTCCTTGCTTGTCATAAACACATTTTGTAACATCCCCGAGAACAAACATGTTTCTCATGATCTAAGGGTTTGCACCGTAAACGTCTATAATCCAGAGAAACCTCCATATTACCCAGGCAAAGACACATAATTGAGGGAGAAAAGGAGAGCGATGTCTTCGTCAAATGGTGTCTATGTCAGCTTAACATAATGTGACCGAGTTTCGCGTTATCACGGTTGAAAAGCTTAGGAAGAATTTTGGCTCATTACGTGGACACTCCTACTCTATCACCGTTTATTCAATACGGTCAACTGAACTGGTTGTGATAATTTTTCCCTCGTTTGGTATTTGCTCTAGCACAAGCAACACACGTCAAAATGGGCCCCACAATTGTATATATTTTTACCTTGGTACTCTTCGTAACATAAAATTTCGATTGTGTACTCCTGATTATGCGTTAATTTATACATCATTATATTCTCTACCATATTATACATCATTATATTCCCTAATATATTATAAGGAATGTAACTATTTTATATGCTACATTGGCGAAGATAACTGAATTTTTATTAATATCTCATTTCTGTAATTTTGTTACTATTATAGGGAGCGCGAAAAGATATACACTAGACTTAAAGTTTCAAGTGTTCCTTTTAATAATCTAACAAAGTCACCCGCATGTGCAGTAGAGTTACATATAAACAGTAACAAACAAAACCGCATAAGACTGGTATGGCTCAGAGCTTTGACGAAGTGTATTAATATATGCATGGATATGATTTCATGTAATTTTGTCAACAATTACTGCAGCAGTTACTCCGTTAATGGCACGTCGAGCCACCGGTAATGTTACCGCCCACGTGGTCTCCATGAACGTTTATGGTAGAAAGGAAAACCTGTCACCCAAATGCGTGCAACAAAGGTAGAGTTTTTGAACACAGGATGAGATGTGTGAGAGTGCAGTAGGTTAGGAAGCGAACAACCAATCAGTTTAAAAATAACAATTTGAAATTTCAAGATTTCAGACTGGGGGGGGGGGAGGGAGCCGACGTTTGAAATGTGACTTTTTTATGGAAGATTGGAGAGTTGAATTTCTGTGGGGATGTGGATTTTGTTAGCCAGGGAATACTTTGGTTGTTCGGTGTGGACTTTTTCATTCAACTTATGTATATATACACATACAGGGTGATTGGTGACTTGTGAACTTTAATGCTGGTTATGATTTCTTTAGTCTTTATGATCAAACAAGTTAATATTAATATGGGTGCTGTTCCCAATTGTTAGGGTGTTACGGTGTTTTATTAATTGTCATAAACGTCGTCCTGTGAACCGCGTGTCGCAAGTGACAATACGCGACCTTCAACCGGCTGGGAAAGGAAACTGCAACTCGAAATTCGCAACTCGCAACTCGCGCTGTTCACAACCGAACGGCAAAGTGGGTGGCGGCCGGCGGTGGCATTTTCGAAAACCTGCTTAAAACACACTCCTCTTTAAACTGAAGTCAATTTCATGAAGTTAAATTACAATCATACTTTCAATTTGTATTAAGTATGGCGCTCATTATTGTTTGTGCCATTTATGTCAGTAATCCTTACCATCTATTCTAAGCTTCAAGCGGCCATAAATCTGTAACCGTCCACAATCGGACACGTGTTTGTACTAACTTTCTAAATCACAAAGACCTAGGAAATCATCTACTGCAGTAATTTCCATAAACCATTAATCACCCTGTATATATATACGAGTGACTTAAGGTTAAGGTGTGCCAAAAGATTGATAAATTACATTAAATGCCAACAATGAACTCAGCGATGGTAATCAACCACAGTGAAGTTATACATACGTATATAGGACTATAACAAGAGAGTAGAGAGTGGATTCTTTTGTTGCGTCGTAATGAACTACTACCGAGAAATGTCCCTGCCACACATATACGAATATTCCTGTGAAGACAGACCTCATGCTACTTCATACGAATTAAAAATGTAAAAAACGAGCAAAACACAACATTGAAAAGTTCCGTCACAAACTTCAAATTTACTTCAGATGCCGATTCTACAATTGTATTGACTTCGCTTGACTAGTGTGTATAATACGAATATGGAAAAATTGTAATAAAAACGAAACTACTCAACCAACGACCTGTAGATTCATGTGCTTTTTATGTTAGGTCCACTGACTGTAGCATCCCTAACAAACACTTTCGCGTTTCTTGGGAGGGTAGTTACGTCTGTGTCAATAAAACTGGGTGGTGGAAAGTGATTTGTTAGAAAGTAGCTGTTATTAAGTAGGTCGTGTGCGGTAGTTGAATGGGCGTTTCAGGAATGCAAACTTACAAACGCCTCTAACTTTTTGCAAATTTAAAAGCTAGAAACAGAAGCAAAAAACAAGTTAACTCTCGTCTAATCCCGCCGAAGAAACATCTGACTGGTAAAGACAAAAGATAATACAATTTCTCTACACGCCTGGACAGGTCCTGAAGGATCCAGGATGTCGAAGCGCCCAGATTTCAAAATAATCTGCCCATGAATTGGTAAAGTTTACAGCCCTGAACACCAGCCGCCTTTACCTCCCAGGAAATATTCCTGGTTCTCATTTCTGTTAGGGGCTGAATCGACCCTAGGGCCAAAGTGCAGCCGACACGATTACATCAATGAAAAATGTCTGCCTGGGTTATCGGTTATATAAGAAGCTATTACACTCAGAATTTCGGCATTTGCACCTCTCTACAATGTAATGGATATCTTTAGGAGAGACAATCCAGCTGTGAATAAGGTATGAAGAGTAAGGGGTATATTACTACGTAACTTTAAAGCAATATATTTTGGCTTAAATTTTGGCTCATGTGGAAAATGTATCTGCTCGAAAATCTCTAATGAATTCGACTGATCTCATCCCATCTCACTAAAAATGTAAATTTAAGATCTCACTATACATACCACCTAAGCCAAGCCTGACCGCATAGCTGGGCTCAGTAACAGACACCTAAACTCTAACAGGGGATTATGCTAACGCTAACGATTTTGAAGTCAGGCTGAGGACTTTGACTGATCTTGCCAAAGACTAGAGCCTAGGGTGCCCTGGACAAAGAATGGGAGTGTTAAACTTTGGTTGGTTGGTTGTCTGGGTTCCGAGCCCAGACTGGCTCTGTCGCATACTGGTGTTACGCGACGTTTATCAGGCTCTTAGGTGAAACAGCCACGCCTGCTGGAGGGAAGTGCGGGCCGTGCCCCGACTTTGTATCGAATACCCTGGCATTCGCCTTACAACTGAGGAAAATCACGGAAAACTTCAGTCTATACATACCACCACGAACAATTTATAGGATTTTTTTCCTTTGATACTATAATTTTGCCTGATGATAGCTTTGTTTACTTAAGCCGAAACATGTAGCATTACAATTATATAAAATACAATATAAAACTTAAGTGGGATAGACTGCCTTTACCCAAAGTAATGGATATTTTGATTGGTTATGGCATTAACATTTCTTGTCACAGTTCCTTGTGTTATTCTGATTCGAAACTATCGACCCTAATCTTTCGTGTAACTTTCCTTAACAAGAATCATACCTACATCACAAGAAGCATCCCTGCTACTACGTCACAGTCACGTACGAAAGAGACGGTATGCGCTGACTATTGTAATAAATTCTTATGCAGCACGCTCAATATTCTGTAAAACAAAAGGCAAAGAATTTTTTTCCTTATCCAGTCCTCAATATAAACCTACAAGAGCTTGCAAAGTAAAATTCGTCGCTTCACTTGAAGAACTTCTAACAATACAGCCACTTCTTCACTGATCACTCTCTGGCGTAGATAAGTGCCTCTTCCGTGAGGCATTATATTGCGTTGCGTATTATAGTTTGTATACAAATATAGAAAAGACTAAAATGTTTTGAACATAGTAACAAATTATGGTGGGGAAGGTTCATTACACTGTTGTGCCCTAACAATGAAGGCAGGGTTCCTCCTAAAATTTGGAACGTCTGCGCCAAATAACTGGACTCACACCTCATAAGACACTGATCTCAACAAGGGCAGTTATTTCTCACGTGAAGATAAAGCTCATACCTTTATAGACACCCTGTGTATACCGAACAAAAATAATGCTTCTGTTGTAAAAGGGTTTTCAGCTTAAATTGCTACAAAGTTTTGAGTAGGTTAAACCCACTTCAAGAAAAGTAGGAGAGAAGCCGAAGTTTCTCTTCTAGAATAATTCTGCTTAAATTGATAACTGACTGTTTAGAATTGTGATATAAGGTGATTGTAGAATGAATCTTTTCGATACGTCACACATAATCTACCCAAAAGTTTGATTTGTTTACATAGATATCAGAATGAATTCCATATAGAGTCGAACTCGGTTATCTCGTCATGAAAGCGACTGAACAATTTGCGTCGCGCTTAAACCGATATCGTAATACCTGAGTTCAACTGTACTTCATTTTGTTGCAGTTTAAAAATGACGTGCAGGAGCGAAGAGGAACTGGAGTTTTTTTCCATAGGGCTGAATCAACAAATGTTTAAGGCTGGTCACTCGTCTCCGTCTTAGGAGTACGTTGAGGTTTACCTCTTCTTTTCATAAGCTTTGAGGAAGTGATGCCTAATAGACAGCGAAGGCAACTTTACTGTTACAATTAAGTCCTTTATTTGTCCAACTAATGCACACAAATTATTATAAAATTGTTAAACAGTTAAAATCGTTTAAAATTATAATAGTTGCTTCGACATGTTTCGGTTTACATAAACCATCATCAGGGAGGTCTCTGCCTGCGCTTCGCTAAAGTTGCAATGTTGACTTCGGTTACATATCGTTATTTGAAGTTATCGGTATTGTGGCTGCACGTGCGGCCACAATACCGATAACTTCTTACCGTCAAACACAACAAATAGTTGTGTTTGACGGTAAGTGCCACGCACATATATTGCCACACTAATTGTTTATCACACAACGGGGATGACGCACATAAAGTCCGATAACTTCAAATAACGATATGTAACCGAAGTCAACATTGCAACTTTAGCGAAGCGCAGGCAGAGACCTCCCTGGTGATGGTTTATGTAAACCGAAATATGTTGGAGCAACTATTATAATTTTAAATGATTTTAACTTTTTAACAATTTTACAATAATTTGTGTGCATTAGTTGGAAAAATAAAGGACTTAATAGTATCAACATGCACGGTGCAAATATGAAGAAGTTTACTGTTATCGTTATTTCTACAGACAACCGGGGGATTTCATTCGGTATATTTAGTATTAAAAGGGCTGGACGACCGAGGATTCATGGTTTGATTCCCGGCATGACCAAGAGAATTTTCTCTTCAGTAGATTATCTAGATCAGCAATGGGGCCCAACCAGCAGCGTACACACTTGGTAAAGGGGGATATCCTGTCGGGAGGGATAGTGGACAGAACGTGATTCTGACAACTGGCCTCCACCTAGTACAGAGATAAATAACATATGGAACTATAAATCCACTTCCACACACACATTTATGGCCTGAGCAGGAACAACTCTCCTTTACTGTACTTAAAATGTAAGAAACTGATAAGATAAAGTCAGCCTACTTGGATTTTAATATAATAATGAATTCACTTTAATGGAATTCTAGTCTGAAAATTCCATCGCACTTTAAATAGCACCAAGTCTTTTGTGATGAATACAAAAATCAATATCATCCTTCCTCAATTAAGCCCCTTCTTTCAACACCTTTTACAGATAACGATTTATATAAGGAACCTGTATGTTACCTTAATGGTAGAAAGCCTCCAGTGTCGAAGTACTTCCAACCACTTAATATATTACAAGGGAGTCGACTACTGCTTTACTGTTTCCTTTGCCTTTATTTTCACTACTTTTCTCCATCTCTCCTACCCACACTCACACTCCAGTCCCATTCTTAACCAACCCTGGAATTTATTTCACTTGCATGCCCAAAGATTTACCACAGAGGCTAAATTTCTGATTCTTCTTCAAACCAAGATTCTTATATTCACCCTTCCCTTGCATCTATTCTTAACAAGAACTGTTTGCCTTCCCTTCTCTTACGAGTTAAATTTTGCTCCGCACTGAACAAAGCCTCTCGCAAGAATTGCGAAACATCTCTTATTGAGTTTCCAGCCTAATGTAAAAGGTTACATTGTGTAGTGTTGATCCAAATTTGCAAAATAACAAAAGACAAAAGTTATTCCGCGAATTTTAGACTTACTGTTTTTTTAAAGAAATAATTAAGCTTAAGAAATCACTTTGAGTGTGTATGTGTGTTTGTGAGTGTGATTGTGTGTGTGTGTGTGTGTGTGTGTGTGTGTATTTCATTTCGAGATTTCGAGACATTTCAATAATTTTGGCTGAATTTATTTGGAAGTTATTTTATTAATAACACGTTCAAACTTGTGAAGTTTAATTTTCTATACGCGGAACTGCAACATGGTGAAAGTTAAAACTTCTGAGTCAGGAGCAACACTTATACTGTGGTAGACTCTGTCGCATGCTTGTATGTGAAAATATCGTAACACGTTCTCTTTGGAATGTCCAAGATACTATTACAAATACAAAAAAAGCATCTGAAATAGATGGACCACAAGAACAGTAGTTACACGATTTTTTATCTTTTGATAAGTTTAGGAACGGGGACAGGGACTCACTACGAACAGGACGGTTCGGGGTTCGAGCCCTCATGGGACACGGAATTTTCTCTTCACCATAACTGTCCAGTCCGGCAATGGCGCCCACACAACGTACTGTACAGCGCGCACTGCTTCACTTTCCCGGTCGTAAAGCGGCCGGGGCCTGGTCTTGATCACCTAATTCCGCCTAACGCCAATGTTCAGCATGGTTAGACTTATACATTTTTCCCTCTTCAGTGCTTGAATTTGAATATTATTGGTGAACTTTATCTCTTTCCTAGCCTATAAAGTTTAGCCGTCTACTGTGTCGCCGGTCTGATGCAAGTACTGCGATCTCCTGCATCATCGCCGAACCCAGGTGTTAAAGTCTCACTCAGGGCTATCAGTACAGATTTCTTTCTGTACTTGTGTTGTCGTCTGTATGTAGAGGCATTCAGCGGAGTAGTAAGTACCTCAAGTATCTGCAGAAGTTGAAAACGAAAGGCCCTCTGACGTTTTGTCCTTTATTCTCTCTCCTGTCTTGTAGATATTAGCCTATTGGCTACCAATGATAACATCACTCATTACGCCACAAAGAAGAGAGCCACTTGATTTTATTACATTCGATCACCTTGTGAAAAAATTTCCTTTCTTTATGGAGGCCCAGATTTCGTTACTTTATTCACAAAATTCCTGAGTCAGCCGGAGGGTAGGTACGTAGCAAATCTTATCTTTTCACTCCGACACCAAATTAAAGTTAATCGTTATATGTGATTTAGAGAGTCAAATGACCAAACTGAGCTCAGTAATAACTTGTCTGATTTCTATGCGTGAACTGCAGAGGTACAATATCTGCTGAGACATGACTAATTTTACTGAGATTCTTCTTAGTTTTCCTCATCCCTCAAGATATTTTCTTCCGCATTCCATCTTATTTATTATTCATTAGCTTTCACATAATTCAACTCCGTGTAATGTAGTCTGTTCAATAAAAGTCAATAGAAAATTTCTTATAGAGGTTTACCTTATAATGTAGATAATGTGGCAGAGCCATCATCGCCATGAAATTTCTGTTAACGTTTCATGAAGGATCTAACTCTATACAAGCCTGTCCTTGCCTTTCAGGCTGCAACATATTGACTATCGGTAGTCCTACGCACCGGCCGCCTTTAGAAACTAAGTTGACCCCGAGGTCATAGTGCGGCCGGCTGGATTAAGTCGATGAACAATAGTCACCCGCGACTTTCGGTCTTGTAGCGCAGTGCCTCAACTGCGCCACGGTGTAGCCCTTGCATGAAGAGGCTTAAATGTTACTACACATGTTTACATTATCAGTCCAATTTCAAACAAATAATTCCTCTTTGTGCACGGAGCGTATCTCACCAGACCACTAAAGCGTAGAAATTATATTTCCGCTGCGACTTCGTGTTATACATACAATGTTTAGGTCAGTGATAAAACAAACAACATATAATAATATTTACAGTAAACGTCTGAGTGTTCTTGAAAATTAAAAAGTATACGTAGGTCTCGAGGACTACAAGAACAATCAAAAATACGGAACATAAATACAAAGATCAGTAAAGGTAAAGGTTATTCTACTAAGACTTAAGACTCAGAGAGGGGGGTTGGGTAGCACTTTGGGCTTTTCCAACGTTACTTTGATATGTGGCACAAATGGGACGGCAGTTTTAAGCTCTATTCGTCGGCCGTAATTTATCCCCAAGGAAATTACTTGGTGCTCATTTCTGTTAGAGGCCGAGCGGACCACAGCGATACTGAATACGAACGGAAGGATTTGGTCACTTAAAAATTTCCAAGGACCCTACCGGGAATCTTATACAAAACCTCTCGTCTTGGGGTGCATTGCCTCAACCAACTGCGACATAGATTAGCAGCGAATATAGTTTGGAAAAGCACATTGCTTGGGTCGGGAAAGTAAATGTTAATCAAGGAGTAAATCAGCAAAGATGCAGGATCTCAGATATAAATAATCCTCACTTCGATGCACATATTACACATAAACATACGGACCGCCTATCAAACATGATAAGGGGTCTAAAATAAAACTCCCATAAACAAATCATCTCCCTATTCCACGTTCAGTCGTGTCACTGAAACGAACGGTCATTTGTGTCAAAAGACAAAGTCAGATGTTGTAAGGTTGCAAACTGTAAAGTATTCCACTGTAAACTCAGTGTTTAATATATGAGAGTAGCTATGCGGGATCTTTTTATTGAAAAGTACCCTCAAACAGACAAAAAGGCACTGAGCATACCTTTCGACGGGAATTTGTAAAGATTTACAGTAATTTATTTTATAAACAAAAACACTAGTTTCAAACATTTTAAAAAGTCCATGATATGAATAAAACAAAATTAAATTGTAAATTATTATTTTATGTTATTAAATTCTATAACTTCCTTTTTTGTGTATTTAAAAAAAAAAGTTTTGGTGTTATTTTAAACAACAAAACTTTTATAATAAGTATGTTGCTAATGCCAACATATTGGCACTTTCTGTCAACAAATGGCAGAATATCATACAATTCTGTTCACATCTACTGCCTTTAGACCTTTTATATTGAAGTGAAACAAAGAAATTTTAATGAATAAAAACGCTGTATCACTTGGGCACATTACACAATAAATTTATATTTTTAGTATAATAGAGTTAAATTAATTCTAAATTTTCAGAAACTTTGTAAACGTTCTTCCATTAGCGTGTGAGATGCTAACTTGATTAATATGACTTCCGTAGGTGTCTAACTGCGAGCTTCTCTGTAATATATGTGGGATACCACAGCCAGGCCTTCAGCTTTCCACAGAAGCTCCCACATTCTTTGTGTTCACGTTAAAATTTACTGTGACCCCACGATTAAAAATATGTTCATCTAAACTTCAAATTATTTTCTTATTCAACGCCAATTTGTCATCTTGGGTGTGTGGTTGTGAATTTGTAGACGTGAAATTTGATTTTAAATTTAATCCCATTTTATTATAGTTCTTGTTCTAAAAACTCTTGTTTCTTCGCAACATGAAGCTGCATTTGTATCTTTCCAGCTATATTGAACATTCAATTGCTAAGGTTAATTTCAGGCTTCCAATGTAAACTGGTTTTGGCTTCCGCAAGAGTGAATCTACACGTGAGAGCGCACCCCCAAGTGATTTATATTGCTTCACGTCTCTGTAGAGAGGGGAGCAGGCTTATAGGTTTTCTTGTTCCCCCCTCAGCTACTTGGTTTCATGTAAAACAGAAACCCCCAGCATATCTTTAACAAGGGAACGAAGCCAAGAAAAATGAGCCCCTTGCGCATTTGTTTGGTGCTAGTCACAGAAGACAGCAAGCTTTTGCATATAAGAAGAAACAACTGCAATTGATGCAGAAGTAACAGAAGCACTATAGAAGAAGGGACCGTTAATTTACAAAACAGAGCATAGCACGACATGAATTCTGAAAGCCCATAGTAGACATAATGTCTAAACGTATACACCTGGCCTACAGAGTCAAGTGTTAATAGCCGTTAAGAAGTTCTGCTTTGCGGAGTACTTGACTTACCACGAAATATAAAATTTCGAAATGAAAATATCTGGCACGAAATATTGACAAGTTATTGTGAGAGATATTGATAGTCTTCCAGGTACGCAAATAAACCCCATTTTTGTGTCACCAGAAGACGTATATTTTGCTAAGGGTCTGTAATATTAAAATAGCAATGTTGGTTAGGATTTAAAATTTCTGGGATATTAACCAATATCGATTGTGAAATATTTACCGACATTCCGAATGATCTTATTGCCTTTGTCTTCAGGGTCAGACTTTCTAAATCATCTTATGTTTAGTGGACCGTGCATCATCTTGATAGTATCCGGATGCAGGCTGAAGCCCGCATCCGGATACCACACCACCCCAGCCAAACCACAACGTAACACCAACACTTATCGAACCAGAGCAATACAACCCATCAGATAACTCAACAAATAAGTCGCAAGCTCCTGAGGATGGATGTATTAACATCCGAAACATGTTGAGCATTAAATAGTGAAATAAATAAGCAAGTGACATCAAGCTGGTCTCTCTTTATTCAACTTTCTAAATCATCTTCTGACGTCTTTATTCTTGCACTTTGCAATTTCAGTAGCTATTTACAAGTGTAACCGGCTTTACAACGTAGAAGACAGTATAGCTATGCGTATCAATTGTATCGTGTCAGTAACTAGACTACTCAAAAAGTTGCATGGTAAAATTCTGTAAGCTGCGTGTACAGACCTCCTGATAATGAACAATTGTTTGTTCGAAACATGTCGAAGATAATTGATTGAAATAAATTATTAAGGAAAAGTGTACATCTTGTTGATCTTTCTCACACATGTCTGTCAGTGTGCCACGTTTAAAACAGACGTATAACGAAATTGAATTTTATGGTGCAGAAAATTATGGAATGTTTTTATTTGTCCCTTTAATTACGCAACCCATATTCCTCTGTATTTGTGTTAGTCTCCTGTTTGATTCAGGCATAAATATTGGTGTCACCTGATAACATTCCATCATATCCCTGCACACAACATCGTATATCGAAAAAGTTACATTGATTTTATCGATGCTGCGGATTGCTGTGTTGCCCGTCGGTCATCAAAAGTGTAATCACGCAGACGCATATGTAATCTAGTGCAGCCAGAGTACAACTAATTGAACAATCTGGCCGATACTGATTAATTTTGGCATATTCCATTATAAAAATCTTGAAATATTGTAAACGGTATTTGTAGTTCTTGGAAGATTATTTGAAGACAGAAGTGTTCAAATATATGTAAAGCAAAACACTCACGTATACACAGAGAAAATAAATACAGGCCACTGTCTATACAGATCTTTTGTGGCTTTATTACTGAAGAAACGTAAAAGGTAAAGGTAAAGCAGACCCATTACAGGCCTGGACAGGCCCACAGGATTCCAGGAAGTTAAGTTTCTCAGATTTCGTGACAACGGTACAGGATGGTGGTAGGTTGTCAGCCTTACGCACCGGCCGCTTTTACCCCCAGGAAATATTCCTGGTACTCATTTCTCTTAGAGGCTGAGTCGACCCCAGGGCCATAGTGCGATCGGAAGGCTTTTATGTCAATGAAAAATCCACTGACATCAGCTGGGATCGAACCAGAGACTTTTCAACTTGTAACACAGCACCTTAACCACTCTGCTACCGCGGTCCCACTTGAAGAATTGTCCGTTTTATTAAAATAAACATAGCTTGGTTTAGACAATATAAATTGACACCTGGATGACAAGGAAGGAACTCTGCCTTAAACAATGCCGTGTGTCTTTCAGAAATATGCTTAAATATTTAAGACACATGTTGTTATAGATAGTGGATGTGTAAAATGTTAATATTTAGAATATTAATTTCGTGTACATTGCACATAAATATTCAGTTCCTAACTCTGCATCGCTAATAAATATACTCAAAATTACAGTGTTCAGAGAAGCAGTCCCTCCTTATTGAGAAATTCTTAAGAAACGCCGGAGTAAACTATATGAGGAGCGTTTCGATTTTTTCCATGAAAGGAGGTTGTACATTATTACCATTTTGCTTCAGAAGGTAAAATAATAAATATATTACTAACACAGAAAGGGAATGGCGACTTCTTTAGACAAGTAGATTAAATTTGTAGAAGTTTTTGATTAAGCACTACAGGACGAAGGCGTGAGGAAGTGTCGTGATATAGACCCACGCATTCTTAAATTCTGCTCTAGTTGGATATAGCTGGTTAGATTCAGGCGCCTACTTCTAAGAGTTTCACAAACGCATTTGACTAGAGCGTGAGGAGGTCGTAATTTTTTGTCAGCCAAGTCACTGTCAGCTTCCGAAGATTGCTTGTGCTCCACGGCCCCATAAAAATTACATTATGGTACAGAAATATCCCTGTCATTTATCGTTCATTGCATAATGTTTAGATATTTTCATTTGAGACACATTTAGGAAATTTAGCTTACAGGTGCTCTCAGCGATACATTTATGTGAAGTCCTTAATATGTAACTATGAATGATAAAACAAGCTTAATTTTTCTGAGTCCAAATCTGGTGTTGGAGCAGGTAGGGTCAACTACAGTAACGGTTTCAGTGCCTTTAGCTGAGGGCCGTTAGTGAATCAGATTAATGCCACAGGTGTCACTGCAGATGTGAAAGCCAAAATGTTGTACATGCTGCGAAATTTCACACGATATAAAGTTTACGCGTAAGTTAACTGGTTGTATACACTGAAATAGTACGGAACACAAACCTGAATAGGGTTATTCATTTATTTATTGGGTCAGTGTCATAAACAATAACTGAACAGACACAGGATATACACGGCCAACACAAATACATAGTGTCAGTGCAAAAGGTGGATATGTAACATGTCTTTAACATGTTAAGTCTTCCTAGGATATTTAAGGAATTCAGCCAAACATAAAGAACGCCATTTATTTGCTAAGGTTCGGTGTATATGATACAACTTTAGATAAGGTTTTGTTTTGTTTTTTAATAGAGAAGTTTAATTATATCTGTAATTCTCAATTCATGCACTTTGTCTTATGTTTATTGGACCGTGCATCATCTTGATAGTTGAATAAAGAGAGACCAACTTGATGTCACTTGCTTATTTATTTCATTATTTAATGCTCAACATGTTTCGGATGTTAATGCATCCATCCTCAAGAGCCACTATTTGAAGAAACACGCTTTCCAAAACAACCACACACGTCACGACTAAACACTCACCACTATATAAGTACGCTAATGCAAAACCCTCTATCCTTAGACAGCAATACAACCCATGAAATAACTCAACAAATAAGTCGCAAGCTCTTGAGGATGGATGTATTAACATCCGAAACATGTTGAGCTTTAAATAATGAAATAAAGAAGCAAGTGACATCAAGTTGGTCTCTCTTTATTCAACTTTATTGTCTGTTCTATCTGTGACCAGAGAAGGTTTGGTATTGTAGCTCTGGCATATCTTGGAGTTATGTTGTCCCTAAGGCATTCTTTTTAAAGCATTGTATTGCAAGTGTGTAATTCCTCTTTGTATTCTCGTATTGGTGGAAAAGTGCTGGGTTAGCATTTATAATTTTTGACCGTTCATTCTCGTTGTGACTTTAAATAAAATAGGGAAAGTTGTATAAAAAAATTCAAACCCAACCACACTTGGTCATTTTACCTGCATGGTTGTGTTTGAATTTCTTATTTATTCTAGATTATTGAAAGGCACAATGATGATCAGTTGTGTAGAAATTAGTGTTACGTCTTTCTAAGCTCACTTCGACTTGTGGTGTCCTCAGATTGCGGGTGGAAAATATTCACAGTGATCTAATACGAGAAATCTTGTCAAAATCAGTTTCACTTAATGTGGCTGAAGACGTGAGCCAGCGGCAGACGGTCGTCAACATGGTACTGACATTTTGAGTTACAGAAAGGAATGAAATTTCTCTGTTTATTAAACCAATATTAATTTCTAACAAAGTTTTCTGCTTAGTGGGACTAGGTACTCACTCACAAATAAGAAATGACGCCAGCCGTCCTGACCGTTCTAGTGGAATTAATGAAACATAAGCTGGTGCATTTTGTTACACAGTTCAGTCACTGACTTGCGCGTAGTTGGTTTGCAGAACGACAGACAGCGCTGTATTACTTTAATGAAAAGCTCGGATATGTGATTTTGTGTAATTCACGGTTGAAATATTTTGTAATGTGCTTTTTCAAACATGAAGTAAAACTAATTTGCTTCTCGTTGTTTTTCCCTGGTTGCCCTATATTTTACTATTACGGTTCAGAATGTGAATTACGAGCAAACGTATATCGTACACAAGAATGGTGAACTGGTTAAAAATATGGAATTTTCATGTGACCGCAGATTTAAACAAAATAGTTGAGCACTGTCATTAACCAAGAAGTTAGAAGGCATTTGGAAACGTTGCGAATTATTCCTTATCATTGCTCTGAACATGGCGAAGTGAAATGGAGTTCACAAAAGGTGCTAATGTCGAGAGCAAATTCTGATAATTTGTAATAAATAATTTCATATATAAGCAATATAAACGTCAGTTATCTTGAATTTTATAGTAGGTGTCAAACAAGCCAGTGGTTAAGGTGCTGTGCTACAAATCGGAAGGTCGCTGGTTCGATCCCAGTTGGTGTCAGTGGATTTTTCATTGACATAAATTCCTTCCGATAGCACTATGGCCCTAGGGCCAAATCAGCTTCTAATAGAAATGAGTACCACGAGTATTTCCTGGGGGTAAAGGCGGCCGGTGCGTAAGGCTGACAACCTACCACCATCCTGTGCCGTTGTCATGAAATCTGGGAATCTTAACTTCCTGTAACACTCTGGGCCACTCCAGACCTGTAATGGGACTGCTTTAACTTTTTGCCAAGCAAGCTACATTTAAATAATAAGTTACAACAGGGAGAGCATTTCTGAAAACGAGGTTTTAAACAGATGTTAAACTAACGTTACAGGTTTGATCCTTCAAAGAATCTCTTCAATTTACTGCGAATTTTAAGTTTTATAACGAAACAAACTTGTAAAATGATACGAGGGAGTAGGCTTGGATGAGTTCTAAAGACATCATGAAAGATCATTTTTCTCAGCAATTCTTTTTCGTGAATGTACACAGACAGTTAAATAGGCACGTTAAGGAAAATGAGAGTACCTCCGCTGTCATATTGCATCTAATCACCTGGCAATGAAATCTGTTAATCTTTTTCTTTCTAATTTATGTCATAAGTAGAAGGAAAAGTCTGACAGTTATTTACCTAAGATACGGAGTTTTTTTTTTTATAAAATACTGACGATATTATTCTCTATTTAAAATTACATTTCTGAAATTAGTTTTAAATATAAGCCTATATGAAATACCATACTTGTTTGCTTACTTACTTACTCCATGGTGCAGAGTCCTTCTTGAGAAGCTAACTGGTTTGCATCTAGTCAACAAATTCCCCGCATTTCACGGAACCCGAAGGTTCATTACCGCAATCACAAGCGTCCACCACCTGTTTCTATCCTGGGCCAACCCAATCCAGTCCATATACCCACATCCCACTTCCTGGAGATCTATCCTAATATTATCCACCCATCTACGCCTAGGTCTCTCCAGTGTTTTCTTTCCCTCCGGTTTCCCCACCAAGACCCTATACACCCCCTCTTCCCACCCATACGCGCCACATGTCCAGCCCATCTCATTCTTCTCGATTTTATCACCCGCACAATATTGGGTGAGGGGTACAAATCATTTAGCGAACTAACATACTGAATGGAAACAATTCATGCCTCTAGACACAAGAAATAAGAGTAGTCCTATTTAATAGCTCCCTCTCTGTAGATTTCTACTTGATCGCAACTGCGGTTATAAAAATTTTTCCAAAATTTGTTGTACAACCCAAAAAATGATAGACGATGTCCAAAATGCGTGTTTGTTTACACTGTCACCCCCAGAAACTGAAATTGTTGAGGGTAGAGGTTTCTAAAAAAATATACGAACGAAAATTTACTGCAATGGAAAAATTAATCGGAGGCTTTTAGGTGGATAGGTTACTGGAAAGAATAAATGGAGTAGAGTGAAATGAAATAGTGGAGTGGGGATTAATGAATGGAGTTTATTGAGTGGATGGGTTACTAGAAAATATAGGTAGACTGAAAGTTTTTACTGGAATGAAAGAGTGGAAGTGGGTTTGCCGAATGGAATTTGTTGAACCTTTGGGTTAATAAAAAAATAGGTGGAGTGGAATTTGTAGAGTGGCTATTTTACTGGATTGCAATAGTGGAGTGAGGACTACTGAATGGATTTTAGAGAGTGAATGGGTTGCTGTAAAGTTAAGTAGATCGAAGGCTGTTAAATGGATAGCTTATTCGATAGAATAACTGGATTGGGTTTTGGTGAGTAAAAATGTCACTGGTAAGAGTAATTGAATTGAACTTTGCTGATTGAATCAGCAAGTTAGTGCACGGAATAAGTAGAGTGTAGGTTGTTGATTGACTACATTAGAGGAAAGTCTATATGAGGTGCAGTTTGCTGAGTAAGTATGTTACTGGAGGGAATAATTTATGTAAATCCTCCTTTACGTTGTAATCGCCGTTACTGAATACAGTTTTGTGAAAGTACCAAACGTAGCTGACTGACACGCCATGAGTCTTCATTCAGCAAGTTGATCTATCCGGCCATCTGTACCAAACTTCCATTCGTTTTGTTCCAGTGCCTCTGGAGAGTCTTTAAACTGCCTGAGAGAATCGGCAGTTTGAGAGGGTGAAATGGTGTTAGGGATGGTTGTTATCCTTACTGTATGTTACTGCTTTCCACGTCACCCTCAACGTCTGTCCTACACGCACCATCCAATCCCACTCTATACCGACAGCAGGTATCACAGCACTGAAATGTTAAAAAAAAAATACTTCGCTTAAAGTTGGGGTTACTTACTGGTGTGACATGATTCAGAATAAACATTCATACTTCAGTCATGAAATAATTAGAAGGTATATTTTCATGTTGTTTGGTAATATATAATAATCATAAAATATTAACTTGTACAATGTAATTTAATATTAAACATTCGTAAGTGCTGTACACAATCAGTGCTTCATTATTTTACACATTGGCCAGACCCATTCTTAGATTTATCCTTATTTCCGGATGTTACGAATTAGAGTATTCTAATATAAATGTAACAAGATTTTAATACTTCTGAATAAATATGTTGAACTAATTTTATACATTTCATGGTATTTCAGCATGGGGATACGAAGTTTTCGACTTCAGCGATAAATACATATATCATGCATAGCTTACACTTCTTTGTTTTATTCTCAAATGTTGAATGAAATAAAGATTGTGCTTTTTCAATAACTTTTTCCAACTTTTCTACGTCTCTTCTCCAACTTACAAGCCGAAAGTAAATTAATTTTTTTATTTAACTAAATTAGATACAATGTGCTACAAATGCAAGAGAAATGTGAGCTGTACGTCCATACATTCTGAACTTTGGAATTAAGTACAAGTAAGTAAATATGTAATGCTAATTAATATACATTAGTAAGAAAATAAACCTGTTTACTCTAGGGTACCTTCATACAAACCATCATTATTAAGAAGTATGCAGAGCCAAGCTATACTCTCTGACCTCTACTGTTTATAATTCAGGCGTCCAAAATCTCTTAGCGACAAAGGATTGTATATCAGTAAAATCAGTCCCGTTACAGGCCCGAGGTGCCCAGAGGGTTCCAGGAAGATAAGGTTCCCAGATTACGTGACAATGGCCCAGGATGGCGGTAAGATGGTTTTTACCCCCACGAATACTCCTGGTAGTCACTTCCGTTAGAGGTTTGGTCGACCCCAGGGCCATAGTGCGATCAGAAGGATTATGTTAATTAAAAATTCCAATGACACCATCTGGAATCGAACCAGCGACCTTTCGATTTGTTTTGTATTTCAGTACTTTGTTTAAATTTCTTCATTTGGCACATGCGTTGAAGTCATCTTCTTTGATAGTTTTCAAATTCATAACAGCAGTTTGAATATTTCATTTTCGCTCTGATATTCTACACTTCGTTGCTGATTAACTCTTACATGCTGGGGGGGGGGGGTTTAACTCCCATTTCTTCTTCTCCAGGACAACGGGGTGTCAACCTTAGCTTACCT
>Ga0123354_10001962_pt1 | contig 26321 bp, 22 predicted proteins | sample TergutLab28metaG_2_FD_97872 | JGI IMG/M metagenome (GOLD analysis project Ga0123354, IMG submission 97872) | Labiotermes labralis P4 segment gut microbial communities from Petit-Saut dam, French Guiana - Lab288 P4 | ecosystem: Host-associated > Arthropoda: Insects > Digestive system > Gut ...
AAATTTTCGAGAAATTTACTGAACACGAAATGTATGTTTTGATTTTCTCTACAACTTTTGTCTCAGACATTTCCATCCTAAGAAGAATTTAGCGAGGTAGTTTCATAAACGTGCATACTATTGGTCTTCAAGTGAAGTATCCTTTATTCTGGTCAGATCTTAATGAAACTTGAATTTTCTTGACAGATCTTCGAAAAACACATCAAGTTTCATGAAAATCCGTCTAGTGGGAGTCGAGTTGTTCCTTTGGGACGGTCGGACAGACACACTGAAGCCAATAGTCGCTTTAAGCAATTTTACGAACGCGCCTAAGAATTGGTATGCTGTTATGAATTTCAGTTGTCTGTTCTGATACCAGAGTGCAGTAATGTTCATGTCCACGCCATGAAGACGCTTAGGGTTAGTAAAAGCACAGTTCCACTCATTCTTAACTAGATAGGGCCAGTTGTCAACCATACACCCCGGCCGTTTCACGCCGGCGTGAAGAACCTCTTAACCCATCGAACAAGAGGCCCAGACGATTTGGACGCTTCCCTGCCGGATCGTCCAGCCGCAGCCTATTCACTATATTTACTGAGCTACCCCAGTTCCTTCTAATACCCGTATAAGGAATATTTCAGACGTGCACCAGAAGGTGGAGATCCACCGACCAGTCACGAAATATCTCCCCTCACCACGGAACTTAATTTTTTTTTAATGAACTTCGCACATTGCCGGTCCCAGTGGCCGCGCGGCCTCAGGCGTAGATTGTGGGTTCGTATCCCACCGGGGGCATGGATGTCTGTCTGTTGTGAGTGTTGCGTGTTGCGACGAGCTGATCGCTCGTCCAGAGGAGTCCTACCGACTGTGGTGCGTTGTTGCGTGCGATTTAGAAAACCTCGTGAATGAGGAGGCCCTGGCCCACTGGAGGCTGTCGCGCCAAAAACAAACTTCGCACATTAGCAATTTACAGTGCTCAGTCGGTATGTATTTATACCACATGTAGTACAACCAAAATGCACGTGTAACCATGTTGATAGTCAACATACTTCACTGAACATGGCCGGACACGCTTGCAAACGCCCAACTGCCAAAGGCGATCGACACAATTTATGTTTACATCTAATCTAAAATGTGTTTTTTTTTTGTGCTGTGATCATCAGGAAGGAGGATGATCTGGTGCGCTGAAGTGGTGACAGCCTTGCTTGATAATGCAGTTTTGGTCGGCTGCTGCAGTCTGGGTCAGGCTACACCATGTTTTGTTACTCCGCACTTTCAAAAAATTTGTTTCGACCACACGAATCTTGTGATCCTCGCAGCAGTGTTGCTGAATAGTTTTGAGATATGACGCCGTGTCATTGGAACAGTAGTTCCTGGAGTTTCGAAGGATCATAGTGCCGTCATCTGGGTCATGCGGTGGAACAGCTGCACGGCAGCATGAGAGACGAGTATCGATGTACGTTATTCATTTCTGCCCTACCTCACCGTTCATACATACAGATCGCGTGACAACTAACAGCTTGTTGAACACCGAAATGTTTGTAGCCTCACGGATGTACGAATGTACGTATGATTCCAGTCTTCTTGGATGTGACGCAGACTGGTTTCTAGACACCAATGGGTCAACAGCAACTTGCTGCCTCCGTCTTAACTGTACCTTGACGATGGAAGCAGTGAGTTCTCCGAAACGTTCATACGTAGGCCTATACACCAGTCTAAACAGCCCCAGTGTCCAGACACCTGCTAATTGCACGAACTGTTTGCAATCTGTATTCTCCGGCGGTGCCAGCATGCCAATGGCGTCGCTCTGGTGCACGTGTCGCGATCGCTACGCAATGCAGTGTGCCCTCTCCGCTCCCCCCCCCTCCCCCCCGGTCTCATATCCCAGTTGCACTGCGCAACATTGCAAGCATTTTGTGCCAATGTTATCAGCTCTCAAACTGTGGATAGCTGACCCACACGAGGATGTGCTATATGCTCCGTGTTGGTGTAATTCTGGTAGTTGGACGTTGTATGTAAGGGTTCAGTGAGGTGGTGGGGGGCGGCGTGAGCACGTTTCTGGCCGTCACTATTCAAGGCACAAAACTAGACACATTTGTAGAAAAGTGTGTTCTATTAGCGATGTGTATTCCACAACATGCACACACAGGAACCCCACCTGCAAGTTAGATTGTGAAAACTGCCTGAGAGTGGACACAGACATCAGTGAAACGGGACATTTCGTCAGAGTAACCTGTACTGGCGAGCATCAGCTTTGCAGAGGAACATGCTATCCCCATGTTCAAGGTTAATCACCTACTAGACTACATCGCGTGCCTTCGGACTTACTGCCCCAATATTACTGATGATACCCAGCTGTGCACAATCAATCCCAACAACACATTTTATGCACTCGTGACATAACGTACATCCACGGTGCTAAGTGAACACGGTTCGTGGCCGCTTGAAGTGAGGCTCGTGAAGACTGCTGCGCATGTGCAAAGTGATGTGCATGTGTGTTCGATGTAGCGTCGCGGCGTAGTCTGTGACCGATTGACACCGCCACAGTGTCCGGTGTTTGTCTTAATTTTACGTGGACGCCATAATTGTTGGAGAGCCTTCTGGACTAACCTTCCGCTTGCCTTTCACGGCTTTCTGCCGTCAAAAGGATGCTGACAGTGCGAGCGAGTCCTGGGGTCGTCACTGCGCGGTGTTTCAGGACTCCAGGAATATGACGCTGAGTCGCGGGGTAATCGATTCCCGACGTTTCGAGAGAATGTACTACAGATCTCTCACAACATCGGCAACTGATTGCCAAGCGTCATATGCCAGAGAGGTATGGAATTCTCATTACTGGCAATAAATCCTTCATTCTTTGCGTTTCTGATTTCTTCTTTAGTAACATCAATGAAATTCCAGTAATGTAAGACTGACGCCATTCTGACCATTAAAACATTTAACCCTTTAAAGACTAAGTGACACTACCTTTTGTGTGCAATCTTCCCCGATTTCAGAAACAGCGTAATGCTTTTTAGAATGTTCCCAGCCATAGCCCGTGTGACCTGGCACAATGAAAACGAGCATGGAGCAAATTGAAGTGCTGGGAGAAAAACATTATACAGCGTGAGTGGTAGATGGATGAATGAGTATGGAGCATTGGTGGAATGATACTGACAGGGGAAACTGAAGTGCTGGGAGAAAAACATTATACAGTGTGTGTGGTAGATGAATGAATGAGTATGGAGCTTTGGTGGAATTATACTGACAGGGGAAACTGAAGTGCTGGGAGAAAAACATTATACAGCGTTGGCAGTAGATGAATGAATGAGTATGAAGCTTTGGTGGAATGATACTGACAGGGGAAACTGAAGTGCTGGGAGAAAAACCTGTCCCTGTGTAACTTTGTCGACCACAAATCTGACAGGAATTGACCTGGAATCGAACCCGGGCCTCCGTGGTGTTTAAGGATTCAATCCGTACCGCGCAGTAAACACTCCGTCTCGGTTATAAAAACCAGTCAGTTAATGCTGTATAGAGAAATAATCGCTCTTTGTTCTGTGATCCATGCAGAACACATATATACACAGTGTGGGCAGAACGTAGAATTTCTGAATGTTAAACCAGGTGGTGCATAGAGTACCCACTGGACTTTGAAAGGTTTGTAAATAATGTTACATGACGCGGTTTCTGAAAGAGGAACTAGCTCCGGGTAGCAGAGTTCTATACAAAGAGTAAATGGTTGTCCGACTTGTATGATCTCCAAAAGTTCATTTGCTCACGGAAAGGGGAACATTCTAGCAATGTGAATATTACATAAGCTAGGATTTGCTAAGTTCATCATTTAAACACTGGTCAATATGAATTAAGAACTTAAGAACACAACCGATTTTTCACACACATACAATATCGAAAATAAAAACGAGACACAACATGCGTAACATTGAGGCGCGTTTGTGTAACCACTGTTACCGCGAAAAAGCAATAAGTATTACATATTCTAAGTGTGTGCCTGTAGCCTTAGTTATTTAGCATGCAATGCGCATGCTCCGTATTATCAACTGCCATCTGTGGCTTATCTGTCTACCACATTTTTCCACATCTCATAAACGACACTACTTTCGAGAAAAAAACTACTGAACGTAAAATGTGTGTTTTGATTTTATCTACAACTTTTGACTGAAACATTTCTCATTCCAATTAGAATTAAGCGAGATATCAGAAATGTACAAAAGTCTTTACGCAAAGTATTCGTTACTCTTGTCAGATTTTAATCAAACTTGAATTTTCTTGACAGATTTTCGACAAAATTTAAAATATGAAATTTCATGGAAAATCCGTCCAGTAGAAGCCGAGTTGTACCATGAGGACACACAGACGGACGAATAGAGAGACGTGACGAAGCTAATAGTCGCTTTTCGCAATTTTCCGAACGCACCGAAAAGTTTAACTGCTGAAATTTGTGCCACAGAACTAATTAGGAGTACATAAAAATTTCAAACCTATAACTTTTATGAAGTTTTTGTTTGTGGGAATTCACAATGAAATTCGAATTTACGGAAAATTTCCCCCACAACGCACCGAGATATCCCGTAGGATAAAGTTTGGGGAACTGCGATACTGCGTCCGTCACTTCAGTCTTTAGTTCGTCAGCGGATGGAGGTGGGTGGACTTCACAACTGGGTCAACATCACCCCCAGGGACAGTGTCTCCCTCCCACTCATGTATCTTCCGATTGATCCTAATCGCCTTATCAAATCGATTCAACACCATATAACCTCAGCAGCTGGTACGCCGTTCTAAAAGTACCACATAAAACCACGATCAGTCTCATAGCTCCTCGACAATGGAACTGAAAACCGTCTCAGCCTCCTGTTCTACTTGCGAAACATTCGCTATCGGAAATCGTTAATAAAATTTGCTTTCCGCGTCCTTGGCACAGCCATTTAGCTAAAGGGATTAATATGGGAACAGCAGTGGTTTTTCGCATTTTAACAGTTTATTAGAATACTGCCTTTCAGACAAACTTTCTTATTACCATCGGTCATTGGAAAAACGCAGGATATCTCCGAACGCCCCCCTCTACTCGCGTCTGTCCACCCACCCATATTAGAGTATTTCACTCCCGAATTCACCCCCCTCAACTGCAGAATACTCCCGCTATCAGTGTCCCGTGAAAGTCCGCCAGTGAGATTGCAGATTCAAAATGGCCACGCCATTCACCACCACCATCAATGACAAATAAATATCACGGCCCTACTAAAATCAGAGTAACTCAGATCCATTTTTATGTTCAAAATTTATTTTTATGTATTAGTTGCAATTGATTTCACCACTGCGGAAAATCCGTGAGTCTTCAAGAGCGCGCACCGTTTATTCATCTAGTTCATGACATGTAAATCATACCTGTCGAGTAGCATGTCATTTCTTCAATTAATTTTACACTTCCTGTAGTTATATTGGTGACCATCAGAGAGTAATAGATGTATCTGACTGCCAGTTAAACAAACGTTTGATCAATTTCATCCATGCTGTCTCATAATCATAGACGCAAAAGCCTCTTCCCAACCACCTGATGTTATTCAGTGTCCCAGTTTTCTGGTTTTTAAAAAGTGGGATCCCTATAATTGAGTCTATAGCGTTTTACAATGTGCCATCACACGCCAATGTAAAAGGGAAAGAATTTTTGTGTACAGAATCCTAAGATGCATTTATAAACTCACCTAACCAAATTACACAAGACACATTGTCAGAATGCTACTTCAAACAGTGCTATTAGCATGCCATTGAAGTTCATGAAGTTGTATTGAAATTATTGAAGTTTGGGGTTTATTAATACATTACTCAGTCTTTAATGGCAAGGTTCTCATGCGTTCATGAAAACTGGTCAGTTCATTAGTTGGGTGCATTAAATTAAAATTAATTAGACATGGTTTATGAAAGCCTAAATTGCTGTTTCATAACAGGTGAAGTGGCTGGCTATCAGTTGGATGGCACAGAGTATGTCTTACACAAATCAACTAAGAATTTCAATTGTAACATTTTCTTGAGCAGAGTAAAAACTGACCAGAACCACTGGTTATATTGATAGAAAGTAACCCTGTGTAAGATTGTGCAAGTTTATATGTACCACAGAGCTTCATGAATGTGTAGTTGCAAGTTCTGTATTTTGAACAGAACAAATGTGGTTTGAGCTTCTTCATCCTCTTATCTCTGGATATAAATCAACAAATAGGATCTGTCTTCCTCATTAATTTCCTTTTCATCATCATTTTGGATCACTAGTCATAATGATTAATTAACCTGTCTTTGCAGTATCTGGTGACAGTAAATATAATTCTTTTGTGCTTGCAAGTTCTGCATCCTTGAATAAAATAAATGATTGAAATCCAGTTTATTACTTGGGGGTATCACACATGAGGAATGCAAAATTTTCACAAAAGTGCAAGTTTTATTTTTGGTGAAGGAAAATTCACGCTGTAGATTTTATGTAATGAAAGCTTATTGTACATTGCCAGGTTAATTTAGAAGTGGCATGTATAAAATTAAGTAATGTAAGGATAGGTAAATCGTTTCAGGTCAATGTATTTATTAGATCAAGTATGTTTACTGATAATCTTCTGTAAACACCAAATAAAGTACAAATTTTCATTTTCCTGAATTGATTTGATTAGCAGTGTGAGGTGCATTTTTATTTCCTCAACAGTCATGTCATCCATTCATGGTGTTATTTTAATATCATCCCCCTCCATTTTCAGTTCAAGGTTATTATTTTATCTGATTATTGGTCACTTTGCACGCCTATTCCAGTTTGCTGTGATTCTGGGTCCATGTGTTCTATTCAGTGTATTGCAGTCAGTAGTAGGTTTTTATTCATCACATGTAAAGTAGGTTTTCATCATATTTAATTGAGGTGCTGGAAATGCTTTCCTCCAACTCACAGACAAGTGTCACACCTAAGAAACACTGTTTTCATTTCATGTCGATACTGTGGTAGTGAAATTGAAGACGTTACACCCGAATTCATTTTTTCAGAGTGTCTTCAGCATTATTATTATTATTATTGTTGTTGTTGTTGCTGCACACTTTGTCGTTTAACTTGTCCAAAAGTAAAAATCACACAGGTTCACGTCTGGCGAATGAGAATGTCACAATACCTGTCACCAAAAACACTTTCCGAACAATACACAGAATGGATTGTGGTATTAGCTGTCGCACTGTCTTGCTGAGAAGAAGGGTAGGTTCTCTCAGAATTAGGCAGGTGTTCCAAACAGCTGTGTCAGAAGGCATGTAACATGTTGGTGTGGCATATTTATGGTTTCAAAGAAAGAAATGGGCCCAATAATCCTAGGTGCACTCACAGCCTACCACACATGAACCTAGACATTATATAATGGCACTTCAAAATTAACAAGGGATTTTCTGCACATCAGTTCTCGTTACACTGAGAATTTGCATATCCCCTGTGATGAAACCATGCTTCATCACAAAACAGAGGGAGTATGGGGTCAATTTCCCCAGCACACACCACATGAAGGTACAAAATTCACTACCTGTAGGAACCATATTTAGCATTTATATCCTGCAGACACTCTCAATGTTCCAATGGAGTACTGGTAGTGACTATGTGTACAGGTCAGATGAGTGTGTGTGTGTGTGTGTGTGTGTGTGCGCATGCATGCACATGCTTGTGGACAGGCCAGTGCTATAAGCACAGTGACAGAAAGTGACCAATGATATTGCTCAGACAAAATGATGTTCCAATTGAATGCATCTATAATAGTTTTAAACCCACAATAATTATTCAGTATGAGTCATAAAGTTCAGGTATTTGAATGTGACAGTGGTGTGAAAACAATTTGATGAAACCAAGAGAAGATGTGGCTTGTAATCTGCATGCCCCATGTCATTAATGTGTAATTTTACCAGTTACCTTATGAGGATTAAAAAACAGATCTTGTATTTTATAGTACGAATGGAGATTGAGGTTGTTTTAGATACAAAGGACTGAGGGAAATACTTGAACCTCAGAAAGGTGACGTATGTAATAAGTGTTCACCTGCTGTTATTAGACTGATTTAGACCAGGAGATCGTGTGAGTTTTGAGGTTCTTACATCCATGTTTCTGAAGATGAAAGTCTTTTGGGACATGACGCTGTGGCTGTGCCATTAAGGGGTGTAGTTCCTGATGTTTTAAAGGCACTGTAATCCTTCAGAGTGTTTGGAGCCACCCACCCAAAGTCACAGCATCATGTCTGAGAAGACTTAATTAAATCTTCATGATCATTCTGTGGAATGTAAGAAAAATAATAGCACTGGAATATTTATACACCAAGCCCATATTTTATGCCTGTTTCTTTTTGCCTTTTTGCTTTAACACTTCTTAACAATTTATATCACTTCTTAATTGACACCCTCTCATTTTCAGTTTAATGCTCTTTGGCTGGTTTATTGGCATTTATCCTTACGGGAACACTGTTTTTGATTTATGCTCACTTTTTCAGGAACACAACTAGGGCATAAAAGAAGGCCTTGGTGTACCTGGATTTCCTCTTGATGGCAGTAATGATTTTACTGGACTGTGAAATGTCATATATGGATATATTTAAATATTTTTACAAGTTTTGTACGGAAATGTTTATTGACAGCTGTCATGTATATAGAGCCTGTTCCGGCAGTGGACACTTTGCTTACATTGCTCTGTGTTGTATAGTTGGTGGGTACCATGTCACTATTACTCTTCTTAGTGGAAAATTGCAGGAATCAATTCTGTTTGAAATGAACAAAGGCACTAATGTTAGAAATGGAATATTTGTCGTGACATTCCATTTGTGAGACATTCACTGGGCATCTGGAAGGGGCAATAAAAACTGGATTGTAGGAAAATCCCTGTGTGTAATTACTTGTCTTGCATCTTAGTTAGTGCCATAGCTCAGGCAGTTAGTGCCAAGGCTGGGGCAGTTAGTCACCAGCCTCTTACCGTGGAAGCCCAGGTTCAGTACCAGGCCGGTCCTGGTGGGATTCATGGTGGACAGTCTACCACTTGGCTAAAATTTTTTTCTGAACAGGCTGTGCGTCAGTTTTCCTGTGTCACTATCATTCCAACAGTGCTTCATACTCATGCTTCATTCAACTGACACCAATGCTGTACAATGTCAGCAGTTGATAGTGTCATTAAACACACTCAACTATGATGCACAATGCCAATAGTATGTACAATGTGTTTTCTCATAGTGGTTCACATATATGGTGTTTGGTGTTCATGTTGTGTGCATGGAAAGTGTCAAGTGCCATTTGTACTGTTCAGACTAAGTTGCTGCTTGTCACTTGATGTGTGTGTATGTGGAGGTACAGTGTCATGAGCAGCTGAGAATGCTGTTACACTACTTGCCACAGCGCATATCAACTGCTCTGCACTGCCCAAAATGGCAATATAAATCCATATATTCATAATGTCCCCAACAGCCATGACAGTTCTCCTGCATAGTTCCATATCAACATGGTGCTTGGTTGGTTTCGCTGAAATCATATTTCATTAGATGTTTCTTACAGCAGCAAAGAGACCAACATCTGTTGTGCGCTGCACCCTCTTCATATGACATTCATCAGGGCTGTCTCCGTATCCAGGCCTTGTGTCTGTACAACTCTCTTGCTTCTTAAGTGTGAACCATACTTACATTTGCTATCTACTTTCCTTTCTTAAACACAAGGAAGGCTCTTGGCACTCTGTCTCAACTCATTTGTGAGGATTCATGTCTTCTTGGATGCGAGTGGCTCCTGATGTTTTGAAAACTGTGGGTCCTTTACCTCAACGTGTTTCAAAGCAGTTCAAAGAGCAGTGGCCAGTGGAAGCAGCATGGCAGTAGAGGGGTACAGTGTGCTGCACCTCCTGCACTGGCTCCTCTCCTTGAACTGTGTAATTCTTGAAGGTGAAGGCACAGTGATTCTTTGAAACACCACAAGTCACTCACCCAGCGACACAGTGTCACATCCCAGAAGGCTGTCATGCTCTGCAGCACTGCTGTGAGAAACTCACAACTCACTACATAGGCCATTGTACGTACCTTTTACATTCTCCCTTGGTAGCCATACATGCTCTTGGAGTTCATGTTTGTGTAGCATCCTGTACCTTTTTGGATAAAAGTGGTTACATTCCTCAAAATTGCACTATACAGCAAAAAGCAGAATGGAGAATTTTCTGCCCTACATAATTAATTAGAGTAACTGAGAACCTGGCTGTTGGAGACCCTACCAGCTGCCAGCAAAAACAGTAACAGTCCAGCGAACATTCATCAAATTTTTGGTCACCAAAATCTGTAGTGTTACAGCAAAACTACACTGTTCATGGCATCATTAAGTGAGAACTGCCTTTACAAAGGTGCACATATTTTGGAGGAATCTACTGCCTCCATCTTCTGAGTAAAAAATGGAGCCAGCATGTTTCACCATTATGTTGGTGCCTGTATATATTCTACACAGCATCACAGACCAAAAGATGGTGATATTCATTAAAGTGGCACCATCTTGTTTATGTTTAAAAACACAACTTTATGGAGCTGGATGCAATTCCACTGTATGGTAAAGGTATAAAACATACCCTGATGGGTAAGCTCATCTAATGGCAACACACATGTAATGTGCACATTCACTGCAGTGCCTTAGGTACCTGTCACTGTTCACACAACTTTATTGCTGTATATGATACAAACATTTATGATGTTTCAACCTTTGGTGTTGGGCCATCTTCAGATCATTCATATACAAGAAACATGTAGCAGAATTTAATTTAAAAAAGGCATAAAAATGTAAAATACTAATTTACAATTTCATGTATCCTATAAGGAACTTGGTATATACTATAAGAACAGTAACTAGCGCTGTGGTACCATACTCAAAACACTTCACATTCACTGCTGTGAAGGCAATTTGTGTTGACCAATTAAATCAGTTGTTCCTCTGGAGTTGCCACCCACTTCATGTTCCTTGGTTTTGATAACCCTAATAACATCTGGTACCAGTAAAAAAAAAAAAAGCTGTCCCTTTCCATGCCATAAAGGTACATGGGGACAGAAGATGTATATGTACAGCTGCACTCATTCTTGACCCTTGCACCAGATGGAGATGGTAGTCAACTTCATGCCCTGGTTGCTTTAGGACTCCATTACCCACTGTACTGGTAGCTGGATGGGCCTGACAGCAGGTGTGGAGAAGAGAAAATCTCAAGAACACAAGTATCAATTCTCCTTGTTATGCAGTTTTGTCCAGAAATCTCCTTATAACCCTGTTCTCAAGTACCCTCAATCTGTATTTCTCTCTTGTTGAGACACCATGAGTCACACCCATTGACAACAGTAAGTAAATTATACATTCACACATTTTAATCTTGACATTTTTATATAAGGGATGGGATGACAAAATATTTTGAACAGAAGGGTAGCCAGCATTACCCAAATTTAATTTGCATATGATTTCTCTATGCATATTTTTTATTTATTACTGTCATTCCCAAATACAAGAATATACATAAAATCTGCCACAGCTTGAAAGGTGTTACTGCATCGTGTCCGATAGTCTAATGATGTGATGGCATATGTATTTTCTGTCCATTCTCACTTCTGCACTGAGCTGCCTAATAGTATGTAGTAGACTCTTGTATGTTTTGTATGGTATTTTTTTGTCATATGAATTTACATAAGCATAGATAAGACATTCAGTTCAATTCTATCCTGATTATCGTGCACATTTCATGAAGTTGAACGAAGTCTTGTGCATTTTAACCTGCTTCTTACTTCTTTGTCCATGTAATTTTGTTTTGCTCTCACTCCAAAGTATCTAAACTTCGCATTTTGGAGGATGACCCCTTCACACTCTTAAATTTTCAGGAAATATCTATAAACACATGTTTAACTTTTTGTGAGCCTGTAAGGCGACTCCCAATTTTCAGATGACAGATAAGGGAAAAAATTCAATAAAATTTTCTTGACATAGCAGCCACATCGGGTGTTTAACTGGAGAGTAAACCAATATTTCAAGAACAATTTCTGTCTTCGTCATCAGGGAAGTGACCAACCATGTGATGATAACTACTATTCCATTTACCATTCTTTGTATTCCTAGAATAAACATCAAAGTGCTGCCATCTAGTTGTGCTGATCTGTACTGTATGCTTGATGTTCAGCTGTTTCTTTAGCCTGAGTGCACTTCATAAAGAACATGGCAACCTAAGTGTAACTCACACTGTGTTTTGCTACTTGTGTGTGTGTGAGAGAGAGATACGTTCAGGCATCAACATATACATAGTTCTAGCTCCATTTATTTACTTTTAATGTGTCCATGCTTTTTAAAGCTGCAAGTTGCCATTAACATGACATACCGTATACAGTTCCAGTCCCTGACTTACTTCAGCCTGGATAACTGTGAATTCCAGAGAATCTGCAAGTTTCATACATGAGTGTTTATAGGCTTTGTTATATAAGTTCAATTGAAACAGCCCACCTATTCAGGTAGGTGGAAGAGTCATTGCTGTTGGTTATTGCATGTACATTGGGCTAGTGCTTTTAGGCAGAGTGCAATACATACAACTGAGTCACGTGTGCTTGAGGTTCAGATGGCTACTGAAAACTTGTAGTGTTTTAAATCATGAGGTATGAATCAAATTGCAGGAATATTTTATTGAAGGAGGAGGATCCATGAACTTATGAACTGTATCCGGAATGAGGAAAAACTGCCCAGCAGGGGAAGCCTGTACCTGTACCTGTTTATAAGAAGGGTGATAAACAAATTGTAGTAATTATCAAGGCATATCACTCTTTATCAACTGCATACAAAATTTTACCCAACAGTCATCTGTAAAAGTTAACTCCACATGTAAAAAAACTTTATGGGGATCATCAGTGTAGATTTTGACATATCAGTTCACATATTCTGCACTTGTCAAACACTTGAGGGAAAAAAACACTGCACTGCACTGTTTATAGACTTTCAAGGACATTAGGAAGGTGGTCTTGTGAATTGTTATACCACCAGTTAGGTAGCCAAAAATATGTTTAAATGAAATCTAATATAAATACACATTTGTCTAGAATCTGCCTATTAGGAATGGTCTAAAGTGAGATGTTTTACTACCATGCTGCTATTTGTCTATGCTTCAGAATATGCCATTAGAAAGACTGAAGCAAACCAGCAGGGGTTGATATTGAATTGGACACATCAGCTTGCTGGTCCAGGGTGATGGTGTTAATCTACTGAACAAAAACAAAGACAAAACTGTCTAGTAGTGAATGCCGAGAAGATAGAGTACATTACTGTCTCACGAACAGACTGCAGGACAAAATCATAACACAAAAGTAATAAATGTTCTGAAAGTGATGTTAAGTTCAAATATCTGGGAACAACCCAAACGTATCAAAATTTCACACACACAAGACAGGAACACCAGATCAAATTCTGGTAATGCCTTTTACCACTCAGTCCAGAATCTTTTCCCTTATTGTTTGCTGTCTCAAAACATGAAGTTTAAAATATATAGAACTATGACTTTGCATGTTGTTTTTTGTGTGCATGAACTTGGTCCTTCACACTGTTGGAAGAGCACAGGCTGAGGTGTTTGAAAATAGGGTACTGAGGAATATATATAGACCTGGAAGAAAGGAGGTGAGAGGGGACTGGAGAAAATTGCACAGTTAAGAGCTTCGTCATGTGCACTCATCATCAAATATTATGGTGATCAAATCAAGGAGGATGAAATGGGCTGGGCATGTGGCACATATGAAAAAGAGAAATACATACAGAATATTGGTGGAGAAACCTGAAGGAAAGAGACCACTTTGAAGACCAATTCGTATGTGGGAAGATAATTTAAAATGGATCTTAAAGCAATGGGATCAGTGTATATGGACTGGATTAATCTGGCTCAGGATAGGTACAGGTGGCCGGCTGTTGTGAACATGGAAACTCACATCCAGGTCACATGAAATGTGAATTTCTTGATTGGGTGGACAAGTAGCGTTTGAAGGACTCTGCTCCATGGAATTAGCAAATGTGAGGAAAGATATGTTCAGGATGTGGACAAACATGGAAGGGTAATGTTGGAAGCACTATGATGATGCAATCTTGCTTATCCTGTAACAGGTGCACAAATGTGCTTACTTGAAGCAAGAAATTTAGTAGAATATTACAAAGGGACAGAGGATGCTGCAAGTGACCTTAACGGACGTACAGGTTGGGAAGCAGTGTTTGAATTTGGAGCATGACGGACAGTAAGCTGGGGCAGGAAATTTATCAGATCTTCAGGAAATATTTAAGAAAAAACGTGAACTTTGTAATGTTTTTGGAAACCATTGTTTATTGCTCATTGCTTTTGTTTCTGGTTCTGTACAAGGACGTAATATGTATCTATTCACAGCGGTTGAATAAATACATCTACCTAGCGATATAAACTATCAATTATTATAAAGCACAGTATCATTTACGTTAGTTGCCGCTCTCCCTAATTCCAATAAAATATCTTTGGCTTTGAAAATATACAAACATTTTTGTACATTAATGCCACAGTTTCTTTCACATCCTGTCACTGGAATCAACACTGAGTGTTAAAGTTCTGATTTACATAATTGGGAATCAAACTTTCGCTGTGAGGATTAGCAGTTTCATCTGAAAACATATGGTACATGACACACTATAAGGTATACAAGTAATAAGTCAAGAATGCAAAATAATATAGAGGCTTATGAAAAGTGGGGGGTGGGAGGGATACCAATGTAGTATTGGGCACTATCTTCTAACATCTGTGGTTAGTTCAGCATGTTAATATGATTCATATGAAAATGGCTAATAATAGAGCGTAAGTTTTTTGCCTTCATTCACACAATTCAGCCTCTTCCATTTGAACACAAAATACTGTTGCTGACTCACAAGCACAGATCCAACCCTGGCAATGGTGAGGCAGCGCAAAGTTGGACCATTAGATATTTATGGCCAGTAACACATGTATTCCAGTTAAAAATACAACTGGCTCAAGGGCAGGTGTGTCTTGTGCATTTATTTTCTGTTGTGTTTTTTGTCCAGACAGACACATTTGTGACAGAATTTTGTGCTTTTTTCCACAATGTTAGCCCAGAGATAAAGGTGCCCTAACTGCAATGTCAAGGACATCAAGGCTTATACAACAAAAGCTGTGGTGTGGAGAATGCAGTTGAGGCTTCTTCAAACATCTACCATGGCACCACATGCCTCAGGGGAGGTGGAAGGCGAAACCAAGTGCCTTACCAAGTGCTGGTACGAGCAGTGTAACTACATTTAACACAACTGATGTTGCACCCAATGATGTAAGCATGTATTTGTTTGCATCCCTGACATGAATTATTTCAACAAGTTCATTTCAAAAACAGGATGGCTCAATAACCAGGATACCATTAATAGAAAGGGTACTCAGAAACACAAGAAACGGCTCAAACAGCTGGGCCATTGTAGCATGTGTGACATTTCTGTTGAGGCTCAAACACTGTTCCATACTTTTAAAAATGTATTTGGTGTTCAAACTCGTGTTTATGACACTTGTACATTTTCAGTAAATCACCAGATTTGAACATCTTATTAGAAACACCTAAAATGTTAATTACACACACACACACACATACACATGTGTGTGTGTGTGTGTGTGTGTGAAATCACTGTTTATTTCTCATATGGCCTCAACAAGTTGGGTCACATTACTATAAAAACCAATCAACTTTAACCACAATTTTCTTAAGACCTTCAATATAAAAAAGACATGAAAATAACATTTTTCCAATACATTAGCACTAATGATTGTACATTATTGTTCCTTAATTTGAATCTGGTCAGGTGTGGCATTATCATGACCAAACTGCTTGTAATTGGGGAAAATATCAAACACAATTTGGCCATGTATTTCACACAAAGGAAGTATGAATTATTACTAGATTTGCCTAAACATTACATGTACAGCAGAAGTATTACAGATAGTGGATGATGTACACCTTCCTAACATGGGGCTCCATTTTAAATCACTGGAGACTTTCCTGCATGTGTTTAACTTCCAAAATAGCAGCCATCATATTCAAACGTTGTTATACTTGAGAGGGAGATATTTACTGGGATAAGAGTGAATGGTTTGAAAGGTATTAAAGATCCAAGAATGCTATGGAGCAATGTTGATTAAATAAAAATGGTAGCATGCTGTTTCAGGTATGATGTTTAATTTCACACTAATTACGGTTTATTAGTAGAGTACAGCCCACCATCAATGCAAGTGTCACTGGAAACGGACATCATTATATCGGACAACTGTCTCTACTTACTTCCCACCACTCACAAAATTATAACATGCAATGTATGTGTGTGTGTCAGAACTATCAAATATTTTGGAGCTAAGGGAAAACAATTCCAACCCCTTCTTTAAAAATGGTACATAAAATCTAACGTTAACTACACTACATTTGACTGAAATGTGTGGACCCCAATTTAGGAAAAGTGGAAGAGCAGCGAACACTGCCGCCTGCTGTTGCAAGAAATGGTGTGAATGAAGAGTGATGCAAGCTATCAGATAAAATAATGTATCTGTATAGATCTAGTAAACTGCATTTCAGTTTGGGATATAACCGGTTTCAGCACAGACAGTGATAATAATACAAAGTATTTTCTTTTCATGTAAAGAACTTACAGTGCAAATTGATTGTGGACTGTAGATTACTGTGTGTCTCATTGCTCTGTCTTGTGTGGTTACAATTTTCAACATATTAACTAACATTAGCAGCCAATGTTAGATGTAACGGAATTGTACATAATATCACAGCACAATAATTTTCAAATTGTCCATCAGAGGGCACTAGCAATGCTGCACTAACCACATCATTTCTCCAATGAATATCACATCCAGTTACTTTGACCACTTAAATATTTCACAAAAAAGTGGTGGGATGATTATTCTCCACAGGTTTGGAGCCTGTTCTTGTGTATGAGTGTGAATGTGGAAGGGGAACATGTGTGGTGGTCACAGAGAATGCAGCTATTTATGGGAATAAGCATGGGGATCATGGACAATGAAACTGAATGTGGGAAAAGGAATAAGTGTAGAGATCACACAGAATGAAGATGTTCATGGCAAATGCAGAAAAATGTGGAGATCATATAAAATGAAACCATTTGTAAACAACTGCTCCATGTCCCAAGGAAATAGTTCATATACATATGGGGTGGATGAAATGAGAACCTTAAAAGTGTGGGAAAAACCCGACACTCTGCTGTGTATATAGTAGATGTGGGACTGTGCTGAAAAATGACATGGCAGTACTGAAACATCTACATTAAATCAGCTGACAAAGTCTTTTTAAGGTCTTCATTCGGTTCATGTATATACATGCCAGTTACTAATATGAATATTTTACTGAAGAAATGAACTGGTTCGCAGCAAAGCACAGCATGTGGGTGACACACAGTGAAACATTCATAATGGTATCCTCAGCTACAGGATCAGCTACTTGTAAAATTGTGACATTTCATTAATTATATATAATATTTATTACTCTCTATGTTGATAGCCAAAAGGACACTTTGAAGCACTGATGACAACATATTTTCCTGAATCAACCACAATGCCCACCCTCTGCGGAACATATCGGACTAGACTTTATTTGATAATCAAAATATTAAGAGTTATAATTATTATATTTATTGGGAAGCTTCCTCCTGAATCATTTCAAAATATATGTATATAGATATATGATTTTTTTATTACTATGTACATTATAACACTCCCCTGATATACATATTTACAGTGGGAGATCCAGGGGGACAAAGCATCAGTTTTAAGTAATGTCCTTGAGACTATCAAAACCATAATATAAAGGAATACCTCTTGTTTATTTTACACTTACATTCTAAATAGTGAGTATTACTGAGAATGAAGGCTCAGCAGATGTACAGTCTGGGTACATGTGGAGTCCATATCAAGATCTCGCTTGGATGGTAACAGTCATGTTATCATCTCTGGTGAACCTTCAGTTAGTGAAGGATATTTCATACTGTTTAGAATACAGCTGCAAATGCCTACTTCCACTGGTTACCAAAATGCCACCCCTTACAACATGTTATTTATAAGAAAGAAGAAATTACTACAAAAACCATAAATAGCATATCACATTACAGGTGTTACAATGACTGCATTTAGTGTGTTGTGGCAAGAAATTGTCTCTCATAGCCTAAACCCAAAGTAATCCAAAGCACATTTTACATACACAATCCCCCTCTTGTGACACACACCTGACCCCTCACAGTCAACTGGTACAGTTAGGGTTAACATACCACATCCCATTCCAATTGTCAGCAGTTCACTGACACAGAGATAGTAATGTTAATGCTTAATGTTAACAAGGCTTTACAAAAACATAAGTTACGGAATGAGATCATATTATTATTATCATCATCATCATTATTATTATTAGTTACAAATTGAAGCATATTAAATATACTGCCTGGAAATGTCTAGAGCATATCTTTTGTGCACATCAGTAAGAACATGTAGAATTTAAATCTGTGCTGTTAAGTGTTATATGACAAAACTGTCAATTGCTGAGATAATACAGCACTGGTGAACGATGAATGAATGTATGTACGGCAGAAGTGGAATGATACTGACAGGGGAAACTGAAGTGCTGGGAGAAAAACATATTCCACCTCTGTCCACCTCAAACCACATGGACTTGCATGGGAATGAACCTGGGCCTCTACAGTGAGAGACAACTTAAAACTGTGTTCACAGTCATCCACAAATCTTGTATTTCTTTTTAGAGACTTGTATGCATGAGATTGTAAGCATTACATATTGTAAAATGCAAAAAATGCATATAATCCAACGGTATTTAATCAAATATGTTAATGCGTTAAGAATTTAGATCTTCTGGGATGTGACAATATTGTTGGATGGATGGGTCCCAACAGCACAAAGGATCATGGTGCCTTCATCTTCTGAAAGCCAAGCAGTCTTCTTGGATTGCTTGCTAGACATGAAGGCACTGTGATTCTTTGAAATATCAGGAACCACCCACCCAATGGCACATTAGCATATACCAGAAGGTAGCTCTTATGAGAACCTCATATCTGATTATTTTCTGTTGCTTGAAACAACTCAGATGATTACATCAGTAATCTCAATGCCTCACAGCAACTGACACAATCTTTATGTAACACACTTAAAAAAAAAAACCAGTAAAGTATCTTAGCTGCAATTTGTTGAGCACCGCCAACACACCCAGTTCCGAGTCACACTGGCCTGACCTATACACGAATCCCTCAAATTCAATATATCTTTGTGTTCTCTGACAGCATTATGTCACTTATGAAGGATCTATTTTACTTCCTAATTATGACAATGAACAAATGTATGAAGCTAGAATTTTGAAGTCTGGAATAGCCCATTTATTTTGTGCTGAAATCCAAACTGCTGAGTCTTCTGGGACATAGGCAGCGTCATGACCCAGAACACTCGGATCCTCACAAAAACTGCCGTGAGAAACTCATACTTGGTAATTATGTGTGAATATCTGAAGTCTGCCTTCAGGCCTTCCAATAATGACAAACATGGTACAAACTCAGTTCAACATTCTACAACAGTATGAAATATTCCATGATCTATGTACAAATGGACATGATTTGTCACGTGGGGTTGTCACAGAGCCACTCACAAAGCCACTCACAGTGGGCTCAAGGCCTACTTCACAGCAAGGGATAAAAACCCTTGTAGGTACATTACTAGCGACATCTACATGAACACTTGATATAAAGTTGCCTTTCTGTGCACTTTTAATAAAACATTACTTGCATGATGCCAAAAATCAATAGCGTCATCTCTCAGTGCATTTTCTATGTATCTTCAAAAATATATCCTTTGATCTTTTAAACAATGCTACTGTAAATATACAGAAACAGGAAAGAAGAAGACAATGACTGCAGTTATGTGGGGGGGGGGGAATGGTTATGGCAACATATGACAAGTTTAGTTTACATCCTCAGAAATTCAATATAATAATAATAATAATAATGTCATCACTGAGCATGCTTGCAATGATTTGAGCAGTATGTTGCAAAAGAAATGGTAGAAAATATGTGAATCAATCAGCACTGACCTATGGATTTAACAATGGGCATTGCATTGAGTTGCAGAACTAGTCGGTTACAAAGGTTTGAACTCTTCTGGGGTGTGACACTGTGTCGATGGATAAGAATTTCTTGAAGTTTCAAAGGATCCAGGAAGAATTCTTCATGCCCTGCTGGACCCTTGACGGTGAAGGCACCATGTCCCTTTGAAGTGTTGTGAACCATTAACCCAACAACACAGTGCCACATCCCAGAAGACTTGAATCCTCAGCAACACCACTGTAAGAACCTGAAATCTCACGCACTTTGTTGCTACATAAAAATAAATCTGCAGCAGCATGCTGTAATTTCTTGTAGGCCTAATGAGAATTTGACATAACAGAACAGTGAATCATTAATACACCATGTTGGTACTAATTAAAAAAATACAATGTCTAAACTGCAATTCCTATGGCTCTTTTCAATTCTCAATTGTCTTGCTCATGCAAAGCAATCACTGCAGCATTATTGTGAAGTAGAAGTTTCAGACAGGGTTTTAAAATATCCACCAAGTGGTATGGAACTAAGTAATAACTTCCACTGTAAGTTTTCTCTAAAGGACCATGGACTGTCAAGTCGGATTCCCAATTCTTGCACTTCTTCCGCCTTTGGACAGCCCTTCACAACCTGAGCACATTAATAAGATCAATAAAACAACCAACTGGTAACCTCGATGATGTTGGTAGCCACCGCCTGTTTGGACGTATCACATGCAACCATCACTGATCAGAGAAGTCAAGACAGGCAACAGTGCTGCAAGTTCAGCCACATCACTTATGTGGAGGTCCACGCTGCCTGCCCTGAAGTTTCTCATTATGTTCCAACTAGCACATGCATGATGCTGTCCAACTCTCCTTCCCCTTGCCGTCCCGAAAATTCAGAGGGCGGGACGGACTTGAGAATGTCATCCGCACTCAATGGTGTCAATTTCCAGCTGGGAAGAAAGTCGTCAAACTCATGGCCTAGGTCCATGTCTCCCAGTAGTCCAAGAGAGCCTGAGGAATCACTTGAACCTAGCCCAGGTAATGATGATGATGATGACGATGATGATGACGATGAGGAGGAGGAGGAGGAGGAGGCTGATGAATGAGATGGGGAAGAAGGATACAGCTCATTGTTGTTGAGAGGGTCTAGGTCTGACTGACTGGAGAGGCTGAGGACAGAACCCCAGTTAATGCCCCTGCCTGATTCTTCGTCCCCTACTCCTGAGTCAGTTTCATAGTTTGGATGAAGAGGGGTGGGAAATGGAGTTGCCCGTCCTGATGTAGAAAGGTCCCGCAAGTTCTGCTCGTACTGAGGGACAAGCTCAGGACAGGGATTCAGAGAACGGTATGCAGCACTAGGTGCAAGGTAGTTCATGCTGGGTGTAGGCACTTCAGGAAACTGGGGATGATGGTAGCTGGGATCTGAGTCCACTGGTGGATGAGGTGTTGGGGCGGGTGGTGGTGGCACGGGTGCCTGAACCGTACCTGTAGCATTGTTGAAGAAAAAACCTTCCTGCTCCATCTCACGTTCGATGTACCTCAGCGTATTACAAATGAGCACAGATCGATGGAGGCTGGGGTCAGGAAATTGTCTGTACCTTCCCAGCTTGCACATAGAGATGTTGAGCACCGCAAGTCGTCTTTGGCGATAGCATGCCGTGTTTGGTCCCTGACTACACCAGTTAGTCCGACTGCCATCACAGCACTTTAAGTTTGATGCACCACTGTTACTAGCACTTAAACTGTTAGCATTACTACTACTACTAGCACCATTCACATATCTTGCACTTGAACTACCGAGATCCAAGTATGACTTCCCATTTTCATCGCAACGAATCGTCTGCTGGGAACTTGGATCCTGGCCATAGTATTCTGCTCCATTTCCACTGTCACTTCCACCCTGGGGTCCCCAATACTGTGAAACACTCCTTGACTGGTAGTGTTGCTGCCTGGAGCTATACTGTGCCGAGGAAGAATTACCAGAATATCCTCCTTGGTCTTCAGCTGTCCCATAATAACCAAGTGGTTTAAGTTCTACAGGATGAGAATAACACACCGACCCTACATCTGTACTGTCCCCGCTATAGCGAACACAGTGATAACCTCGTCCTGCCGGCAAATACTTTCCTTTATCTTCTTCCTCCTCCTCTTCGTCGTCATCATCATCTTCATCCTCTTCATCATCATCCTCGATGAGTTCAGCCTCAGAACTGCCAAGCAGAGTGGAGGCCAAGACAGAGCTGGTGCTGTCAACCCTCCAGTCATCCAGGTCAGGTGCTGGGGTTACCTCCCGTACCGTCTCTTCAGTGCGACCCACTTTGGCTGGCTGTGGGGCCTGCCGTCCTTTACCGTCGTCCTCCAATTTGCGTTTACTCGCAGTAACTTGGAGCCCCATCATGGCAGGGCTCTGTAACATCACAATGACACCATACAATTACTGCACTGACATAGGGTTTACACTGTGGGCATTACTTGTTAGTGTTAGTGTTTATGAAGCGGACTGACAGACCGTTACGTTCTGATGAGGGAAGTCGAACAGACGCGCTGACATACCTGGTAAGATGTAGGCTACACTTATCACGTCTTGCATTATTATCTAGCAACAGAACAGATAAAGACAGATAGATTCCACACCGCACATTGCTGTACGGTTTGTAACTTCCAGTGCGCACTGCATTAATACACTGGGAAGCTGAGAATTGATAGGGGAATATGAGGCAAATCTGTAACCATAAAATTGGGGGAGTATTGTCATTTTATTAATTTTGTGGCGGTTATCGAGTCTCCAGAGTATAGCGCAGCGCGCGGGTACACGACATCCTGCGATTTACAAGATCACGTTCAACTGAACGGTCGGTAGCTCTCAACACACAGTAAATGGAGATGCCAGACTTCCCGCCATCTGGTTGCCAATGAACCGCTTTGTACAGTCGACCGGAAACTAAGTAACTGGAACGCGATCGCACATGAGAACGACCACTTGCCACTACCACTGTGCAGTTCTTTCTTTGAACGCGAAATATTCATCACTTGAAAAGGGCATTCCATACCCGTACGATGGTTCAGTAACATTAACAGGGTCCTGAGCCAGTTTAGTCCAGTCCACACACATCCTAGTTTCTTCCAGCCACTTTAATATTGTGTAATCCACATTCCGTGCAACAGTTATACAGCGTTTATCACAACATACTACATAATCAGTAATAAATAATCATTTGTCACATCCCTCCTATATATTTGGCCTCTACAAGGTCATCACCAGGGAGGTATATACAAAGGTACACAAGTACAACATATTCTGTTAAAGGTGTATTGTATTTAACAAATAAAATACTGTGTTTTAACATTACACACACACATTTGCCATACTTGTATACCTTTGTATGCACCTCCATGTTGATGGCCTTGCAGAAGACGAAACATGTAGGAGGCATATAAATAGCAAATGATGATTTACTACTGATTATACAATTTGTTGCATTAAATACTGAATAGCCACTTTAATATTATATTACGCCTATTGACCACCTACGGCCATGCCCCCCAACTGGGCTTGTCCATTGTGGTTTTGTGATTGCGATGCTGTATTGACCCCTGTGATAACCCGACTTGATTATGGCTTAACTGCTTGCACTAGAGGCACATTATTATGTAATTACACCTGTGAGGCTGCCTACAGGAGCCATACCGTACAGTTTGGGGGACCACATTGATTTAATGCTGTCTATTAAGGTAAGCTCTCCCAACAGGCCTTCCATAAAATTGGAGATGTTCCTGTAGACACAGTAAGTTCCTTCTTTCTTAGTCTGACTTCTACCTGCCTGTTACAGATACCGAGGGTTACTGCTGCACCTGATCACACGCACACGCACAGTCGGTACGACTCCTATGGACAAGTGATCAGCCCGAAGTACATATCTCTAAGTGACAACACGCAACATTCACAAAAGACAGACATCCATGTGCCCGGAGGGGTTCGAACCTGCAATCCCAGCAAGCAAACGGTCGCAGACCCACGCCTTAGACCGCGCGGCCATAGTTGTCATGCAGGAATGTAACCACAGACTTACCAGAACAGGACGAGGTATAAATGGGGGAACTGGAGAGGGAACTTCACTTGTGCTGGATGAACAGTTTGGTGATCTGTAAGTAGAATGCTGGGACATGGTCGATGCCGACATGCAGTATTAACACAATCCAAATTACCCATTTTCGCCTGTCGTTACCATACACCTCTCAAGCAAAACCACTTTTCAGAAATCTGTGACTAAGATTTCACTGTGGCATATTGTGCTAGAAGATGCCTGTTACTGCAGGCGCCATGGCTTTCTGCGGGCACGTCAGACTTCCTCCCTGAGTCACCGTAAGTCGGAGTACATACGTCATCCAGCTTTGGTTCGCTCATGTTACGACAGAGCAATCCTTTAGCAATTTTCAGCGGCAGGGGCTACGATTCTGTCGAGGCACGGGCAAGGGGCCGGCCAATATAATTATGCAGTGTACTTACAGTAAATGGAAAAACTGATGTGTCGGTCGGCGGAGAAATTTGGCAGATACTAAATACGGTACGTGAACGCAAAACACTGCCCGTAATTTTGACAGTTCACGTAAAAGTACCATTAAAGCCATTCAGAGGATCCTAGTAGCATCACTAGCGTGAATTAACAATTAACCGCGAACTATGGGTTGAGCGGGCCTGTTTTAACAGAAACCGCTGAACGGTTAGGGAAATGAAACGTACCCACGGACACTTTCCCCAGTGCATTTCATGTTAGGAATTATCTTCGAACATGAAAATACACCTCTGCAATCGACAGGCGGGCATTTGATCGCACAATGGCAGATGAGTTAGGCATACGCTTAAATAAAGGCGTCATCCTAAACCCGCCACAGGTTGTGAGACAATACATGTATTATCCTAAATCCGACATACGATTTATCGTCGTCCCAAACCACCTGCAGTCTGTGCTGCAGTACATTATTGTTGACCCAAAACACCTGCAGTCTGTGCTGCAGTACGTTATCGCAGTCCCCAATAAACTGCAGTCCACAACCAGCTTCAGTCTGTTCTGCAGTACGTTGTCGTCGTCCCAAATAAACTGCAGTCCAAAACCACCTGCAATCTGTTCTGCAGTACATTATCGTCGTCCCCCCAATCGACTAGTCTGTGCTGCAGTACATTATCGTCGTCCCAAACCACCTGCAGTCTGTGCTGCAGTACATTATCGTTGACCCAAACCAACTGCAGTCTGTGCTGCAGTACATTATCGTTGACCCAAACCACCTGCAGTCTGTGCTGCAGTATGTTATCGCAGTCCCCAATAAACTGCAGTCCAAAACCACCTGCAATCTGTTCTGCAGTACATTATAGTCGTCCCAAACCAACTGCAGTCTGTGCTGCAGTACATTATCGTCGTCTCAAACCACCTGCAGTCTGTGCTGCAGTACATTTCCTACATTTAACTTATGAACTTACAGTATGAAGTTAGGTCTAATACAAATCTGACGATATGCTCTTCTCGGCACAGTATCTAAAATCCTTCTTAACATTTTTCAGATCCATCATAAAGGAGTGCTCTCTGGGGAATGGTGGAACGGTGAAAGTTCTGTAGCTGGTTGCTGCGCGCAAGTAGGTAAGTAGGACGAGCAACTCACATTTTCACCGTAACTGCGCCACCATCGTGCTGGACGTTACATATTGCTTGTACCGACGTCGAGATTACGGGGTTGGTGGACGAGAACAGAAAGACTTGGAGCATCTTCAACGTAACACGTGTAAACCCACGTGCTGATGCGTACAATAATGAAGCTCCCGTGCCAATATCCCCCCCCCCTCACCGCACACCCCTAGGGATATTTGGCAATTTATGCCTGCGCACCGCTGCATTATTTTCGTTAATTGTGTCTGCATTTAGGTTATTTGTTGGTTTGCTGCGCTACGATATAGCACGACCGGGATCTGACGTGAGTCGTTACTGTATGTACCGCCAGATTAACATTCAGCAATTCTACGTTCTGCCCACACAGTGTATTTATGTGTTTTGTGTGGATCTGAGAACAAACAGCGATTATTTCCCTATACATCATTAACTGACTGGTTTTTATATGAGAGATTTAACCCTTTAAAGCCCAGTGGTCACTATATGTACCGCCAGTTTAACATTCAGCAATTCTACGTTCTGCCCACACAGTGCATTTATGTGTTTTGTGTGGATCTGAGAACAAACA
>Ga0123354_10001964_pt1 | contig 26315 bp, 15 predicted proteins | sample TergutLab28metaG_2_FD_97872 | JGI IMG/M metagenome (GOLD analysis project Ga0123354, IMG submission 97872) | Labiotermes labralis P4 segment gut microbial communities from Petit-Saut dam, French Guiana - Lab288 P4 | ecosystem: Host-associated > Arthropoda: Insects > Digestive system > Gut ...
GCAAGGTTGAACTGCAAGCTTACGCAAGGTTGAGCTTCGAAGGTCTATTGGCTGAACCCCGAAGATACGCAAGGCTGGAAAAGGATTGCCGGTCACGAACAAACGCGTAGCGTTTCCGCATTTTAACAGAGGTTGTCTCAAAAGCCTTTTTGACGATTATGTCATTGCGGGCTTGACTCGCAATCCCTTGATAATAAGTAATATTTTTTCATGGGATCCAGCGTCAAGCGCGGGATGACAGACTTTTGAGACAGCCTCATGACAGCGGGGCATCATTTCAAACCGTGCGCTGTCGCTATAAGCGCATGAGCGCTAACGCGCTCCACTAAAAACAGAGCAGACGGAAAGCTATACTGTATGAATATGACCATGAGAATCCTTTATGAAGTGCGAAACATTAGTTCTCTATATTTTCTTTCATTGGATTGTTCGGTTGCAAACGGGTAAAAAGTCGCAATTTTAGCGGATTTTGTTAAATTTATATGGAATAAACAAAACAGTATCAAAGAATGAATCGAAATTTTTTGTACCTTTGCAGTCCGAAAAAATATTTATGTGGTATAAGTGAAAAAGAGCATATTTACTATTTTCTGTTTTTTATTTGGGTTATCGCTTTGGGCACAGACGGTTCATACTCTTTCCGTCGATGAATTATTTGATATGGGGGTACAAAATGCCGTCGCTATCCAAGCATCACAAGTAAAAATCCAGATTTCAAATGAAAAGGTAAGCCTCGCTAAAAACAAGCGATTGCCTGCAATTGGAATTGATGGAGCTGTCGGGTATGTGGGGACTCCGGTTATTCTAAATCGAGACCTCTCGTTTTTGGAACGAGATGAAATACCCAAATGGGAACAAAACTATCAAATCGGCGCCAGCCAGCCGCTTTACGAAGGAGGACGCATTCGAAACGAGATTAAAAAAAGTGAGCTGGAGAAAGAAATTGCAGAACTGTCGCTTCAACGCGATAAGTCGGATTTAAAACTTTGGTTGATAGGTAAATATTTGGATTTATTCAATCTGTACAAAAAACGGGATGTTTATACTCAAAGTATCGAAGAAGCAAAAAAGCGGGTTAACGATATCGAAAAGATGAAGGGAGAAGGAATAGTTACCACCAACGACGTTTTGCGCAGTAAGTTGCTGCTTACCAATTACGACTTGACATACAAAGAGATAGAAAACGATATTGTTTTGGCGTCTCAGCAATTGGATATTGTATTGGGGATGGATGAAACAACTATTCTTCAGCCCGATTCTTCTTTCTTAACTTCCGGTATGGAACTAAAAACAGAAAATGAATATGTGAGTCAGGCTTATTTACAGCATCCCGAACTGAAGATTACACAGACGAATATTTCATTGGCTCAAAACGCTTTACAACTTATAAAAGCCGATTATTTGCCTTCTCTTTCCTTAAAAGCCGGGACTGCGCTCACTCGCCCTATTCCGTATCTTATTCCCGTAGAAGATTTGTATTTCTATTCCTGGGGCGTATCACTCAATCTGTCCTATAATGTTTCGGCTTTGTTTAATAAAAAACATAACAGCAACGCAGCCAAACAACAGATACAATTGCAAGGATTGTACAGGGAACAGCAAAAACAAGCGATTCGTATGGAAATAAAAGCGGCTTATCTGAAACATCAGGAAGCGGAAGACCGGATAAAAGCGCTGCAAGAATCTTTGATGCAATCGAAAGAGAATTATCGGATTGAAAAAAATAAATATTTTAATCAAATGACTATTCTGACCGATTTGTTAGACGCAACCAACACGCAACTCAATGTGGAATTGCAACTCACTGCGGCTAAAACAAATGCAATATATACTTATTATCAATTATTGAAAGCAAGCGGAAATTTGTAATTATGGATACAGAAAAAATAAATCCGGAGGAGGAAAAGCAGGAAATAATAAAGCAAGAGAAGGAGAACGAAGAAATAGAAGAGCATAAGTATAAGTCCAAACGGAAACAATTAAATATTATTCTCAACACTATCAGTGTTTTACTTGCTTTGGGCGGAATTATATGGGCAAGTCACTTTTTTTTCCAGTACTACCGTTACGAAATTACGAACGACGCTATTGTCGACCAATATATTACGCCAATCAACGCAAGAGTTTCCGGTTATATTAAAGACATTCGTTTTACGGAACATCAATTCGTACATGCGGGAGATACCTTGCTTATCATCGATGACAGCGAATACCGCATTAGGCAGATGGATGCGGAAGCCGCTTTGATGGACGCAAACAATTCCGCTTCTGTGGTTTCTTCCGATATCGTTACTGCTTCTACCAACGTGGATGTTTCCGAATCAAATATTGACGAACTTAAAGCCCGTATCTGGAAATTGGAGCAGGACGTCAACCGGTATAAAAATCTGTTAGACGCCGAGGCGGTATCGCAGCAGCAATACGACCAGATAAAAAGTGAATACGACGCACAAAAAGCGCACCTCAATGCTCTTTTGAAACAAAAGGATGCATTGAAATCGACGTCTGTCGAAGTTTCCAAGCGGCTGGGTAATGCTCAGGCGAATATTTTGCGCCGCCAAGCTGACTTGGATATGGCGAATCTCAATCTTTCCTATACCGTTATTGTCGCTCCTTATGATGGTTATGTGGGGAGACGAACGCTCGAAAACGGAGAGTTGGTACAAGCCGGACAAACCATTACAAGCCTGATAAAAGAGGACGAAAAATGGGTGACTGCCAATTATCTTGAAAAGCAGATTGAAAATATATATATTGGGCAGGAAGTACGCATCAAAGTGGATGCCATAAGCAAGAAAACATTCGATGGGCGGGTAGCCGCTATCTCTGAAGCCACAGGGTCGAAATTTTCGATGCTTCCCACTGATAATTCTGCGGGAAACTTTGTGAAAATACAACAACGGATTCCTGTCCGTATCGACTTTGAAAATATATCGCTCGAAGATATGCAGAAATTACGGGCGGGAATGATGGTTACAGTCGAAGCTGCAAAAAAATAAACCAATGGCGCTTGTAGTTCCATATTTTAAAAGTACTCGGGGCGACCCTTTCAGGAGTTGGGTGCCGGTTTGGCTCAAAGCCGCTGTCGCTATCCTTATCCTTGTACCGATAATGCTTGCCAACGGAGCATATACCGGAAGCAATATCGACATTTCCGGTTTTCTGGGAGTCCTCTCGGAAGATATTAACATTGCTTACTATGCCGCTTCAGCGGGAATGGCAATCGGTTATTTAGTCACTCCGAAAATACGCCCCGTTGCAACCGTTAAAACCGTCCTTCTTATCAGCATTATGTGCCAGATTATTCTCAGCGTGATTTGCGCCGAAACCAATTACATGGAAATCATCACGGTTTGCAGCTTCCTGATTGGTTATTTCAAAACCTTCTCGCTGGTAGAAGTTTTCGCCATACTGATGCCAATTTTCGCTCCCAGCGGAACACGTAATGAATTTTATGCCAAATATTTTCCTATCTCTTTAGCTTGCGGTCAGTTGTCATTGGTGCTTACGGCTGAATTGGCTTATGCTTACCGCTGGCAATACATGTATTATTTCATGATAGCGCTGTTGCTTGTTTCCATTATTGCCATACTTATTTGCATGAAATACGCCCGCCGGTTAGTTCGCATCCCTTTCAAAGATATCGATTGGTTAAGCCTTTTTCTTATTTCCGTCTGCTACATATCCATTATTTATTTTGTTACTTACGGCAAAACGAAAGACTGGTTTGCCTCAAGGAACATGATATTGGTCTTTGTTTTAAGCATCATTACCGGATGGCTTTTTATCCGACGGCAGTTTTCCGAAAATCCATGCGTTGATCTTTCGCCGTTAAAAAACAGACATTCAACGGTCGTCTATGTTTTATCGTTTGTTTTGATGTTTTTTGTCTCATTCTCCGTATTGATTTCATCTTATACAACTTCGGCGCTGCAACTCGACAATATTCACATGAACCGTTTGTATTTCTTTATGATTCCCGGATTTGCGGTAGGCGGATTTTTGGGCTACTACTTTTTTATCAAAGAAATCAGAATGGCTTGGATTATTTTTATAGGTTTTGCCTCTTTGACGCTATCAATCGGGCTTCTTTATTTTCGGGTAATGCCATCAGGATTGTATGAAGATCTTTTTCTTCTTATGTTTCTGCGCGGACTGGGTATGCAACTCCTTTTTACAGCTTTTTCCATTTACGGGATTGCCGGACTTACACTCAAGCAGGTTACCTACAACGGTTTTTACATCGTAAGCACACGATCGGCTCTGGCTCCGGCTGTAGGAGCCTCAATATTGACCAATTGGCTCAATGTATTGCAACAAAAGAACATATCAATTCTTTCAACTGATGTCGATATGCAAAACATCACGGCAATGAGTCAATTTGCTTCTTCCACCAAATCAGCTCTTGCGCAAGGCTTTAGCATTGAGGAAGCCCACCAGTTGGCAACCAATGCGCTGTATCGTCAAGTACAGATACAATCGGCAATCGTCAGCATCAAAACCATCGCCGGTTGGATGTTAATATTGGGTATTATTCTGTTAATTGGTATTTTGCTCTATTTCTTCCAATTTAAACCGGTAAGATTAATCAAAATGGGGCAAGATATGATGGGGGAATAAAGATTCTTTAAAACAAATTTTCCCGCATATCACCGTTGAATGTAATTTTTATATACATTTGCACATTAATTATTGAAACACATTTCTTATGAATAAAACGTACAAATGGGGAATTTTGGGCGCTGCCCGAATCGCCGATAAATTTGCTGAAGGATTGAAAGTACTGCCTAACGCAGAACGGTATGCGATTGCCGCCCGTTCACTTGAGAGAGCAGAAGCGTTTAGAGGAAAGCATGGTTTTGTCAAAGCATTTGGTTCTTACGAGGAAATGCTTGCCGATCCGGAATTGGATGTTGTTTATATCGCTACTACCAACAACTTGCATTTCGAACATACGATGATGTGCCTTGAAGCAGGGAAAGCCGTCTTATGCGAAAAACCGCTTGCATCCAACCTGTCGCAAGTGGAACAAATGGTGAATAAAGCCCGCGAAAAAAATGTCTTTTTGATGGAAGCGCTTTGGAGCCGTTTCGTTCCAAGTATGATTCAATTCAAAACCGAGGTGGATAACGGAGCCATCGGTCGCCCGATGTTGCTTCAATGCGATTTTGGTTTTATCTCGCCTTTCGACCCTTACAACCGAATTTACAATTTGGAATTGGGCGGAGGTTCGATTCCCGATATCGGCATTTATCCGATTTTCACGGCGATGTATTTATTTGGAAAACCGGAAAATATTGAAGTGATGTCGGTAGCCGCTCCAACCGGCGCCGATTGGACATCCTCCGTTTTATTCAAACATAAAAAGAAAGAAATCAGTATGTTGACCTCTTCGTTTGAAATGATTTTAAATAATGAAGCACGGGTTTATGGCGAAGGCGGTTACCTGAAACTGCATACGATGTTTCAGATGCCCACACGCTTAACGCTTCGCACGAACGACGGACGCGAAACAGATATTCCGCTGAATACCACCGGTAACGGATATAATTATGAAGCTGCCGAAGTGATGGATTGTCTCGACAAAGGATTGATTGAAAGTCCCTGTCTACCACATGGTTTTTCTATCGATTTGATGCAAGTTTTGGATGAAGTCAGCCGGAAAGCGCAGGAAAGTTTTTAGCTTGAAATTTTATGGATAATTTTAGATTTTTAAGCCCAACCGAATTTATCTTCGGCAAAAACACGGTTGAAAAAGCAGGATACTTTATTAAACAATACGGAGGAACCAAGGTTTTACTTCATTATGGACAACAATCAGCTATCAAAAGCGGATTATTGGCTGAAGTAGAAAACAGTCTAAAAAATGAATTTGTCGAATATGTGAAATTAGGAGGAGTACAGCCTAATCCTGTTGATACAATGGTTTATCAAGGAATTGATTTATGCAGGAAAGAACAGGTAAATTTCATTTTGGCGGTCGGTGGAGGCAGTGTAATCGATTCTGCCAAAGCTATTGCGTCAGGCGTCCCTTATCTCGGCGATTTTTGGAATTTTTTTGAAAAGACTGTTACCATAAACAGGGCATTGCCAATAGCAACCATTTTAACGATTCCGGCAGCTGGCAGCGAAGGTTCTCAAAGTATGGTTATTACAAAAGAAAAAGAAGGTTTGAAAAGAGGCGTAGGAACTCCGCTCATCCGTCCGAGATTTTCGATAATGGATCCAACTTTAACTTTCACGCTTCCAGCTTATCAAACGGCTTGCGGGATCGCCGATATGATGGCGCATGTCATGGAACGCTATTTCACGCAAACACGAAACGTGGATATAACCGACCGTCTGTGCGAAGCCATCTTACTCTCAATTATCAAAGAAGCTCCCATTGTTATGAATGAACCTCGTAACTACGAAGCGCGCGCTAACATTGAATGGGCAGGTACAATGGCGCACAGCGGCATTTGTGGCGTAGGGCTTGAAGAAGATTGGGCGTCGCATGGATTGGAGCATGAATTAAGCGCTTTGTATGGCGTAGCGCATGGTGCCGGATTAGCAGTTATGGCGCCTGCCTGGATGAAATACGTTTATACTTCGGGGATTGACCGTTTTATCCAATTTGCCGTCAGGGTATGGGGCATTGAATTTACAGGCGATAAAAAAGAAACGGCTTTGAAAGGAATCAACGCTTTGAAAGAATTTTTCGCTTCGCTTGGACTTCCTGTAAATTTCTCCCAATTAGGCGCTAAAACAAGTGATATTGATCAGCTGATTAGTACGTTGAAAATCAATTCAGGCGGCAAACTCGGCGCATTTCGCCAATTGGATATGACGGATGCAAGGGCTATTTATGAAATTGCAGCAAAAGTGTAATTGGCTTGGAAAAATTAAAATATTCACGTAATTTTGCCTCAAATAAATACTATAAAAATGAAAAATATTACAAAAAATTTACTTTCGCTATGTATCTTCACCCTTGTGTTTTTCTCTTGCAAGGAACATGCTATCGAAGAATCCTCCATCGTTAAACTTGGTGAAATACAATCCGTTCATTTTACGGACGTTCACTTTGCAGATGATTTCTGGTTTCCACGAATGGAAATCAACCGTACCGTATCAATTCCTTCGGCTTTTCATGAATGCGAAATCAATGGCCGATTCGATAATTTTGCTTTAGCCGGAGGACTTATTAAAGGAAAAGAGCAGCAAGGAGATTTTCCTTTCGACGACACAGATCCCTATAAGATTATCGAAGGCGCTTCTTATTCATTAGCCGTTAAATATGATCCAAAACTGGATGCATATTTGGATAGCGTTATCACCTTAATTGCCGCCGCCCAAGAGCCGGATGGCTATCTGACTACCTGCGTTACCAACAAGTGTACCCGTTTATCAGGCTGGTGGGGACACAGGCGATGGGAAAAAATCAATAGCCACGAATTGTACAATTGCGGACATTTATACGAGGCGGCAGTAGCGCATTTTCAAGCCACCGGAAAACGTAGCTTATTAAATGTCGCAATTAAAAACGCAGACTTGGTGTGTAAAGTATTCGGACTTGGCGACGGGCAAATCAAATACCCTTCAGGACACCCTATCATTGAAATGGCGCTTGTTAAACTGTACAAAATTACAGGTAATAAAAAATATTTGGACGAAGCCCGCTATTTCGTAGATGAAGCAGGCCGGCTTTCAAATGGACGTAAACCAAGCGTATACAGCCAGGATGACATACCTGTGCTGGAGCGGAACGAGATTAACGGGCATGCTGTTCGTGCAGGATATTTTTACTCTGGCGTAACAGATGTAGCTTCTATACAGCAAGACCAAAAACTGCTTGATGCGGACAAACGTGTTTGGGATAATTTAGTCGGCAAAAAACTTTATATTACCGGAGGTATGGGTTCCAGAGCGGAAGGAGAAGGGTTTGGTCCTAATTATGAGTTAAATAATTTCAATAATTATTGTGAGACTTGCGCTTCCATTGCTAATGTGTACTGGCAATACCGGATGTTTTTAGCTACAGGAGAATCAAAATATATCGATGTGCTGGAACGGGTTTTGTACAACGGAGTTATTTCAGGCGTTTCTCTGAGTGGAGATAAATTTTTCTATGATAATCCCTTAGTATCTTCCGGAGAACATGAAAGGGAAAAATGGTTTGGTTGCGCTTGTTGTCCGGGAAATATTACGCGATTCATGGCATCCATACCCGGATATGTTTATGCGACAAATAAAAACGATATTTATGTTAATTTGTATGTAACAAGTAATTCTAAAATCAAAATAGAAAATAACGAAGTTGAGATTACACAGCAAACAGAATATCCATGGAAAGGGGACGTGGAAATGGTAATTAAACCGGAACAAACGGGAGAATTCACGTTGCTGATCCGTATTCCCGGATGGGCAAGAAATAAACCCGTTCCATCCGATTTGTATTCGTATGTGGACGGAGCTAATCCGAAGATAAAAATCACTGTCAACGGAAAAAATGCTCTGAAACGCATTCTTGGCGGCTATTGTGTGCTGGAACGGCGTTGGAAGACAGGCGACAAAATATCGCTTCACTTGGATATGCCCGTTAGAAGAGTACAGGCAAATCCGGCGGTAGAATATGATAAAGGTTTGTTAGCCATGGAACGCGGACCTATTGTCTATTGCATGGAAGGAATCGATCAGCCGAAAAAAAATTATGTTTTTGATATTGTTATTCCTCGTAAAGCAAATATCAGCGCTACTTTCGAGAAAGATTTATTAAACGGCGTAACCGTACTGAATGGCGATTGTTTCGTAGTTGCAAAAGATTCTGTAACCGGTAAAACAAAAGAAGTAGCCTCAACATTTAAAGCAATCCCTTACAGTACATGGAACAATAGAGGTAAGGGACAAATGCTCGTCTGGACGCCGGAATCGAACGGTTATGCTACTATCCAGCCGGAGGCTGTTACATCGGTTCCCGACAGCTTAACTGCATATATTGATACTTCTTTTTATAAAAAATATTTTGATGCGGCAGGAATTCCGATTGTTTCTTCCGGAAACGTAGCAGATGAAGCATTGATTAAAGCAAGCGAAATCATTAGATATATGCTTAGCAAACGCCAAGACATTGCAGACGCTCTGGTTAGCCATCATTCGAAAGTGATGATTATCGGAGCGAATGAAGAAACTTGCGATTTACCCGAATACGCATGGTTTTGTGTTGGCGAAAAACGCGCTTATTGGAATAAGCGCGCTCGTGGATTCGGCGGAGCGCCCGAAAATGCCTTTAGCGCCAGTTGTGGCGAAGAAAATCTGCTTTGTCTTCCCGGAGATAGATATGAAGGAGAAAATATCCTGATTCATGAATTTGCACATATTGTTCATACAGTCGGGATTGTCAGCCTCGATTCTACTTTCAACGACCGGTTGCAAAAGATGTATGAAAAATGTAAAGAAACAGGTCTCTGGAAAGATACATACGCAATGACAGACAAAGAAGAGTATTTTGCAGAGACCGTTCAATCGTTTTTCAACTGCGGCAGGTATGCCGATCCGCCCAATGGCGTTCATAATGCGATAAATCGGCGGGAAAAACTTAAAATATATGATCCGGACATGTATAATTTACTTCTTCAATACTTCCCGGATGATGATAAAAATTATATATGTAATGTGATACATGAATAACAGGGTACTGATCTTAAAACATTATTGTAATGAATTGAGATAAGTTTGACTCCATATATGTCCGGGATTCAATTCCAAAACCTGCTTGAATTCAGCGGAAGCTTTAGTCTTGTCTCCTAATCCCAGGTAACCCAGGCCTGCTATATAATGGAGAGTCACCTGTTGCGCCACATTTGTGCGACGCCCTTCGAATTGGGTATATGCGCTGCTATCGGTAGTATCGCCCAACATTTTTTGGAAAAGCGCTTTTGCTTCTTCAGGCTTATGCATCTTGATCAAAGCAAGACCTTTATAGTAATTAAATTCCCGATCGTCTCCTCGATCGATTTCTATCTGTATGGCTTTTTCATACGATTCACGCGCTTTTATTGTTTCGTTACGCGATTCGTAAACAAGACCCGCAAGATAATAAAGTTGCGCATATCTTCCCCTGCCGTATAAACCGATAGGATAAGCCAAAGCGGCATTAATATCATTCATCGCGCCATTATATTCTTTCTTATCTATTTCAGCAAGCGCACGGAGCGTATAACTGTTGAGATAAGCATTCTGGATATCGCGAGAACCTTCGGTTTCGGATATACTGTTAGTTTCCAATGCTTTTAATGCCTCTTCGTATTTTCCGAATTCAACTGCCCTGGTGATAAGACGTAATAAAGTTTCTCCCCGCTTAGTCGCTGTAGTATAATTCTTCATAAGGAATTCGTATTTATCTTGAGGGGATACTTTATTCAGTTCATTAAGCTCGTCTATTTCAAACAATAAACGCGCATCTCCACTATTGATTTCCGCAGCCTTCTTCATGCTCGCAAGCGCTTTTACGTAATCTTTGTCGATCTCATTATAAGCCAAACCGAGGTTACGATAAACAATGTAGAATTGAGGATCAAGTTTTACCGACATTTCCCAAAGTTCGATTGCCTTGCGCGGTTGGTGTTCATAATAAAGATTGCCAAGATAATAAGGAGCTTTAGCGCCGATCGGATCCATGGCAATAGCATGATTTAATATAACGGCTTCCTCGCTCCGGAACGGAAAACAATAATCCGATGGCATCGTATTGGCTTTTTCGTAGTAAGCAAGCGCTTTATCCTTTGCTCCCTGTACCTCGTTCAGATATCCGAGATAATAATAGAGCATGGGATAAGTATTACCTTTAGCTTCCATACGCTCAAGTACTTCCATCGCATCTTCGTATTCGCCTGCAGACATATATTCGGTAGAAAACTCAAGATAAGCCTGAATATCGTCACGCATCCATTTTGAAAGTTTTTTAAGATCATCATCCGCTTTTACTTTATCGCCTTTTGCAACATTCATCGAGATAAGTTCGTTCATCGCCATATAATTGATCTTAGTTTTTTCCAAAACCGTTTCGAACCAGGTTTGAGCTTGATCGTTAGCGCCTAATTTACGAAGTATTAATCCTTTCAGATTCAAAGCTCTTATGTTTTCAGCATTAGTAGAAAGCGACCGGTTTACATGGTCGAGGGCAATTTTGTAATCGCCGCGTCGACAGTCAATTTCAGCTAACTGGTAATATGCGGCAGTATTCCATGCATAACCCCAGGTAGATTGATATAACCAGTCGTAAGCTTCATCTATTTTACCCAATTCTTGTAAAACAATGCCTAAGTAATACAGCGATTCGCAGTTTTTAGGACGCGTATAATTAGCTTTAACGCGTGCTGCCGCTGTTCTGAGGTATTTTTCAGCTTCCACCCAATTATTATCTTTAATAGCAAGGATACCAAGTTGAGTATTCACTTCCGAATTATTCGGATCACGACGAAGAGCTTCCTTATAGTAAGGCATAGGATCCATCGTACTATGGAATTGATTGATATGCAAGCCTGTCAGATATAATTCTTCTACGGTTTTAATGTCTTCCGGTTGAGGGAAAGCGCCTAAAGCTTCAGGTTTATCCTGTTTTGGATAAACATGTTCTTGCGGAACATAACCCATTATAAGTTGTCCATTTTCATCGTAAAGCGCAATATCAAGGTCAGTTTCTGTTACTCCTGCAGGAAGTTTGAGATTAACTTTTCGTGGTTCGGCAGGGCTGATGATGATAAATTCTGATTTTATCTCCTTGCCTTTGCCTTTCAGTACAAATTTGGCTGCTTTGTGAGGTGAAGTGGTATTTAATCTCACTTCTAAATCCGAACCTTTGATTTCATAATTTAATGCTCCGTTTCGATTCGCATATTTTAATCCTTCAAGTTCCCTGATTGGAAACCATACCATTTTACCGAATTTGGTTTCGTATGGTTCCAACCAACTGTAATCCGGCTGATTATCGGTATAGAAACCAGCCATCATCTCAATATAACGGCCATCGTTGTCCGTAAGTCCTTGATTTGTTTTTAAACCATTGGCGTTGTTACCGTCCGCCCAATATTTCATGCCGGGAGAAACATAGTGATTACCGATCCATGCTGTACCTGCATGAAGTCTATAATCATATCCTCCGAAATAATCTTCGATAGGATTCCACGAAAAGAATGAAGAAGGCACGCGGGTGTTCATCCACCAACTGATATCCATACCTGTGAAATCATAATTATTGTAACGGCTATCGGCTACAGGCCATGCAGTCATATCCCTTTTTCCATGATATGTCACATATTGCACAGATGGAGGAAATATTACCTGATAAGCCGAATCGCAATGAACAGCAGGATTCGCCCAAAAAAGGAATGAATTTTCGATCGCCGTCCTGTTACGCGGATTGATAGTCATCTCAACAATAGAGGAATTTGGATATATCGTATAACCTATTAATATATTGACACGCATCAATCGATCGGTAGTATTGATCCAAACCGTTTTACTGCCATCGGCATGCTCTTCTATTTCATAATCCATATTTTCAACAGTATGAGGACCATGGTGATGAGGATAACCCCATGCAAGACTACCAGAACGCCAATTGCCAACCATTCCAATTAGAGACGGTTTTACGACATGGTTTTCATATATCCAATTGTAATTATTTGTTTTGTCGTAAGCGCCGTAAACACGTCCACCCTGTTCAGGAGCAATTTTCAACAGAATATACTCATTTTCAAGGAAAATCATCGGATAATCTACATCTTCCGTTTTTGTGGTTAATCCATCATCGAACGGATAAGGATAAATCCTGCGTTGAACCCCTTGGTGGTTACGACCTTCATAAAAACGCGGCATAACGTTGGGAGGAGTCTGTATATAAGTTTTAATTACCTGACTGCCTTCCTTTAATTTAACTTGCGCCTGAATATCAGACGAATTGAAAACACTACAAAACAGTAAGATATTGAAAAGAATCATCCCTACTCTAATAATTTTGCTATACATAATATTTATTGTTGTTTATTGAGAATTTATCCAGTCATAAGACTAATACATCATACAGATTAATAAAATAATTTTTATTTTTATTTTTTTATTGCATTTTATTATTGCACCTGAAACGGAGCGTTTGCAGTGGAAACAAATCCTGTACCGTCTAATATATAAACGTAAAGACGATAGTTACCCGCCTCTTTGATAAAGGTCTTCAAGGTGTTGACATTGGTGGTCTGCACATCGCCAACCCTTTCGGGACGAGGCTCATAAGCGCCGCCTGTAGCCGTTTTAGTAGCTTCTTTAAGAATTTCCCACACGTAAGTCATCTTGTCACCTTCACGGTCAACGGCTTCTACTTTTCCTTCGAATGTTTCTCCGGCTTTGACGTAGATATTATCCGCCGGTTTGGTATCGTTAATAAAAACACCTTGAACAACAGGCGCTGTCTGTTTTGGTTCGACTCCTGTCCATACGCGCTCCATAGCTTCCACCATAGGCGTTTTTTCGCCTTTCAAAGGAAGCCCTTCAACATTATTTTCAACGAACATGCTGAACCATGTAGGAGTACGTTCTTCCTTTTGCCCCCACAAAAACACAAAAGAACCCAAACAGCGCGGAGGATTCTTAATATAGCTGTTATAACGGTTTTCATAAATTATCCGCTTTTCCTCGCTTGTTTGTTCTATTGGCGCGCGCCATGCTGTATTTGTAGTTTCCCACCAACCGGTAGGTCCCCATTCCGTAATGATGTAAGCGCCTTTCCATTCCGAATCCGCTGCCATTTTTTCAACCTGAGATATTGATCCATAGCTGTTGATGCCCACAACGTCCAAATCGGGAGCGTTTTCAGCCAAAAGATTCAACGCTTTGGCATTGTGAGAAATAACCGTAGAGACAAGATGCCGGCTATCAATAGATTTTATTAACAGGGCTAATTCATTAACAAATTTCCATGCTTCCGGAGTATTAGCGGTACCATGTTCTATTTCATTTCCTATACCCCAAACCAGCATATTCGGTTCGTCTTTCAGCGCTTCCGCCAAAGCCTTTACGGATGCTCTGGTTCTTTCCTTGAAATCTTCGCTGTTGTATTGAGCAGAATCCTTTGGAAGTCCAATACCTTGCATGACATACATGTTCAACCCTTTTGCCAGCGCAAGGTCGCGTTTAGCGCTTTCAACGTTGCCGCCCCATGTCCTGAAAGCATTAGCGCCGTTACCGGCAGCAATATCTAACCTGTTTGTTCCACCAACTCCTTTAATGTAAGTATCAACGCCATCAATCAAAAGATGGAACTTACCTTCCTTTTCTATTATCTTGACGCCCTTTTCCTGAGCATAAATACAAGTTGCTATGCAGATCATAAGCGACAAGCAACCAAAACATAACAAAACCTTTTTCATCATGATTTTTTTATGGTTTTAAAAATTTACTCCAAAATCTATAATTTTATTCCATACAAAGACTTCGACGTCGTAACAAACAGCGTATTAAAATCTTTACCGCCGATCGCTATCGACAGAGGCCGTTCTTCCATTTGGATACGTTTTATTTGTTTGCCGGATTTGTCGAATACAAATATTTCGCCATCGGCAATGTATAAATTGCCATCCTTATCTACTGCGCTGCTATACTGTCCATGCAGATACTCTTCTTTTAGATTGGCGAGCGTACCATCGGCATTGACATTAAGTCTTACGGTGGTCTTGTTGTTCTCATGAGCTACATAAACGGGTTCAGTTTGTCCCGGAGTTAGCGAAAGAAAAGACGCCGAGCGCCCTAAATCGTATGTTTCGGGAATAATAGTAACTCTGTCGGGTGCAATGAAACTGTTTTCGGGCATAGCCCTTACTATACTGTCAAAATCGCCTCTCCAGCGATGAGCAGGAATAATGATTTTGCGCACATTTTTTACATCTTTGGTAGTAATTCTCGGCAGAGGCGCAAATGTTTCATCCGGATTTTCAGGATTGATAGAATAACCCCATGCTGCCCAACCGCTGTTTCCCCATCCGCTGTATGATGGATTGTCATCCGGCAAACGCGGAACAGTTTCCTGTTCGCCATTCACCAAGTAACCGGGTTGAGGGTCGTAACGAAAAATAACCAACAAGTTATCTTTTGTATCGGTAGCAAGTGAGAACGGTTTCCATGGATAGTCGGCTAAAAGGCTGAGTGATTGTCTGGAAGCATCCCATTTATATATTTTTTTTAAACGGTTTTCGCCAAAATACACATTGCCTTTACTATCGGCTGTAATGCCTGCAGCAAATTCAAAACCTTCAGCAAGTTTGTTAATGGAAAACGGTCTATTGTCGATAACACGCTTTCCCGATTCCGTTCCGGAAACATCCAAACGGGCAAAATCCCAGTCATAAACCGGCAATTTCTTGTTCACATCGTAAATAGGAAACTCAATCACAGGCAGCACCTGAGTATAATTATGAAAATTGCGGAATTGAATATTCTCGCTGTTCCAAAGTCTGATGCCAAATTCCTGTGGCGTATTGGCGCGAATGACGCGATACATCCACAAATTTGCAAACATCATGTTTTTACAATTGGATATTTCCATCATTTTACAATCCTTGCCTTCACGACCTTCTTCTTCAAATTGGTAGGCGTAAATTTTCCAATTCGAAACATTTTCAAAGCGAGCCTCGTTGCGTACATGGTGTTCCATCGACATAGCATAGATACGTCCCGGAGTTGAAGTATTGCTGACATAAAGTCCACTTGTGGCATACGTATTGGCTGTCCAAATGTCTTTGATTATTCCGCCGCCGTTTTTGGTAATCCACAAACTCCAGTATTGGTTATCCCAAGCTAAATCCAAACCCTGGACAGCTATAGGATTAGCCGGCGAACTGATACGGGACGCCGCCGCCGCTCCTCCCATTCTTCCTCCTGCGTTAGCCTGGCGTTGCTGTTCTTGTTGGTTGGGATTCGGTTTTCTCATCGTGCCATGGCCTCCTACAAACTTTACGTCATTCATATACGACTCCTCTCCGGCCATCCATTTACAGCCTACAGCTCGATAATTATAACCACCGGTACAAATACCTATACCGTTCAAAATGTCGTCTCCACCTTCCGATGATTCTATCATCGGCTTGGGCGCTCCAAACCCACTAAAGGCAGGCTCGCTTTCTTTTAAAATAAATTGAGCGCCGAATGGATGTAGACCTATCAGTCGCGTACCGGGCTGCATCTTGAGAGTCTCAGTCAGGCGATACCAGCCTTGGGGAACGTAAATATTCTTATACTTGATAATGGCTGAGCGAAACACTTCGGTATCATCGGTTTCCCCATCTCCTTTAGCTCCCAAATCCCGTATGTTCACCCATGCGTCCATTGGCGGAAGTTCGGGAATTTCGTCGGTTACAGGGGGAATGAAACTTGACAATGGCACAATATCACTGATAGTCTGGTATTGCGAAGGAGTAGTCAAATCGTTCAACACAAGCCCATAAGTATAATCTTTTACTAAATATGTCTTTTCCGTTACTTCTTCTTTCTTTCCGGTTTGTAAATACTGCACCAGGACAGGAACATTCTTACACTGAATATTCATCAGATTAAGTTGAGAAAAAGAGTTATTCTCTATGCTAACTACAATTCCCGCTTTGGATACATTTTCAAAAAAAGAGTTTTCGATGTGCAAGCGATCAACATGATTCTGCTCCATTTCAAATGCTACCGGCACATTTTTAACATACATATTCACAATGGCAAAACCCACTTCGCGCGACAGGATAGCCGCCTTGCGCTGTCCTTCGAAGTAAGTGTCGGTCATCATCATAGGCCAACCGGGGGAGGTACGGCCGGATGTAATTCCATAATCGCCGCCGTAAAAGCGGATGTTCTCAATCTCATTTCCAACATCGTAGATTCCGGCTTTACCATCTCCTATATAAATATTACAATGACTGATAAAACTGTGTTGCGCAAAATGAGAACGAATAGCCACTGCTTGCGGATTTCCTTTTTCTATCCGCATATTAATGTTTGACAGGGCGCTATAAAACGTGCCCGCTCCGGCATCCTGTGGTTGGCGGCCGGGCTGAGCTATACCGCCCGTAAACCAAATCATATAATTTTGTTCTGATTGGTATCCGGGCGTGTTCTTGCCCAATATAATCTCGGGACGAATTTTTCCATATCCTATTAACCGAATAGCTGCCGGTACCTGAATCGTCTTACTTATCAAATATTTTCCTTCAGGGATAAACAATATGCCAAATGCTTTTTCCGTTTTCAGTCGATTAATAGCTAATTGAAGTTCTTCAGTTACATCCGTTTTTCCATCCGCTTTGATATTGAAATTTTCCGGCGTAAAATAAAACGCTTCGGGGTCAGCCGGTTTTTGTGTATATACCGAACCGGGGTTAGCATATATGCCGCAAATATAACTTACAGCAAACAGAATACTCAACAAGAGTTTTCCAATGGTCTTAAATAAATTCATATCTTTTCACATTTAAATATTGTAACGCAAAGATAATCCACTATCCCCTGACAACCAAATCTAATTATCAGGGGATTGAGGATCTTCGTTAGAGGATTTTGAGATAGCCTCTTTATATAACATTCCCTTGAATGATCAATCGCAACTATGGAGCGCTGAAATTTATCATCGTATACGTTGCATAATTTCGCCTTATTGTACCTACATTTGTGCCTCCCGGTGCAATAGCGGCTATAGCGCCTACCCTGAAATAGTAATCCTTTTTAACCTTGAAATATGCATTATTTCTGGTTGTTTTCAAATCAAAACTCAAAGTGTAGGTAGCGCTCTCATCAATTACTATGGGAGCAGAACTAAAGTCTTGTTGGAAACCGCTTCCATCAGGGTTGTGACTCGTATACTGATCGCCTACATGCACATCGGTAGAAGCAAACAAGCGGACATTGCTCAAGCGGACTTCCGGATCGCCGGCTTGCAAATTGCAAGTGGCGACAATAAGATCGCCTTGCTGTTCAATTTTCACATTCTTTACCCGAATATACGGCTTAACTTTAAAGTCAAAAGTATTTTCACCTTTCTTGACATCAATTTTATCAACTTTAAACGGATAAAAATTACAAGTATTAAAATCAATGCTGTAACTACCGGAAAAAAATAATTTGTCGCAATATTCGCCTGTGTAATTCACCACGCGCGTAAGAGGACCGGGAGCATAGCCCAATTGTTGAAGCATCAAGCGTGAACCGTTTTGCACGTCGGTTTCCACTAATTGACCTGTGGCTTCGTCTAAGATACTCCCTTGAAAAGTTGCATCGGGTCCGTCATAATTATCAATTTTAAACATATCGCATGACGAAAGAGCGACAATTGCAAATACAATAAATAAAAAATTTCTTATTTGTAACATAATCTTTTCTTTTTTTAGGGTTATTTACCTGGGTTCTGAATTAAGCGGTTGACGTCGGTTCCCGGAATAGCGTTGTAATAGTCATTCACCTGGAACCGCGAGGCTCCTCCCGTAATATTATGAAATTCGAATATTCTCAGAAACACATATTTCGGAGTCGGTTCACGCAAGTCTAACAGTTGCACCAATGCGTGCTTCCGGTAATTGCCATCAAACAATGAATGGTATTCGCGACGACGAATTTGGTCCCAAATTCTAAATCCTTCAAACGCCAATTCAATGCGGCGTTCTTTTTGTACATTGTCAATCGTCAAAGGAATATTGTCTTTGTGAGCCGCACGTTTACGCAAATCGTTGATTAATTTGGCTGCAAGCGTTTGGTCGCCGCTTCCGCTTTCCACGGCCGCTTCCGCATAGTTCAAATAAATTTCTGCTAAGCGAAAATCAATCCAACTTATCGTAGAACTCTCCTCCCTATTGGAGACAGCTTTTTCTTCAGACAAATATTTTCGAACCGAAAAACCTGTTGAGGAATAATTGGCGTCGTCGGAAGAGTTTATGCCGAAAAAGCCGGAAAAGCCGGTGTCAGGTCCATAAGTTCTGTAAGTTATACCATCATGACCTATCGCATTACCGTCTTTATATATCATCAGCGTGCCGTCTTGGGTAATTAATCCTCCCTGAAATACAATGGCGACGCCTCTAAAAACGCCTCCGGGAACAATGATACTGCCGTTAAGTCGGGCATCTTTGTTTTTGAAAGGTTCGTAAGGATCGTCATACTTTACGAAAGGGATAGCTGCTATTTGAGCATCCGTAGGCTGGTTTGTGCCAACGTAATCATCTTCTACTCCATCGGTGCGAGTTACTATTGTGGCGCTTTTGCCTGTACCATTATCAGTATAGTCTTCATACAAATCCACTAAATCCAACAAAGGGGAGAAGCGCCCCATTTTATGAAATCCGGTAGGAACTTGTGCAGGAGCGTAATAGTTATCCCAGTCGTGTCCTTGATAATTTCCGACTACCGAACCATCTAAGTAAGCTCTTGCAAATATTACTTCGTTAGAAACTGTTTTTTCGAACAAATTTTGATAATTTTTAGCAGCCTCGGCAGCATTCGCCGGATTTGGCATATAAAGCGCATGGTCGTTGCAATCAATAATCGCTTTTGACGCCGTCAGACATTCATTATAAAAGAAAGCAGCCTCGCTCTTATCTATCCCTACCAATTTTTGATTAACCGCATCGCCGGAAAACGACGCTCTGTCACCATATTTAGCAAGTGAAGCTGCGAAAAGCGCCGCCCGCGATTTCAAAGCATAAGCAGCCCATTTGGTGGCGCGATAACGGGGATCTCCATCGGTTGACGCAAAATCACCAGGCACGGGTAGGTTTTGGATGGCTTTATCACATTCCGCCAGGATAAACTTCCATGTATCTACTTCAGTATTACGGGGAACGAATAAGGGTTCAGGATCGCCCTTATAATCATCATCCTGCAACCAGTCAATCAATGGAACGCCTCCATAACGTTTTGCTAATCCAAAATAGACATAAGCGCGAATAAAGTGAGCTTCGCTCCACAAACGGTTGTACGCAGCTTCATCAATTATACCATCAGTCTTTGCCTTTTCTATACTTTTCAGAAATATGCTAACATCCCTGTTCAGACGATAACCATTACTATTTCCATTCGCATCACCGCCGGCAAAGTAATTATAACCTCCGGGTCCTAAACCGTTACCTTGGCTTGCGGTGCTTTCGTCGGTAAACATAGAAGTTCTAATTGTTACGCCAAGTCCGGTAGTGCCCCATCCGCGAAGATTGAATCCATCAGCAGGCCGGTAATTAAAATCTTCCATTGGTATCCCGTTGTATAAGTCAGCTAAAAGCGTTTTTAACCCTTTCTCGCTTGACAATAGAAGATCCGAACTCACTTTTGTTAATGATTCAACTTCCAAAAAACTATTACATCCGTTGACCAATAACAGTATCGACGCGAAAAATACTATAATATTTTTGATATTTTGTTTCATAATCCTGTTCTATTAAAAATTTAAATTAATACCAAAATTCACTTGTTTCATAATTGGATACGATAACCCTGCTTCCCAGTCGTTTTCATGCCTTTCAGGATCGGTTTGTTTTAACTCTTTCTTGCAAAACAATAGCAGATTGGTTCCATTTACAAAAATACGAAGATTTTCAAACCCGGCTTTTTTAAGTTCTTTTCTCGGGATAGTGTAACCCAATTCCACATTTTTTAAGCGCAAATAATTAGCCATTGGTCTCCAAACGTTAACAGCCAAAGCATCGGTCGTATTATCGTAGTTATAGGGTCTTCCAGCCGGATATTTTCCAGCTATCCACACGGTAGCGGGATCAAACGGATTGTCTGTAGGATTAGTCGTGTGCCAGCGATCCCTGAATTTTGTGTGCAAAGTCGGATAACGTCCGTATCCCCAAATATCATTCATGTTATAATTGACCGAATAAAGGGCTGCGCCTTGAAACAGCATATTAAAATCGAAAGATTTGTATCTTGCATCTATTGGAAATCCAAATTGCAAGGGAGGGTTGACACGTTGATCCGCATTCAGACTTTCACCTGAAACATAACCTTGATTGCCATAAGCCCAATTTCTAAATAGTTGATCGTCGCCATTTATCCTTCCATCACCGTTTACATCGATGATACGGTAGCTGCCCGGCAGCATCTTCGTATTTCCAAGTCCGCCGCCTAATAAAGGAGCTGTTTCGTATTGAGATAATGAAGTATACTGCCCGTCGTATATATATATCCGGTTTCGTCCCTGATAACGATTTTCGTTTCCGTTCACCCACTTGTCCCATGCGCTGGTGAAAGGAGCTCTTTCTTGATGTAAACGTTCGGTACGGGCAAAAGTGATATTTGCTCCAACAGAATATCCGAAATCTTTCCCAATTTTATTCCTGTATTTTAATTGCAGCTCAAGACCCCGGTTCAAATCGGAATTGAGATTTTCCTGTGGAAAACTTGCACCAAAGAAATTAGGCGCCGTAGCAATCCGAGTAGCAAGAATACCGGTGTTTCTTCGTTCGAAATATTCAAGAGTAGCGCTTATTTTACTTTTCAAGAAGTCGATATCCATAGCTATATTGGACGATTTTGCAGTTACCCATGACAAATAATCGTTTACAACTCCCGGAGGATACATACCTGCAGTTAATGAACCGTCGTTGAAAATAGTACCTCTTCTGTTATCAGAAGTATATGCAGCTACATACTCGTAAGGATTGCCCTGATCGTTCCCGCTTTCACCGTAGGAAGCTCTCAATTTCAAATTATTGATAAATGTAATATTTTTCTTAAAGAAGTTTTCTTCCGAGACACGCCATCCAACGCTTATCGATGGAAATAAAACCCATCGCTTGTTGGGAGCATACCGATAACTACCATCATAGCGCGCCATCACTTCAAGCAAGTATTTCCCTTGAAAATCATAATTTGCGCGGCCAAAAAAAGCTGCATATCTCCTGAATTCGAGAGTACCATCATTTTGAGCTGTTGTTGAAGCGCCCGCATGAATTGTAGGGAAAGTAAAAATATCAGGGAACTGGCGTGATGCCATTAGCCAATCAAAACGTTCTTCCGAAGCTTCAACAGCTCCCAAAAGCGTTAATGAATGACCGCCAAACTTATTTACGTAATTGGCTTGAAATTTCCCATAGGTTTTCTTATAAAGGTTTATCTGTTTTTCAAAAGAATCTGCTCCAATTGTCGCTATAAAGCTGTCGCTAAGATAATTATACATATCCCACGCATTTCTTCTATTCGACCGATTTCGAATTTGAAAATCAAGAGAGCCTAATACATTGAGGTTCAAACCTTTTACCGAAGGCACTTTATAAGTAAAATCCATTATTGCGGATGCATTGGTATTTTCGTACAGGTCGGAAGCAATATTGGGATCGCATAATGCCATAGGATTCTTGTCCTCAGGAGCAATATCCGTTAAGTGACTGGGATTATCAAGTGCATAAGGACCTGTACCCCGGTCGTTTACAATAAAGGTCTTAAAATCATAGATGAAAGGACCGGGAGAACGTCTATAACTGTCTAAACGTCCCGAAACCCCCACGTTCATTGTTAAGTCGTTTGTCAAATCGGCTGTCAGATTACTCCTAAGAGTCCACCTGTGGTAATATTCCATGCCGCTTTTATATAATCCATTATCATCATTATAACTCACGTTGTTGAAATATCTGACCTTGTTGGTGCCTCCTCTTATTGAAACGGAATGGTTCTGGGAATTAACCACCTTACGCAAGCATAAGTTTATCCAGTCCCAATCAGTGTATCCGGGGTCGCCGTTTTTAAAATGTTCAAGCGTTGTTTCATCATACTTAGGTGGATTGTTAACATTTCTTTGAAATTCATTCTCAAATAAACGATACTCGTAAGCAGTCATCATATCCGGCATCCCTGTGGGCATTTTCAAAGAGTACATACCTGAATACGTAATACGGGTCTTTGTCGCCTCTCCTTTCTTGGTAGTTACAATAATCACTCCATTGGCGGAATTCATTCCATAAATAGCAGCCGAAGCATCTTTCAAAATTGAGATGGTTTCAATATCATCGGAATTAAGTTGCGCCAAGTCCGACAATCCATTGTCACGATTTCTAACAATACCGTCTATAACAACAATAGGCCGTCCATAACCGCGAATACTGACTAAGTTATTGAAGTCGCCAGGTTCGCCTGTTGCTTGACGAATCAGTAAGCCAGGTAACTTTCCCGACATGTTTGTTAACATGTTATCGGTTTTAGTAGTCGCAATTTCAGCAGAATTGATAGAGGAAACAGCGCCTGTTAACGTTTCTTTTTTCTGTGTGCCATAACCTACTACAACAACTTCTCCAAGATTTTGCGTGTCTTCTAATAATCTTATATTGAAATTATTCGTATTCCCAACACGCATTTGTTGGGTAATATATCCAATATAACTGACGGCCAAGGTGGCTTCCGGCGCTACATTCAACAACGTAAATTGTCCGGTTTCATTGGTGCTCGTGCCATTGGTTGTTCCGTTGACCATTATGGTTACTCCGATAAGGGGTTCGCCGGCGTTATCAGTTACCACGCCGGTAATTGTTCGCGTTTGCTGTTGAGTACTTGAAACTGATACAGCCTCTTCTTTTTTATTTCCTGCAGGTCCGGCTTTTGAAATTAAAACCTGCCGGTCGTTAATTACATACGTGTTATCCGTCGATTTGAATACCTGGGCAAGTACTTTATCAATCGGTTGATTTGTAACTTGTATATCCACTTTTCGATCGACATCTACAGCATCATCATAATAGAAAAAAATAAATTCACTGGTTTTTTCTATTTCAGTCAACACGTCTTTTACACTCTTGTTTTTTAGATCTAATGTAAACAATGTAGAACTGGAATACGAAGCCTTGGCATAACATATTTCAACGGATAAGAAAAATGAAATAAAAATGAAAGTTAGAAGTCTAATGATCCTGTTACGTTCGGAATTCATTAAAAAGAATTTTTTACAGTTTATCATATTTTATATTGATTTAAAGTTTATAACTTTTGTTTTTTGTTTATTCAAATTTTTGTTTGACCGGAAATTATTAAAAGTTCCGTTTTTTGCGTTCAATCTTTATTTTCCCATAGGCAATCTCTCTTATTTATTTGTAATTACATAAACTCCGTTATCATACCGGTAAGTAATGGGCGCTATTTGAGCAATCCCTTCCAGTATCATTTCTATTGTGTCTTTCAGGTCTAATTTTCCTGAGAATTTCATTTGCGATACTTGAGATGAGCAATCAATTGAACAGCCGTAGTAGTGGGACAAACGCTTCATTATCTCTCCCAACGATACACTATTGTATTGATATATACCGCTTTTCCATGAAATGTAACCTTCAACATCCACTGTTTGAATCTTTGACAATCCATTGCCGAATGAATACATTTCATTTGGCATCAGGGTTATCACTTTCTTCTGATTGTTATTATGTATTTTTACGATTCCGGAAACTAATACTATATTCTGAATAGTATCTTTTTCGTAAGCCATTACGTTGAACTTTGTACCCAATACTTCCACGTCGATTTTTTTTGTTTTCACAATGAAAGGACGGTCTTTATCCGGAGACACTTCAAGAAAAACCTCGCCGTCTACATATATTTCCCGTTTATTATTATCAAATACGACAGGATAAGCAACTCGTGTACCTGCATTTATCCATATTTTGCTTCCTTCGGAGAGGGTTAACATTGAACGTTTACCCCAAGGAACAACTAATTCATGGAGAGTCTGCTTTTGGTCGGATGGCGATTCATCTTTTAAAACAATTTTACTATTGTTAACCGCAATATTTTCTTTGTTATATGCTATTTTCACATTTTCTCCTGTTAAAGGAACAGTTTTGTTGTTGGCAAGATGTAGCTGAACATCTGTTATCGTTTTATTTACAGTTTCAGCGCTAAAAAAGGATTGATAATTTTTATCTTTTTTATTAGAAATGATCATTGTTATCCAAAATAAAAATACAAATATGGCAGCTGATCCCAATAATACAGAAAGAATATGAAAATACTTTTTTTTCTTTTGTATGTTTTTTTTATTGTTTACTTCAATATTAACCCATAAATCAAGTATTTCCGATTCTGATATGAATTCAGGGCGCACCTGTACGGAGTGGATGAAGCAACGTGAAAAGTCATAGTCTTCCGGATCAACAATTCCTTCTTCAAGTTTTTTCTCCCAATATTTATTCGATTCTTGCATAGGTTGCAACTGGGACGCAATGAAATCGTCGTCTTGAAGTAAGCATGAATTGTCTTTGTAGGAATCTTTATTTCGCATAATGTGTTCTTGTTAAGTTATATACTCATTCGGTTTCTCACAGATTTTACAGTAGTATCTGTTTGATTAAATGATTTTTTAATTTTTTGAATCGAACGTTGTATCAAATTCTGAAGCGATTGATAATTAATATCCATAAGCTTGCATATTTCATCCAGTTCCATTCCTTGCACATAACGATAATAGATGATTTCTTTCTGTCTGGGCGTCAAGAAATCCAATATTCGTTTCATTCTTTTTCGTTCTTCCTGCTCCTGTTCTTCAGCAATAATACGTTCTTCGGCAGTATAATCAATACAAAAGACAGGCTCTATCGTATCCATTTGATAAATAATTTTATCTTTCTGGAAAACAGTAAAAAGTTTGTTTTTCAAAGAAATAAACAGGTAAACGCGTATGTGGTTGATATGCTTAAGTTTGAAACGGTTGCTGTATAAATTCACAAAAACGTCTTGAATGCAGTCTTTTACTAATTCACTATCAGATGTAAATCGCAGTCCATAAGAAAAAAGTATCCTTACGTATTTACGGTAAAAATATGCATATTCTTTATCATCTCCCGAAAGAAACTTTTTCCAATGCAATATATCCTCTTCCTTGTTATGTATTTCCTGAAACATTTTTTCTACAATTTACATTAAATAGACTTAAAAAAAATAAAAATATACTCACTTTTAGGAAAAAAAATATCTATTACGCATTTATTTATACTTAATCACTACCAATTGACTAAAATAATATTTTTGCAATTTACATTTGATAATTAATCAATTACAAATTTAATTTTCTTTTTTTAGAAAATCGAAGACATTTTCAAAATTCAGACAAGCGACCGATAATACCTCTTTAACAGCCTCACATCTTCCTCCTGTTCTGTAAACACTTCCAACAACAACGGTTGAGCGGTTCGCTCCGGTTGAGTGAAAACAGTCAACGCTTTGGTCAATTCATTGCTATTGTGTATCGCAGTGTAGTGAAATCCACATTCGAGCGCCCAGCCTTTTGCCGATGCAGTATGCGTTCCGGCTACAAACCGGCGCGTCTGTTCCGTCATATTCAAACC
>Ga0123354_10001965_pt1 | contig 26313 bp, 14 predicted proteins | sample TergutLab28metaG_2_FD_97872 | JGI IMG/M metagenome (GOLD analysis project Ga0123354, IMG submission 97872) | Labiotermes labralis P4 segment gut microbial communities from Petit-Saut dam, French Guiana - Lab288 P4 | ecosystem: Host-associated > Arthropoda: Insects > Digestive system > Gut ...
ACGGATTCAACGGATTTTTGGCAAAGCCGATTGATACATTCAAGCTTGGTACCATTCTGGAAAAATGGATTCCCAGGGAAAAAAGAAAAAACAGATCCGTTAAACTTGTAATCTTGCGGTAGGAAACAAGGCTAAAAAATTTATTTTTGGCTTGCCCCCCCCCCCCCCTTTCATATGCACCCACAGTTTGTATAAGTCATACTGCTTCTTGAGTATGATATGTACCACACCTCTTCTGTAAGGGGTATGTGTTGTAAATTGGTGGCATTACTCCACTTTATGTCAAGCAGGGCAGAATCATTATTTATAAGCTTCTGAAGATGCATTCTTGTTGTAATGTCGTAGATCAAGGTGTTGATCTTGCAGCAGATTACTTCCAAATAGTCATGTCTTTTTTGCTTCTTATTAACATTACAGCCAAGCAAAATATTTGGAGGTGCTCCTAATTCAGATGGTATTTGACAGTAACATTTGGTTTTGTTCCATTAGCGCTGACCCTTAGTGTACATAACCTCTACACAGGTGGATAAAATTAAAGTATATATTTCCCAATCATAATCCCACTGGGGGGGGAGGGGGGGGCAAGATTTTTTGCACCCATCCAGACAAGCCCTGGGGCCCACCCAGCCTTCTGTACAATGGGTACTGGCTCTCTTCCCTGGGGGTAAAGCAATCGGGGTGTGATGACCACCCACCCCCCCATCTGATGCTGAGGTTAAAGAAAGAGTAGACCCATCTGGGCCTTCACAGCCTTTTCTAGGGTGAACTTTACTTCTACTTTTATTTCCAAATCTTATTCCAAAATATTGTTGTATATTTTTTTGGCATGTGTTTCCGCATGATAAATTTTTGTTGTGTATTTCACACTGTTAAAGGGCTATGTGAAATATCAGCTGTAACATAATCGATCTATTCTGATAAAGCCTAAAATTATTTCCTCTTTCCAACACATACGCTTTAGGCTGTTAGAGGTTCTGCTCTTCTTGGTTCTGTGTGCTGTAATTTAGAGGTTCTTGACATATTAATTATGATACCTGTATAAGTACATGCTAATTTTGATATAGAAGCCACTATTTGCTTACTTTTTTTTTTAACTGAATTTCTGCCATGTGGAGTTCCTGCACCATCTAAATTAAGAAAAGCCATATATTTGTTTTAAAGGCCTGCATTGTTGATTGGTAGTCATGCCATTTCCAGCTTCAGCTGATGGGTCATGAATGTATTTTTCTAGAGAAATATAAAAGTATATAGCCATGACACTTCCATTAATGAAGTAGATTCCCCTGCTGTTATAATTTACAGTGAAATCTCTGTTTTCATTTTGGTTTGCCCTTGTGTATATAATTTTCTACATAATTTATATAATTATGTAATAATAATCTTTTGTTTCCCCAAACTGAGCTTGTTAATACTATCTACATGGTGGAGAAGCATTTAGAAGAATGGTGGTCATTGGCTGAATATTCTTGTCATGGGTGGGTATGTGTGTCAGAAGTATGCGTTACGGGGTTGACTATCCAGCTAGCCCAGCTACCTTGTTAGGTAATTAACAGCACAAGAAGATTTGACTCCCTGCCTAATTTTTCTTCATAGCAGTTACCATTATGGCTGTGACTGGCTTGACCAAGAATTAGGGCCTGTTTGGTGTATGTTGTGGAGATTTAGGTGACTGTTTAAGACATATTTTGTTGTATACTAAAATTAAATAAATATTTGATGTTGCATAATCTCCATTGTTTATCATGTTTGTGAGTGGTAGTCATTTACAGACTGGCTGTCATGTGAATCATTTTGAAGTATTATTGGTGGTGTTATGTAATTCACTGATGAATCAAGATAGGTAATACTTAAAGATATGAGTTAGCCCGTAACATAATTTTGACACCATATGTTTCAAGAGTACATGTCAAATTTGAAAGACAACGTAGAAAATATGTATGACTTCTTAGCCAACAGTTCTGGTGAAATATGTGGGGGATTTTACAAACTTGACATTTTTTTTGTGTCATCACAATAAATTTGCTTGTGTTAGTCCCAGAACACATTGAGATTTCACTGTAAAGGCTTCAGAGTTGTTACTGCCATCATACTGAAATTAAGCCATTGTTTTTTGTTTTTCATTATATGCCATGTAAATTTCATGCACCTTGTACAACATCCATTAAACCCATCGCATATATTATTACTTTGTTATGTGTAAATATTTCTTTTCTTCGGCATTCAAACCCTAGCATATTTTCTTCCTCAGTAGTTTTATTTATTATGTCCTTTTTTTTTTTTAATTACTGGCAAGATTTGTTTGATGTGCAGTTCAGGGTTTGGTGTTTGTATAGGATTTAAAAATTGGGGAACACAAGTTCTTGCATTTTCACTAAATTTCATAGTATTTAATCTGATATGACCATACTTACATTTGTGTTATTTGACTGGTAGGTCAGTTTTTATCTTTTAGAATTCTGTGTCATTAGTTATTACTCTCCCACCCCAATTAAACACATTGAGTTTTAATATATAATCTATTTTAGTGATGAGAAAACTGTAGTAATCGTTGTCTTTTTTTGAATAGATGTACCAGAATTCTCAGAAAATATACTTTTACTTTTCATGTTTTCCATTTTTAGCCATTGCATTATAAGCCATCTTATGTGATGATGGGCATACTACAATAATTTTATGGTGAACAACTACATCACGAGAAACATCTTACCTAACCACCATTTCATTCAGCTGATATTTTTAAAGTAAAGGCTGATGTTGATCCTGTTCTTGGGTGTTGTCACTACATGGAAGTGAACTCTCTTACCCTCTCTTTGGATGAGCTATCTGCCTCCAGCTTCAGGATTAAGATATTTAAACACCAAAGCTGGTGGTAGCATGTCCTCCAAAATATCAGTAACACAGGCCACTTTTGCATGGTGCCAGTGCACAAGAATAGGATCATCACAATTGGCTCACCATGTAAGCCTTTAATCAGTACAGCAGTTGCTTATAAAGAGTGAGGAAGTTGCATGTATCATGTCAGATTGGTCTTTTGGTATGCAAATGGTGTACTTCCAAAAACTAAGAAAAACTGTATTCATAAGGTTTTTCATTTTTTATTCTGTACAATGACCAACAAATGCACAATTAATTGACAAATTATCACACGGTACATGTATTAAAATAGCAATAAAAATGGTTTTTATAAGGTAATTGTCATTGGGATATTTTATCAGAGCAGTGGTGAAGGAAGCCCATATTATCGAGGAACTAGTAGCAACTGGCAAATTGGTTTCTACTTTGATCACCCAATAACCCAAACTACCCACTTGTCATACATACTTGTTCTGTAAGTTATTATGGTGAAAAATTTGAATTTTGGTGACAAAGTACAGTGGATTGTCTTGCTTGGTAAAAGTAGTTGCAAGGCCATTGGCATTCAATGTAGGTAGAAACTTCCTTTAGATAGGTTATTTACTTCTTTTTTTTTAAATTAGCCAAAATGTAGACAAGAATACACCATTTATAACCTGCTACTGAGATCTTTGTGCAAATTGTTTCTGGAGTTCTGGAGCCATGGTGAATTTATATTTTAGTATTGTGCACAGTATATTCTATAATCCATTAAATGATCAGGGCAAGTACAACAACTGCTGTACCACTAGTAGTGTGGCTTTATATGAGTGGAAGCCTTCCCTGTTGTCCTGCGTTGCAAAATTACTTATTTTTCCTCAATGCACTGCTACATTTGTTGCAACCAATAATACTGTGCATTGAATTTCAGCATCATATTTAAATAGAATTCAAGTGTGGAACTGATCTGCTAAATCTGTATATCGTTTTGCCCATGTGTGCAAATATTATGCTACATTAAACATATTCTTGCCAGTAAGGAAAACATGGAAGTAATAATTTGTTGTTTTATCATTGAGTTGTTCTGTTGGGTTTCATAGTTAACATGAAGTGGCTGGCCACATGAAAAGTTTGTAACAACATGTGAAGATATTCATTATTATTATTATTATTATTATTATTATGTGCTGTTATATTATCATGACATTAAGCTTATTACCACATCCTAACAGTGATGGAGCTGCATCTGATAGCAGAAACGTGTCCTGACCCCTAATATAATTATTTATTTCTCCTTCAGTATTCCTAGCATTTCTGAAGCTGCACTATCCAACTTACAGATGTACCATTCCAGCAATGATGTCAAATGGGCATTTAGGTTATCTAAGTCCAAGTTTGGATGATAGTTCTGTTTTGAAAGGCTGCTCTGGGATTTTTTTTTTTTTTGTGGTTATAAAGGTCATATTTTACCTGCATTTTAATAAGGGATTTTCTTGTTTATGTGGAAGGAGGCAGTTGAGTTTCTTTCCCCAAGAAAGACAGTAGCACCCTTATGATTAAGGACTGACCTGTTTTGATCTTAAGTACCTTACGTAAAGTAAGATTAGCTCTGCTTTTGTTTTAAATTTAACCTTGGCATGGTTTTGTTAATCCAAATTCTCCTCTAACCAGTTTTTGATTACCTACATAAGTGCAGTTACACCTACTGCAATAAGAGCAAGTTGACTCCATTTATTTCATTTTGGCAAACCTGTTATAAAGTTCCATGTAATGTCTTCTTTACCGAACTGATAAACTTTTAGTGTTGCCAGTGTATATTACGTTGTTCCATAATTGTACAATCCTGTCTGTTGTCTGCATATTATGAAAATTTTCTCCTCCATTTTGCATGTTTTCTGGTGTACCACAACGTTGCACCCTGAATCTGTTTCTTTAATACTTTTATTATTGTTAGTGTCAAAATTTATCACTTACATTTTTGATTATTTGCTTATTATGCGGTGATTTATCAAGTAATAAAGTCAGTGTAGCACTGCAGATGTTTTCAAACTGATGTTATTTTATTTTACTTGTAAGATCAGTAATATCTGTTCTAAGTGGTGACATTTTCATTTTCATACTGACCATGCGAAAAGTCTTGCTGTTGTGCTTGATGGTAAATTATATTTCTTTCAGCATTTTAATTATATGTGTATGTATTGTCAGGCACTAATGCATCTTTGTCTTACTCCTTTCATAACTGTGTTTCGTTGTTAGCTGGTCCTAAAGGTATCTAGACAATGCTTCCCGTTGGTCAAAGCCGAAATATGTCTTAGTTGTGTGGAATAACCTTACATTGGCACATTCAAAAAACTTTAAAATATTGAAAGTAAGTTTACAAATTTATGGCATGATCGAGTTTGTCAATCTGACTTCTTTCTCAGTAATGACTTGATTCTGGAACCTTAATAGAAGAAGTCCCACTGTGTTTTCTGGAATTAAGTAACTAGGATAATGCCGTCAATACAACTGTTTTATTGTAAAATCAATATTTGTTTCAGAATAAAAGAAATGGTATTTGTTTTGACTCATGGGGGTCATCATCAGGCATTACTGTGTAAAAGGAGTGTGTTTAAATATTTACAGTTCTCTTTCCTACATAAGAGATATCTTCCTTAACAATTATCATATGTTACAGTTGTATTATTGTACTAAAAATCCACCAAATGCAGTTTTAATTATGCGTAATATAAATTTTTATTCACACACATACACACGTGTGTGTGTGTGTGTGTTATAAAATCGAGTACATGTGCAATACAAAATTGTACACGTAATAATGAAGGCTGCATTAGGTGGTTGTTAATACAGTAATGTAATGAATGGTAATGGTATGGAAGGGATCTTGTTCATAGGAATGAGAGTTTGTATTTTAACATCTGTCCTTCTATATTTGTATGCCTGATGATGACACCCCATGTGTTGAAAATTGTGGCATTTTAGTAAAAACAGTGAATTGGTTGCATTATTTTGTTATTTGATTCTGAAACATCTAAACTTACAAATTCTGTTCCAGGTGATGGCCTGTTGGTGCTTGATTATATTCTGAGTTATTATGAACAAAATAAACTCACTTTATTATGGGTGTTCGTAATCTTTGTATACCTACTAAAACTCATGGTTTTTTCCCATTTTTAATTAAATGAGTAATGTAAGTTCCAGTCCATTAGTCAGGTATGTGAACACTGCTAATAACATACATTTTTTTGTTTTAGGATCATTACGTGTTTCTTTGTAACTTAACTGTAGGTACTTTTTTGTATGGATTTTAAGCATTTGTCTGTAGCTGTCAACCAAGTACAAATTTATCATCATAATCATCACCATCATCATCAGCCCTTCAACAAAATTGTGAAAAGTGAAGTTGTTTCTGTAACAGCATCATTGATTGATCTGTCTGGATACCTTGTTTGGCACAGGAACCAAACCATAACCACATATGCCTCTTCTGAGAATACGGACAGTGCAGTCAAGCCGGTGTCATAGTGGCATATGCAGCTGCAATTTTATTGACATGCTGAGTCAACTGTAGTTCAGCTGTGTGACTGAGTTTGGGCAGTCAATCAAAAACAAGTGCTGGTGAAGAGAGTGATCAAAATTCAGCTTGGATTTTACTTAGCCATAGGCAATTTTTATTGAATATCTTTAAGTTTTTAATATGTAAGAAAGAAGTCGTGGAGCTTTGTGTTTTGAATACAGACTGAACAAGTCTTCTACCTACTGTTCAAGTATAACAGTGGTGCATAGATGGAGTTATTGCAGAAAGAGTGATGATACACATACATATGTATATTTCATTTAATAATCTGCCATATTATTGAAGCATGCTGCATTTTTTGATTAGCAGCTGCAAGTTTATGTAAAGGTACATAGTTCAGTGGGATAATCTAGGAAACACGGGAAACTGTGTTTTACCTGTAGCATTACTATTGTTTTGGTTGAAAAGTGGTTTTGACTGTCCTATGTTACAGATTGCTCCAAACCTCTCTCCCCTAGTTCAGAAATCAATGAGTTTGACATTAAATTCAGGATTTAATAATACACTTTTGTTGTGTTATATGGAATTTAAACAAGAAGGAAACACTTCATGCTGTGAATACAGCAGACGTTCAGTATGAGGTCACGCGGTAACCATTTGATATACCGTGTCTTTTGGACTGTCGGTGTGCATAGTCAGTGCTGTGGTAGTGGGTGAAGGTTCTGCTTTCTTATTTTAAGTTCTGAATTGTGTTGCTCTTACATAGAGGAATTTAATTCACTCAAGTTTTCGTATTCAGGTGTGATTTAAGAAAGAGAACTTCAGAAAGTGCATTCAAAGGTTCCCTTGTAAATACCTGCAATCAAGAATTCCTATGAAGTGATGTGTTGAAGCTTGCTGGAAACTCATCATCCACGAGTTGATTCCTAATAAATAGCGAATTCAATGGAAGATTGTTAACTGAAGAAAATGTTCATGGCAGTACGGCATGGGTAACGAAAGATCAGTCCTCACAAATCATCAAGATACTTGGCACAGTAAACTGGTGTTTGCTGGGATATATGTTCACAGACAGGAGACTGATTAATTTTCACTTGTACAGAAACAGTTTTGTGTGAGCATGAAGAAACAGATTTCACAACAGCAGTTTGGTTTTGTTACTCATTATTACAAGATACATATTTGATGGCTCCACCAATGTCATGACCAGTGAGACATGGTTTATGCTTTTATGGCCTCAAGTCAGTATGCAGAATGATGAATATGGAGTTCAGAAATACACACATGATTCAGCAAGTTTCATTATACAGCGTCAAAATATCTGGTTGATGTGCTGTAATTGTGTGGTAAATCACTGGACCATTATTTTATCAGCAAACTACAAATGCAGGTCAGTGTGTGAGCATTGGCTATTTTCAGCAACATAACGCTGCAGCACATGCTGCAGACAGTAGACTCCATGGCTACTATATACAAGATGTTTTTAAATGGAATAATTAGTATAAGGCTCTGGCCCTTGTAGATCCCCTGATCTGGTATCTTTGGAACTTAATGGGAAAAAGCGCTTAAGAGTGGCTCTTGCATCACTAAAGCTGCCTAGGTAATTGTTCGAATTCTCAAGGATGAATTGTGGAAATTATTGCAGAATTTTTTGGTCTGTGGCACTGTTGAAGGCAAAGCGGGATAACTTCCAGCAGTTCATGGTAAGTTTGTGTTACTGCTGACAATCAGTTGTAAAGTTCACTGTGATTTAATAGTGATACCAGGCTGAGCACCACATAAAAGGTAAAATGCTACAGTGTTGCCTGTGTGACCTTGCGGTATGTTACTCTTGTCCTGTTGCAGCCAGACATTTAGGTCTCACTTGAGTGCTACGGAATGCTATATTTTGTTTAAGAAGGCCGTGATTTTAATGAAGGTATTGCAGGGTGTGGTCAGGATACTAGTATGATTGTCTGTTGATTCGTTTCTTGGAATAAATACAACAGTTTTTAAGATGGCTATGACTCATGGAGTTTGTGTCTGTAGAATCCAGACTGGTCAATTGATGAAGGTACCTATTTATTTAATCAGTTTTGCTGGGCAGGGGTTTTAAGTTGTGATGGGTTTTCTAGTGTTATACTATTATTATGGTGTAAAGAAGTCTTGTCATATGTAACATATCAGTTCGTTTTGAAAGGGGATTTATGGGTGTGGTACAGGGAAACTAAATTATTGGAGAAATTGTTTTCTTGAAGGGAGCATTACTTTGCTGGGAATATTTTGTGTCACTTATTCTTTATTACAGTTGTATGATTTTTTTTTGCAGACTATTTGATAGGATTTGTCACATACTTAATAATATTAATTGACAGTTTAGAACAGGTTTAAAGATTCTGTGGCTAAGAGCTGCATCTCTGTGCACATAATTGTGGCTGTTCCTTTTCGTGGATTGGAATCAGACTTTCCTGTTGTCATGATGATAAGCTGCGTTATGAAAAGGACTGCTTGGTACGTGGTTTGACTGATCATGGTAATGCAGTTATGAACTTGAACACCTGCCTACAAGGTACAGATGTTGGTGTTTGTGACTTGCTAACAGAATGTGACATCACACATTTCTAAGTTGATCATCCTGTGACATTAATAAATGATGAGCTCTAGCATTGAGAACATAGAGATTAATTAAAAAACCAATGGACTAACTTATTCATAGCAAAAACTGAAATATTGTATTATAATAATGTTAATATTCATGTTTCAAATGGCATAAGTGGTTTTATTTTTGTTTTTTGTGTCAAAAAATTCAGTGCTATTTGTTGAAGAATGAGAGTGATTTTATGGTCACATTTGAATCTTGCCAGAAAAAGATAGGTAGAGCTACACTGCCATGTATGTAAAACTAAACAGAAGAACTGAAATAGTCAACACAAACAAAAATAAATATGTAAATAAATGTAATGAATGTACTGTTGTTTGTTAATTGTATTTCATTATGGGTCACACATGGTTTACAATTTGCATTGGGGTGAGTTTTGATTGTCTTGAATATGATTCCCGCCTCTGAAGATTGGTCACGTATTGTCCATTCCGCTCTTTCGGAATTTGACTAGATGAGTTACACTGGAGACTTATTTTACTTGCTGAAGGGCAGCATGTGGAATTTTCGTCTTAAGAGTTCATAGTTTTTGTTACCATGCTGCTGTCCATTATGATCTGGAGCACATTTGGACATGGAATTACGAGTTTGGTGCTTTGCTGCTGTGTGGCGTATATACAGTAATAGTTAATACTTCCCATGCAGTTTTGAAGACATTCTTTGTGTTTAATGTCTTGTATGGAAATATGAGCATTTTTAAGTCTGCTTGGTGAGTCCCATATGTGACACTCTGTACTAACACAAAGAATCTAGTACATATGGGCCTACCTGGATTTTTTTGCCCTACACTGTCTACCAATATTAAACTGCTAAGAGACTTGAGTTCATTCCTTATCACATGTTCAGGGGGTGCCTTATTGCACTAGTGTCATAATGATTAACTAATTCCTAAGCACTTTCTATGTTGTCAGGAAACCATATGTTGAGTTTGTTTGACCAGGGTAGTTTCATACTTTATGATTATTATTAAATAAGCATATTTGATTATATGTTACATTTTTCTTGGACAGACTGGCTGTATATATTTTTGTTTGTTGATGAAATTATTTTACTATATACACTGTTCAGTGAAATATTGATTTTATGATTACCAGGTTGCATTATCTCATTTGTTTCACCAGATGTATTAAGCTTGTGTTAAATTTATCTTGCCTTCACATATACTGAAATATTTTCCAAAATGAAACTTCTTTCAGTAAGCAGTCATTAGAATTCATTTGAAAGGTTCCTGAATGGAATCCTCGCCAAGAGCTGTTGCGTTTGCATTCACCCTCACCAGCTAAATTCTTGGATGGTAATATGAAACTCTTTAAGCCACAATTAATTGTCCACACATGATTATGAAGCTGGCAGAATTGTTATAACTCTTTTAAATCTCAATTGCATGGTACTGGTGAAAAAGCTTTGTCTGTTTTTCTGTTTGGTTAGGAGATGTGAACCATATAACAAATTATGTATCCTGTATGTGAAAGCTACAGTTGTCTCGTGCAGAGCGTATGTAATAAAATGACTGCTTAGTGGCAGGGGTGGCGCCTTGACCACCTACCTGCATCTAGCGCCAAGGTTAAAGAAAAAGTAGAGCTGTACACGTACTATCCTTTTAGGGCTTCATGGTCTATTCAAGGGTGAACTTTACCTTTCACTGCCCAGTTGCAAATATATTAAATCTTCTGTATTTGTGAGTAAATGAAATTGGTTCATAATATATATTTTTATGCCTTTGTCAGACTTGTTTTACAATATAGAAATCGAAAAAATCTCATGCTACACAATGTTGTTGCAAGTTCATTCCCTCACTATACTTGTTTTGTTCCTGATGAGAACTAGGCAGGAATACGAACAGAAATGTATGTGACAAGGGCAGCAGTGTACTCAACATACCTAACAGAACTGTTGTGGGAGTCCATGCCACATCCATGTGCCACATTTGCTGGTGTTTGTGCAGATGTTCAGAATCTTGTTTTTTAATGCATCCCAACAATAGGCATGAAACATGGTGAGCAATCACATTTCTGGCATCACTCATACAGTTACTTTAATCAGAGACTGTATGGATTCCCATAATCTTATCTGAAGATATCTTCTGATGGTGGAGCATGAATGTGTGTTAGCACATAGATGACTCATTTGCCCTTCCATCATACATTCTGTAGGCCCTTTGGCTTGAAATTAAGTGACATGTTCTTTCTGTTGTGGAGGATATACCACAATTTTTTCTTTCATGTAGAGGTTATTAAGCAGTGCTGGCACAGTGAAATTGCTGTTGACATGCAAGTTATGAAAAATATATTGGTATTGTACTGATGAGAGCAGTGTAGATATTGGAAATTGGTTGTTTTGGGCAGGAGGGGGGGGGGGTGAGTGGAGGGTGGTAAGAAATTCAAAGTATCATTCTGCATAGTGATACTAGAGTACAGAAAATTTAGCTTCAAACAGATTCTGCAGAAGCTGTGAAAGCTGCCTTTATTGCATTTTAAAATGTACCAGTGAAGCCACTTGCCCATGAGAACAGTCAGAATTAAACAGGCAAGCATCTTTAAATAATCCATGACCATGCATTAAGCTGATTCTACATGGTGATGGAACCAACAAATGCATGTAAACATTTATAAGAGTATCTTATATATGTAGTATGCCTCGTACATGTTTCAGCCACACTTCAAAAAGATTTAGTAAATGTCCTTCGTATTCCACCTCTCTGAGGATGGCCAAAAGTGTGGCTGAAGCATGTAGGAGGCATTTGAGAACTCTTGAATGATTATGTGCATTTGTTGGTTTCGTCACCCTACTGAAGCAAGCATTCTTTGTACAGATATTGACTCATACCTTAAAAAGGTCGGAGAGCAAGTTCCCACTTTATCTGAAGTATCCGTTCTCGCTCTGATGCCTTGCTTGCTTTTTTTGGAGTAGGTTGTTACATGAATCAGCACTCAGTCAGTATTTCATGTATTGGTGCATCTCTTTCCCAGTAAAATGTCTCCTTCACCTTTAAAATGCTGACACTTTTCTCCAGTCTTCTGCAGACAGTTTGGTTGTGATATTTTTGTTGCAACATATCTACAACTTATGCCCACATACATTCAGCTGTTGGATTAATCTGATTGTGATTGTTGGTAATGGAATTAAAGTGTGACCTTCCAGTTCAGCTGAGTTGTCTCTTGTGTGCCTTACACGTACTCTTCTCTCTTTTTTTTTGTTTGTAGAAACACCTTGTTCATTGTTGGGTCAGAGTGGCTCTGTGTTTTGAGCCATTTTTGCATGTCATATTTTAACTCTTCCATGCTGGTGCATTTTGTGATTCTGTGAAGTGGATTTGTTCACTGGTCACATGCTGCTGCTGCTGAGGGCCGAGAGAGAGCCAGTAATAATTGTTCTTCGGACCGGTTAAGTCTGTTTTCATCCATCTCACTAATTTGTTATGAATTTTGAGTAGAAAAGTAGAATATTGTTTATATAAAATGAGAGAAACATCTGTATGGGCAGCATCCTTGACATGTAACAGAGGGATTTCCAAGGTTGGCAATACCCCGTGTTTCTGTTGTATTTTTAGCACAGTGTGCACTGGCCCTCATTTCCTCAAGGTAAACAAGAGCTCATCCTGTAAGTCTCTTGCGTCATTGTTCTTGCACATAAATTTCTGTGAATCATGGTACCCATTTTTTCACAGAAACTTCCTTTCAAGAGCAAACCCTAGCTATTTTATTACTTTTTGAAGCTTGACAGAGGCTTCACACATTTATACATTTGTGCCAAGCTCTTTATACTACCCACAGCATGCATCAGTTAAAAGGGGCATCCAATAATGGCATTATTAAAATTGTCTATGGCAATTTTTGTTGCTTTCTGATTTCTTTTACTGGGTATTTTAAATGGATAGCCCTGTTGCTCTGCCTTCCTTTCTCTTTCAGAATGTGATGGGTCAATGGGTTGAAGAGTTTTAAAGATTGTAGCATCCATTCTTCTGTCCATTACAAGGCATAAGGACCTGATATTGTCATAGCTGTAAGTGTACATCAAACGTCTGAAAGAATGGGTAACTTTTTCAGCCACTTAAAATGCGGCAAATTGACCTCTCAGGGCCTCGACCAAAAGTGCACACAAAATTAAAAAATTAGTGCAAGAGATAAAGAAATGCCGTCCATCACTCACACTTCGCACTACAGCTTTTCACAAACAACGAAAACACCGTGCTCATATGTGACACATCCAGAGCCTGACTGTCTGCCAACAGAGCACTTGTACTTCCCATACAACAAATACACCTTTTCTTGATTGATGTTCCAGTAACTGACATTACCTGCATGCCATTTCCATCCATCCATATGTAGGTCATTTTCTTGAAGACTGGGCTGTTCACATTATTGTGACTTTTCTTGGCAGTAGTTGTTTTGAGCTAAACATTCTGTGTTCGAATATTGAGACGTGACACCTGCACTGAATTGAAATCAAAATTCAGTCCCATTTGTGATCGGTAATCAATATAATCATAATTCTATGTTTTATGGTGCATTTTATTGTGATGAAGTAGTGATCTTCTGAAGATGACATCATGACAGTGCAGCAGATATTGATAACACTGTAAAAAGCAGACACTTCTAATGAGCTGCAACTTTAAAAGTACTTGAAGGTGTTAAAGCTTGTTGTCCCTCTGTTTGGTTGTAATAACATGCAAAATAATAACAAAACTGTTTGCTGAATATTTCTGTATGGCCATCATAGTCCTAATTTATTTTGGTTATTTAATCTGATATTCAACTTCTGCAATGTTGCAGTCATTCAAATAAGCCATGGGAAACCAAAAAATGTAAGTTTTACTTCTGCATCACCTTGAGGCATGTGTGTTGTTTGAAAACATGGGTTAGGAGAATGAAAAAGTACTGTTGCAGTGGGATTTGAGGTTCTTATGATGATAGCTGAAGATTAGAGTCTTCTGGGATGTGATGCCATGTGCTGTGGTGGATATTTGCCAGTACCCTGGAAAAACCCACTGCCTTCAATGTCAGACTGTGTTTATAATACAGGTATCTGAAAGGAAAGGTAATGTGTTATAAGTAGATTGGTTTGGGACTGGGCACCAACATTTGAATATGTGAAGGGACTAACTCAGTCTTGTACATTAGAATGCTGCGTAACTGTAAACTGTAAGATACATCAGAATTTAGTTTAATTTCATGTCTCAAACTTGGATTCATTTTGTTGCCTGGCACTAAATGTGTTTGAAGATGTGTATTCAAAATGTGAGAATAAGGCTATGTATCTGCCAAGTGAGTTTGTTTTATAAATGTACGGAGTTTCGTTGTCGGTTCTGATGGTTGCACTGTTGCTTGAATTATGTGTCTTCATGTATCTGGTGGGAAAGTGTTGTTAAAAGCAGAGGTCTTTGAAGGAACTAGAAATATTCCGTAAGTCACAACAGTGGTGAAATTCGTGTTAGACTCGGTGGTTTAATAATATGCACGGTTGGTTTCCAAACTTGGAAACTAACAATGCTGTATAAATACTGGTTCTGCTGGTGAATGTTAAATGACAGTGGAATTATTTTCATATTATTATTACTACTATAGTGAATTTCCATTGACACATTTGGTTTATTAGAAATTTTTCTTAAATATGACATTTGCTTGACAAGAATGGATACTTAGGAAGTATTGTTAGAGTGCAGGTATGGGGCGTTGAATTCTGAGGACATCTTGTAACATGTTTGTACATAAGCAGCAAATGAAACTATAAGTTATACTGTTTGAATTTAAATTATATGAAACTTAAGATACTTTCAAAGATATATGTTGGAGAAATGGCATGCCTGTTGAAATGGAGATCGTGTCAGTTACGCATGTTAAAGGGTTTCTATGTAATGTTGGTATCGGAGAGGAGACAAAATGATTGTATATTAATGTTATTATAATTGTTTAAATTTTTTATTGATAAATGCAAGAAAATGTTCTGTGTTTATATATTTTTTCTATAATTAACAACAATAGGATAATGGATCAAGCTTTAATTATTATTAATAATTTAAACATGGTAAAGAAGCAAAATATTGCACGAATTTTACCTTCACAGTTGCTGTATTCTAGGTAAGCAGTATTGTACAATTGTAATATTAATTTTTATATGAATTTGGCTCTAATTATTTTATTGATGGAGTGGTAATGTTGTAAGGCTATTCATGGTATAAACCAAACTATTTCTCAAGAAAAATGGTTATGTTAACAGGGAAACAATGAAAACATGTTGAATGGATGTTTTCTTAATTCCTGTTATTTACACAGGCTACTGTAATCCATTTATCACTCTCACATCACAATACATATTATTTCATATGTGTCTGTCCTGCATGCTTTGATCTAATCATACCACAAGTATTAAAGCTCATGCTGTTGAACATTTAACCATAAAACCCTTTGTAATGTTGGTAATTAAAATTAGTTGTATTACAGTTCAACTAGGGAATTCTTATAAGTGAGTATGCCATCACAGGCTGTTTGATAGTTTGTGTAATTGTCCTTGCAGAATTCTTGTATCTTGACAGCTAACTTATGATGAAACTAATATCTTGGCAGGTAATGTATGATGAAACTAAATTGCTGCACTCATTATAGGAATTTCATTTTGCACAAATTCAGTTACATTGGTTGTGACATTATATACATTTACCTGGACTTATGGTTTGTGTCTGATAGTTCGTATTTCAATTGTAAACTTAAAAAATTATCTTATGTTTATTGGACCATGCATCATCTTGATAGTTGAATAGAGACCAACTTGATGTCACTTGCTTTATTATTTCATTATTTATTGCTCAACATGTTTCGGGTGTTAATACATCCATCCTCAGGAGCTTGTGATTTATTTGTTGAGTTATTTCATGGGTTGTATCGTTCTGGTTCCATGTGTGTTGGTGTTATGTTGTGGTTTGGCTGGGGTGGTGTGGTATCCGTATGCAGGCTTCATCGAACCAGAACGATACAACCCATGAAATAACTTATCAAATAAGTATCAAGTTCCTGAGGATGGATGTATTAACATCCGAAACATGTTGAGCATTAAATAATGAAATAATAAAGCAAGTGACATCAAGTTGGTCTCTCTTTATTCAGCTATTAAAAAAATTACTTTTATGGTTAAATGTTATTAACAACATAAACAGAACATACAGGGCAGGAGTATGTGATGTACTGGTATGTGTATGGTTCTGTTGTTTTTGGATGGTAAAATATCTTATTATTATTGATGGAATATAGTGGTGTGGGTGTGGGCATTTAGAACACCCAAAATGAGCTGACATGTTCAATCCAGGTTATGATCCTAATGCATGAGGTGAAGTACATTCACCGTAATACAGTGTCTGTCTGATCCACTGCAATAGAATTGTTCCTGGTAAAACCACACATGCAAGATCTGAACCAGGTGGCTCCATTGTCCATCTCATGTATATTCTTTTTTATGTCAGTGACAGACCTGACAATATTGTTTCAGAAACCTATTTCAGTGGATATATTCAGTATTCTTTTACAGTTGTGAGTAAAGTTGATTATCTTAAGTTCCATGCCCTGCTAGGTCAATGGAAATATGGTGGCAAGTATTTTGTGTCCTACTGGGATGTTACACCATGTCCTCTTGGAGGAATGTGCTTCCTCCATCTTTCAAGGTCAAAGTATCCATCTCAGATTTGTCAAACCAGAAGATCACAGTCTGATAATATTAATTTTTTAATGCTGTTTTAGAACACTAACTCATTATAAGTGCATGCAACAAAATGTAACAGTTTTGTAAGGAAACATATATACATTTTTTTTTAATTATGTGTCTGATCACAGCAGCTGTTACTGAAGCATTATTAAAAATGAGGCCTGCATCTGCTGGGAGCCCATTTTCCCCCTGATCTTCAGCATCACTTTATTTCATAGTAGAGTCTCGTGGTGCCAACCTCCAGTTTCTAAGCAGCCCATGCACCTTCTGAAAATATTTTTGACACACATCAAAGCTCATTCTTGGCTTGAAAATGTTTGCAGTTTCTCTTTGAATGTTGTCCTCCAGTTCTTACAGAGAAAATGGATTGTCGTACACTTTTTCTTTCCCTGTGCTCTGAATAGTTGTGTCATACCAAATTTTCCTATAAAACTTTTAATTGTAGATACTGGTACATAAGGCAGGTGTTAAAGTAGACCATTAGTCTTCATTCTCTGATGTTGCTGCATACTCACTGTCACCACAGGTGAATGAAGGGCTGCTGCCAGAATCCTTTTATTTACAGCATTTGAGAGAGTATGAAGATCATTTAGTAATTTTAATATTTTGTTTTTGTGATGTGGAACTTTAATGTATTTTTTCCTGAAATAACCCCTGCTCCTTTTCTTTTTTCAGTCTGCTGTTTCTTTTTTCTAAGCATTCTGGCTGGTTATAATTTGGTATAAATGAAACCTCTGTCCTTAGTTATTCTGGGGTCCAGTCTTAGGTACAGACACATTTACAAAACAGAACTTGTGGACAGTGTCTGATATAAAAGCAGACACATCTGAGCAAGAATGAGTATTTTCTAAAACATTTCATCCTACCTTTAAAAAGACATGGCAGATATTGGTTTCATGTCGAAGTTTAATTTTCATATCCTCAGCCCTCAAAATAAGTGAGACTGTATTAATTCCCCTTTGTCACAGCATGCACGTCAGCTGTAAGAGGAAGAACTGAATATATCTCGATTTAGCTGTCTAATTCCTATCTCGAATGTTATGAATGAAGGAAACATTTAGCCATTTGACATGTCAAAATATGGTTCCTTGATGGTTGTAATGCACTTGTTTGCAAACTTGTACACTGTTGTGTTCTGAGAATTTGTATTATACTGTAGTTACACTTGCATTTCACCTCCACAGTCCTATTGCCAGAACAGTGTAACTAAACTGATCAAAATCTCAGCGACGAAATAGGGGAGGGGGCTTATGTGTATATAAATGGATGACAGAAGATTTGGAATGTACTTAAGACAGAAAGTATTTGGAATGTACAAAATAAAACACTGAATAACTGTTTGAATTTGTATGAAGTTGATTCCTAAAATAATTTAGAGGAGATATGTTTAACAAGAATAAATAGCTTCTAAAAAGAATCTGCACATGTGGACAAATTTTAAAAATATTCTTTACAGAATACGTTTGTACTGTGAGTAAATCCATTGATTCAAGACACAAGTATCGAGTGTTCTTTCATGTGGAGTATATTATCAAGTAAAGTTTGAGTAAAGAGACATGTCTTTTGAAATAATACAGGATTTCCTGTTTGTAATGCTGTGAGTGAAGGGACTGTGGAGGCACAATTTTATGAAATTTGTATGACTTCACTTTATTACTTTTGGGATGTGTGGTAATGATGGGCTAGTGATCATACATTCAAAATGTATTTGTGAGTCAATTGTCCTCCCATGATAAAGGTGGAAGTGTGATGGAAACAGGACCTCACATTTAAGTGAAGAATGAGCTGTAAAGTGAGAGACATATAACAGGTTTCGTACAGTTAAAAGAACATAGTTGCTGAAAGTGTTGCATGGAGTTAAATGTTAAAAGGAAGAAGAAGAAGAAGAAGAAGAAAGTTATTGTCTTTATAGTTTCTGGGAGTATGTTTAAAGGAGTTTGAAAATGAAGAAACATATTTTTTCAGTTGTTTGGCAGTAATTAAGTTTGGTTGCAATTGGCAGAATGGTGCTGTTATATGTAATTTGTATTTCATGTAATGTGAAAAACAAGTAAAATATCATGAAAAAATAATAAGAGGGACAGCTATTGCCATCTAGATGTACAGGAATGTCTCTTATTGTAATCTAGGTGGCACTGGCAGTAACATATCTGCAACATCAGACAAAACAATAGATTAACGTGCTTAAAAACAGGTTAATGGGGTTGTGTGTATGAGTGTAGAAAGAAAACTTGGAAAAATCTTCATTTGTTTCTTTAGCAAGTACACTGCCATTTTCCCCCACTAAAGGTGGAAAGCTAAATATCACCTTCATTATCAAGGTGAGCATAGAAATAATTACATTAAAAATTAAAAAAAAAACCACTCTCTTATTACAGGTATTAAAAATAAAGCAGTTGAGGTGGGATTTCTGTTTTTATTATTATAACTATAATTAATTATTGATTATTCTTCTGAATAGTGTGTGTTAGAAAGTACTGGAGATGTTATATAAACTGAAACAACATTTTCTTGTTAAAAAAATCTTACAGACTTATACACTTGAATTATTTTGTACATTAATTGGAATCTCCCTCTGGACGGTAACATTGCTGTAACACTAAAAGCCAATGCATAGGAAAAGAATTTGAAACTTTTCCTGTCACTCTGAATATGTTTCTGTTCTCTAACCAGATCTGGAACTGGTGTAAATTTAATTTCCATGACAGATAATTTATTTGTGCATTTTCCATATACAAGTGACCCCTGCTTAATGCAGTGAAATGTTTTTTTTCCAGCACTCACTCACTTCGTAAGTGGATTCTACAGTAATCAGGAGTATTATATATTGTAATGAGATGAGGTGTAGGCCTGTATCCCAAGACACCCAAATAATTTCAAGTCATAAAATATAAATATAGGTACACAGAGTAACATGGCTTGCCCTTGAAAGATTTTTTTCTTGGTATCCAGAATTTATCTGTGATGATTTGGTAGTCATGCACTGGCGGTGCAAACAGGGGGCCTCTTCACTGACATTTTTAGTCAGCGGTAGTGGATGGAGTCTCAGGTCCTTTCCTTTCAGCAAATGTTAATTGACAGTCTAACAAGTTGTTGCTGCTGCAGCACATGGTTTGTAATAGGTTGGCCATGGGAGGCCAGCAATTCCTCTACATTGTCTGCACCATTTTTGTCAATCCCTTCTATTGATGACAGTGTAGCTGATTTTTCCAGTAGCATTAGGTGACTCCTCAAAGCCTGGGATACTCGGCTGTCTGTCCTGCCCATCAGTCTGCTTGAATTGCAGACTTTCAAGTTTGTGCCCTTTTCTGTGGTTCTATGGTCCAGGAGGGTAAGGTGATCCTAAGTGGCTTTGAATCCTTGAATCCTTAGAAATAAATGTATGCAGTGTGGCACCAGGGCTTTGACTGGCCTTCTCACGGGTCAAAACACCCTGAGGAGACATCTGCACCTACTAGGGCTGCTCGACAGCCCTCTGTGTAGAAAGTGCGGGGTGGGAGAGGAAACCTCGGCTCACATTTTATTTGAGTGCGAGGCTGTGGCCTCACTCAGGCATGCGTACCTGGGCTCCTTCTTTTTTGGAGCCCGAGGATTTTAGGCTTGGGGGCCATCTGGAGCTATAGCAAGGCTGCGGAGCTCCCATGATTCGATATGGGTCACAAAGGGCCCGTCTTAATTAAGGCCTAGGTGCATCGGGGCTGATAGGCCCCAAACCCAAATGCAAATCAATCAATCAATGCAGCGTGGCATCCATTTCTCAAATAGCCTGGTTACATTAATATTAAAAATGAAAATTTTCAAGAAAACTCGTTTCACAATTTCACAGCACTTACGTGCATAACTTTCTTTGTCCTCTTTGTTCTGCTTGTAGATAAACTGGAGCAATCACGCTGCTGTTTACATACCGTACAAGTTTCCTCATGAGGGTTTCTGAGTCTCATTCCAGGATGAATAACTGGGTTTTTAATGATTTACATATGCATAGGTTTAGAATTGTAGTTCAGATCTGTCCATATACATCTTAAATTCTGCATTTCAGGTATTAATGAACTCATCTAAGTGTGATTTTAGTAGGCATTAATGCTGTAGCATTTTCACTTTCATTCCATTATTTCTGTAACTTATGTTCTTAATGTAGACCACACCACACTATAATATCTACCTGCTTCTGCTATGCGAGTGTTTGCCTCTTCTCCATAAGTCATTTTTAATTTTATTTTCAAATTCACTATGTTGCGTGTTTTCCTGGCCTCCACAGTTATCGGTACTTTTTCTAATTTTTAAACCACGAATCACCTCGCAGCCCAGTGAGAAGGTTCTTACAGAGATGACTGAAGAGATGCTGCATGTTCTACAGTCAGTATTTGCTGAGGTTTTCTCTGAGAGAGCAATGTGTTATGGGCAGACTGCTTCACTGGGTGTGCTACATTTACATTAAGCATCAAGATATTTTGAAATTAAAATTGGAATATTTGTCACGGTGTGCTGTATGAAACAACGTAAGTTAGTCACATTAAACAGGGGTCACCTGTACCAAAATATGACCAGTATCTCCTCTATTCCTTACTCCCAAACTGTTTTGCATATTTTAGTGCAAAATATCAACTTTTGGTTTTGAGTTAGTAAAACTGCAGTAGGATCAGCATTCAACACTCCCAAGGAATGTGGTCTACTGTAACTTAACTACAAATTACCAATGTAGCATGCACAGCATCCTTGATAGTGAGAAGAATGTATGTGCTATGATACTGCTAAGAAGGCACATGGTAAGAAAGGTAAATGCACTGCCTATGAATATTGTGTGATTTGTCAGTAAAGTAACTGTTTAACGTATTTCTGAAGCAGCTGTTAAAAGTTTATCACACCTAGTATTTCATTACACTTAAAACATTTAACCATATTTTAAATTGATTTCCTGAGCAACACTGTGAAACTTCCAAAGCATATATGTAAATAATTTTGTTAGCTCTCTAAAATGATAAATATGACACATTCAAAAGTTTGTATTGTGTATTGAGCTGTGTAGAAGGATGTCACCAAACAGCAGAAAAACAGGCATATGAAGTTACAAAAATGACGACATGCACATTCTTCCATTAGGCTTAAAAGTGGGGCACATGTTGCATCCTGTGTGTTCCATTCTACGTTATTTATCTCATAAAGAATATCCAGATTTTTAAAACTGTTCTTGCATTTCAACACAATGGCTCATTTTAAGTTAATGTCAGAATAGACTGATGCAGGTGCCCAAATCTCACATGACTGGCAGATCTGGTGAGCATACCTTAATTGTTTTGATTTAAGTCCTCTCATTACTTCCAGTGCCATGAATTTGGTATCGTAACATGTCACTTGCAGTGCTAAAAGTATAAATTCTTGGAATCAGTTGAGATGGTATGAATTGCCTTAAGGTTCTTATAGCAATTACCATGGAATTACTCATTCCTGGAACATGTAATTTAAATGTTTTAGGTATGTTTAAACAACAATTCCTGCCTATCTGCAGACTGCATACTGTGGTTTGAGAAAATTGTGGTCTGAACTCACAGAAGGTGATTACTTTTGTGCAGCTGAGGTCCTCTCATGAATCATGCCTTTGGACTAGCTTCAGCAAGGAGACGTTCTTACAGTGAGTCTTATGGGTGATCACATACAAACCAAGGAACAGCAGCCATATGAGCATGTAATCAACTGAGGTAGAGGGGCAAGGGAATTAAAGAGGGTAACCAGGAAGTAACAACAACCCAACAGATTGTTAAAACAGGCGATTTTTATAGGTAAAATTGATCCTTTACATCATTACTGTGATGATCATGATGCTGTGTATACGCATAACACATGGTGTTTTCAGTGGGATAATCTTCCCACCTGTAAAGAATAATTTTGGAGGAGGTTCCGACGACAAATACTAGAATCCTCCTCCTCAGTAACTGTAAAACAATGACTACATCTCTTTGGAGTCTCAAAGAAATGACTTTAGCTCTGATATGCTACTTTGCCCTGAACTGAGGAAAACCTGAACTTTTGATAGGTAATTATCAATTCTTAGTTATAGAATTGGCTATAACCATACAATAATACAAAGTGCAGTGATATGAAAGGTCCATCCAATTAAAAGTTGGGAACCTTGGCGTAGAATATGCCTTTATGCAAGTTTCTAGAATACCATAATTACTTGGATAATGAGACTTTATGTGCATATGAATAAAGTTGCCAGTACATTTCAACTTCCAAGTACAAAAGTAACTAAATACAAATTATGTGGTACCATGTCCCTAATCACAGCTACGCCATTCATAACAATAACTCTTGCTTGTCTAGTACCACTTTTCATGATCACTGGAGACATTTCTCAATTATAACCTCAACAACTGGTGAAGAATGTAGCTACTCTGACACATCTTCCTGCACATGATCAAATAAATTTGTATTAAGTAGGGATAATTATATTTCTTCCCACCAAGTGTTAGTATGCCATCATGCTACTAGCAACTTGTTGGTTCTAGGCAGTGCTTCTTACTGCCTCATAATGTGTTCCATAAGTAAGTGTAGGCAGTTGTTTCTGTGCTTAAGCAACATGTCATGACTGAATACGAGAAATTGCAGGTGTAGCTTCAAGCAGTCTTAACCTCATCAGTATATGGAGTTGAGTGGTCCACTTCATGCCCCAGCTACTTGACACAGGGGGCTGGGCCCCATTAAGCAGGATGCTGGATGAGCCTCACACTTCTTATGGGTACCTGATTGCTGGTAACTAATAATTCTTTGGGCATCCACAGAGGCATTCCAGCTCCAGTTGTTGCATAACAGAATGCTTCAACACATGCATGACTTTAAAATCACACACTAGTCCAGGATTATCTGCCAGTTACCAACTTACTAAAAATCTTTGACACACCAAGTCCATACTTCTGAAGTGAAATTTTAATATTAATTTCTTGCTATGCAAATGCCATTATTAGGTTGTGTGTATGTTATCATGCCTCTGTGGTCTAGTGGTAAGAGTTTCTGGCTACAGATACAGAGGTCCCAGATTTTCTGAGTAGTAGTGGATCTGGAACGGGGTCCACTCAACCACGCGAGGTCAATTGAGGAGCTACTTGAATGAAAAAAGTAGTGGCTCCAGGTCTAGAAAACAGAGATTAACGGCTTTGGGGACCCGTTGCGCTGACCACGTGACACCCCTCTCCGCAAAAGTTGGCGCTAACTTCGCAGACCGGAGGCGGCCGCTCTGTCGGTATTGTTCGCATGCGGACTAAGGCCACGGAGTTTCGTATGTTATCATGTGGCTTTCAAAAATGACATAATCAGCTATCAGTTTTCATATTCGTGACAGAAACTTCGCTACGAAGAATGCATCAAGGTTAGGGTTTGACTTCAGTGACAAATTTTATGTTGTTGAAAAGAAATAATCCATGGAGGTTCGGACTTTAGTCGTCATTTGATTACAAAAACATTATTCTTTCAGGGTTTTCTGTTCTGAAACATATTTAAGGCACCAATTGTAGGCTTCGATGTTTCATTTTCTAGAGAGACATAGGAAGGCTACTCGTTCAGGTTTCAATTTAGTCACAGAATGAGGCATAGGCTTTCAATTTGATTTTACAAATAGAATCTTAAGCTTTCTGGTTTCACTCTATCGAAACAAACAGCACGTCAACAAAAATAATTTCAGTATGAAGGTTAGGCTTCCCAGTTTTCTTTTCGCTGACAGATACTCCACAAGGAGAGCTGTTAGGTTTGAATTTAGTCGTTTGACCGTCCCTCCATACAACAATTAGATTTTTTGACAAGCTGGTGCGGCGTGGTACTTGTTATATGACACGTTCAACATCCTTCGCAGTCATACCATACAGGATTTACTGAATGTGAACGGATTCAATTCCATTCCATTCTACAAAACGGAAATTAGTCTCTTTATTTTACATTTTCGTGACAGAAACTTTGAGCTTTCAGATTTTTTTTGTTCACACTCATGATTGTTAGCTATTCCGGTTCATTTCGGTGACAAACTTTCGGATGGTACAATTCGTATCATTAATAAATTTTATGTCTGCAAAATACTGCGTACGCTCCATTTACACCCTCCTCCATTGAACCTTCACCGCAGTGAGGTTGAAGCTGCTTTCTATGCAAGCATGGGGTGGTTTAACGCTGATTATCTGGTATTAAACTGTGGAAAGGAACTGAGCTAGTATTTACTTGGCATGAGAAGAGGGTGGGCGTGCAGGTTCAATCTCTCTTGGTGATAAGACGATATTGACATATTGACATTCGGCTTCAATGTTATCTTTTGTTGGCAGAAGACACGTATTCACTACAACGGATAACTTGATACGAAAGGTTATCACGGATAACTTTAAGGGATGTGTTTGTTATGTTCGTTACAGACCGGTTGTTGCGTCGCTAACTCTATTTGCAGTTATACATAAACGTAAGTACTTTACAGTTATTTTCCTTAAAACACTGGGATAATAATTTGACGTCACCGTACATTTACGAATAATTTTGGGTTTTGCATATCATGGGTGTGCAATGCCGTCTTATAATTTGCTTAATAATGTGCACATTTCCCTGCCGGCGTTCTGTAGTCAGAACTGCTTTTCGTTTAAAAGAAATGCTGCGTGCTTTTTTTCCACCTCTTCCCTCCTCAAATCCTCAGGGGGCAAGTCCCAAAGGTTACGAACCGGGGATCTACAACAAGCTGGCTTCATACCAGGGAGGAAATATGCAGCAGTTGCAGCTCTGGTCCTTGTGCACTGTAGAAGGAGGTATGTAAACGTGGATTTGTTCATAACGCATCCGTTCGGCTTGCCTGTTTGTAATTGGTTAGATATATATAGATACATGATCTGTGGGTAGACCGCGCAGTGTGTGATTTTAAAGTTATCCATTCCATGAATTTTTTTATATCAGCGTAAATTATTTATCTACCAACTAAATGCACATTCTTAATTAGTACAAACATTAAATGAGCTTCTCCAACATCTTTTGTTATATGTGTACCATCTTAGGGGAGAACATAATGCCACTTCGTAAAAAATCAAATGCTATTGTGAAGCTGTTATTTATGGGTTCCTTTTTCTGCAGTGTAACCGGCGTAGGTGACATTCATTATATGTAAGAGGCACAACTATGTATTTTAAAACATATGGTTGCACTGTGGTTAAAAACATTTCTTTTTGTTAAATGAGATGTATGCACAGTAGAAATTATTAATCTTGTGTTTGGCCATGTACGCTTCTGTGAGCATGGCAATATATGTTCCGTTTGGCAGTATATATCACAATCTGAAGTGGATTGGGTCCCTGTGTTTGTGATACAGCTTGTATCGAAGGCAGTAAGACTGTATACTTACTTACTCCATGGTGCAGAGCCCTGCTTGAGAAGCTAACTGGTTTGCAGCTAGTCAAGAAGTTCCCCAGATTTCACGGAACCCGAAGGTTCATTACTGCACTCACAAGCATCTGCCACCTGTCTCTATCCTGGGCCAGCCCAATCCAGTCCATAAACCCACATCCCACCTCCTGGAGATCCATCCTAATATTATCCACCCATCTATGCCTAGGTCTCCCCAGTGATCTCTTTCCCTCCGGGTCCACCACCAAGACCCTATACACCCCCCTCTCCTCAC
>Ga0123354_10001968_pt1 | contig 26302 bp, 16 predicted proteins | sample TergutLab28metaG_2_FD_97872 | JGI IMG/M metagenome (GOLD analysis project Ga0123354, IMG submission 97872) | Labiotermes labralis P4 segment gut microbial communities from Petit-Saut dam, French Guiana - Lab288 P4 | ecosystem: Host-associated > Arthropoda: Insects > Digestive system > Gut ...
AAATATCGATTACACATTGTATGAAATTCAGCACCAGTAAGACCATTATCAGACCGAAGATATTTAATGAAATAAAACGGCTGAAGAAGTAAGAACATTCAAATGGTTTGGCTTGCAAATTCATACGTGAATGTTAAAAAAGGTAAGCTGTCCCTCTCCACACCATGCAGGCATATAGGGGGAGTAGTGGCATAACTCCAATCATTCTTAACCTAGGTGGTGATGAGTGGCCAGCTTCATGCACTGGCAGCTTTACCTCCAGGTAAGAACCCCAGTACCCACTGAATAGGAGGCTGGGTGGTTCCCAGTATTAGTTTGGATGGTATTGGATAACACAAAATATCTCAACCCTGCTAGAACTCAAACCCTGGACCATTCAGCCTGTGGCAAGTCACTATTCTGATCACATTATCCTGACTCCTTGGCTTGCAAATTGATAACTTTAACTGGAAAAATCATATTGAACATATTATACATTGCCTTGGTTCAACATGAGTTGCAATGAAAATAGTTGCATCATTTATTACAACTGATGTTTCAAAATTGGTTTACTATGGTTCTTGTCATTCAATTATGTCTTATGGAGTCATATTTTAGGGTGATTCAACAGAAAGAAAGAGGCTATTCACCACCCAAAAGAAAGTTATTAGAATAATGGCAAGTACATAGGAAAGAGAATTGAGTGGATCATTAATTAAGCGGTTCAGTACACCACCAACTTGCCAGTGAATATTACTGTCTCTGAGAAGAATATGTAGAAATTTATAAAAAAAAACCTCATACTTACATGGCAGACATACTAGAAGCAAACAAAACCTGCATGTACCAAATCCTAACATAAATAGTTAACCAAAAAGGTGTATATTATACACAAAACAAGTTGCTTAATGCTCTTCCATTAAATATTAAGATTGGTAGAAACAATACAAAGGGCTTGAAGCTAGCCTTTAAGAGTACATTTGCGCTCATTCCTTGTACTGTGAAAGGGAATTTACTTCAATTTATAAGAAATGTACACGATTTCTGGTTTCCGGCGCCATGTACATGAGATTTTCGCTCTTGTACTCTACGCTGCGTACTATCACAGTAGAACGCACACCTAAGAAACGTACATTTTCCTCAACTAGATTATGATGGTGTGGGATTGTGACATTCTTTTAGAATCGGGTTATGTATGGTTGTAGTACATGTGTGACTACTCGTATGGTGTTGTATTTGTAACATGACAAGCTTTACATCATTAACATTTGTACCACTTACAATTTATGGAATGTGCGTAAATTCTATTCTTTCCCATACAAACATAACCTCACACATAACCTCGTACATGGTGCACAACATTTAACTCCTTCCACTTACACGTTACGTCAGGCGTGTTGGAGTCAAATTACTCAGAGAAACGTAGTTAACATGTTTACTCACTGAGCTTCTGGTGAATGTCATCCGTGAAAATTACAGGAACACAGCATGTTACTAACTACCTCAACACTGCGAATTACGTATCATTAACAAACCCAAGCACGGATTATGTAGGTCACAGTTTTTTTTATTTATTTATGTAGAGTTGTTTACAACCCGTGTTTCACCAACCGGTATACCATGGGATTAAAACTAATGCACCATTTTGCCTTTGAGGTTCTGGTCAATAAATTAATCAGTACATTTTTTCGTAGTTGTTACGCAGTTTGACTGCCTTTCAGTTTCTCTTGCAGCGTGTGGAAGATGTTTCTGAGGAAGCTGGTAACGCCGACGGTATTCATGTGATACTTCACAACCAGCGATTTGGGAAAGGTTTGAAGTGGTGTTGGACGTGTACCTGAGAATAAGATGTATTCTGTGAACTGTGATTCAGTCACAAGATGGTGGGCTGCTTGTGTAGTGTGTTCAGGACAATGGCAGGTTGGTGAGGGCATCTCGCTAATTTATGGAGGTATGAACGGAAACTGCCGCGATCTTTTAGGAATTAATAAAGTTGGGCAAGAGGGGAAGAAGAGTCTGTGGAAGATGGTGGGTATGAATAGTTTAGTGTGGGATGTATTTGCGGAGTTTATGTATTGTTGCGTTCGAAATTTTTATGTAATACTCTTCCAGTATCTGCTTTCCTCGATTTATTGCAATTGCGTCGTATGTAGGTCACAGATGATAAACGACATCTAAAGGCAACGAAAAATGTGACCACAAATCACAATTGAGACTGGATGCCACACACCATATGTCCATATCCTTGGCTTGTCTTGATCAACTGCGTAACGCGCAGGTATCCAACACAGAATTTCACCGTCTCTAGTTTTTTATTTTATTTTAACACGCACAAGCAAATCAATATAAAATGTGTTCAGGGTTTGCTCCATTTTAACATTATTTGAAGTAATGAACAGAGCTCCAACAGATGATGTGTCGCACTTTAAGGCTTTCCCGTTACATGCCAAGTAACAGTGTCGGGACGAGGCATTTGGGCGCCCCCAGCTGGCACACTTTTCTGGGAGTGTGTATCCTACTTCAAAAAATGTAATTTTCGATAAATTCCTTCATGTGCTGTGAGGGATTTTGAGAAGCAAACCAGGTATACCAATATCTCATCATCAATAAAATAACACATGTAATAATTACTATATTGTATACTGTCATATGAGCATCCTCAAGGAACACAATATGGAGAAAAACTGCTAAGCAGTTGATGCTGTTAATACTGTGTGTAGTTTTAATAACGAACATCATGTAATAGCTTATGCAGCATTAATTGTTTTCACAACTGAGTGTGGAATGTGTTTACAGCATGATAGGAAATGAATGCCTAGTTTCAAGAAATAATTTAGTTACCCATTTCACAATAACGTTCATGACATATCGTCTTTAATTGGTCAGATATATAATTAAAATTATTAATCATTGTACATTTGAGGAGGGAAGTATTTGTTGTCCAAGATGGCTTAATTAGTCCTGATAAACGTTTGATGTATGGTTTAGGATACTAATGAGCAGATGGAATTCTGGTATTTATGTGGGTATTAAGAGTAATTTTAGGTGGTAGAATGTCGTTTTTCTTACGGTAAGAATAAAGTGCCTTTTCTATCCGGGGTAAAATAAAACGCCCCGTTTTGCAGGGATCAGTTCTTGGTCTTTTGCTCTTCATTCTTTATATCACATAACTGATTTATCAAACGTTATAAATAATAAATACAAAGCAGTTCTCTTTGCAGATAGAACCAGTATAATTGCTACAAATTCCAAAACATTGAGTGCTTCCATGTGAGCACAATGGATTCTGTTTGTGCTGTTGTGTCCATCTGCATCAAACAACTCGTTTCGCAGTGCACAAACGTGTGTGATTTTATAATGAGAAATTTTATTACAATTATGTTGAGAAAATTCAGATTGGGTTAATGTGGTACAAAAATATTAGGCACTTTACGTGCGATCTTGCACTGTTATTAGGAGAGATGTTGGGTGAAAATATAGCCAACATATTTGTGGAAAACCGCAGTATAACAAGCAGAGGGCTTTTATTGTATAGGGTGAGAATGGGGCAATCGTCACCTATGTGTGCATGCCCATTATGTACCTGAATGTTTCATGTGTGCTCAGAGTGACAGAAGGTGTCATTGTGCTGTAAAACGTTTCTGAAATGATCGCCATCAATGTCTTGAAGAGCTCCGTGATTCTCTTTGCCAAGGCTGGAAGGTGCATCTCAAAACCCTGACCAGTTCGGCTCTTCGGGGAGCCAGTCCATAGGTCGATACCACCCCTTATCTTGGGGTGACCCTTGATACACAGCTCGCCTGGTCAACTCATATCGATAAGGTGAGAAAGAAAGTGGTACAGAGGCTGGGAGTGCTGGGACTTCTCCTAAACAGGAAATGTGGTCTCTCCATCAGGAATGCTGTCCAGAACACATTACAGGAGTGAGAACTGTAGCTAGTCGCACTGAAACACAACTTCTTGCTGCAACACACACACACACACTTACATATCACCTTCTGTATGACTAAGGTGCACAATAAATATCCAGTATATGTGTTTACTGCAGTTGTGATTTCATAATGACACCTTATCCTACAGTAACCCACATGTCATTAAAATGGGCCAGAGTTCTTTAACGGGTGGAAAACGGGACAAAGGCTAGGTTTTTGAGTATGACTATGAAACAAAACATCAAGATTGAAAAATGATGAACCAGAAACTTGTCACTTCCAAAGAAAGCAAGAGTGAATCAAAAATCATGTCAACATTCGATTTTTTTTTTTTGATCAGCAAGGAGTGTAATACAGTGTCAAAGAATGTATCCAATACTGACACGATATGTCCTTATGTTTCTGTAAATACAACCATCAGTACCCAAAAATTTGTCACTCTGGACAAGGACATTGCTTAACTTTTGTACAGAAACTGTGAAATATAACAGCAACTGGTGCTTTAGACAAAATTTACTTGCTCTAAATATGAAATAACAGTCATTACCATGAGAATACAGTTCAGCACTTACATGATTGCCTACAAAAATCTGGACACTATTAACTGTTGAGCTAACCCATCTTCTTACAACTGAATTTCCCTCACAGCACAGCAGAACCTCTCTTATCCAATTATCAATTAACTGTGCAAATATTTAACTACAAAAACAAGATAAAAATATTTTACACCTAATTTATGTACTCAAGGTATAATGCCTATAACAAGAGGCCAATCACTAAGTAAACATGAAGACCTCAACCAACCCACAGCCAGTCTGCTTTGATGGCATGGCACATAGACACTGCCTTTATGTATTACAGGCAACATTTGAAATTTCATACACTCCAGTAACTCAGCCAAACAAATGACTGACAGTTGCATCCAGTAGTTTTGCAAAATATGTCTATTCATATTATGTGCACTATTCATACATTGAAATGTCCCTATTAATATAATCAAAGTTTGTCTGCACATGCATACTCAATCATATCTGGATGAAATTATCCTTATGCCATAAAATATATTAATTCATAACAGCTTCCTTAAATACTGGCCATAATAATACTATCAGCAATAAACATTATATTATGTAAATTTCCACCTTGCATTGGTATTTAACCCTTTCAAGCACAGTGGTAACTGTACATACCACCTGCTGTAAAATTAAAAAACTCTGCATTCTACCCACAGAATGTTTGTATATGGTTTGTATGCTCCTCGGAACAACCGACAATTATGTATCTATGAGGCAGGAACACCAGTTTTTAAATACTTGTTATATGAAATTCATGCTTCAAAGAGTTAAACAAGCAAACAATAAAATTAATGCAAGGGACTGAAGCAAAGTTTCAGTGGAACAGCTGTAAATGTAGTTACATTTGATAATAATCCCATGCATGGGGCTACCATGGCTATTTTGACAACCTACATTACTTATAAAATATATAACAGATGTTACAAGTCCATAACTTATAGCCTACTTATAAATCCACTTTGCCACACCAAAAGAAGACAGAATCATGTTTCACCTCTTCCAAGATAGCTGCATTTTTATGGTCAGGGTGTTGGTGAACATGTTCAAATTCAGTTTTGTACTATCACCTACAATGAACAACACACATAGCACAGGATATGACAGCAGTACAGCTGCCTTGTAACACACTCAACCATTGGAGCTTGGGGAGTTAACATAAATCTGTACGTTTCTTGTCAAAAACTCAGCTACACCAATGGCAATTCACAAGATGAAAACACATCATAAATATTAGAAACATATTTAAATAGCTAAAAATAATAAGTCTAAATATGATATTTTGGGTCTCAACCCCTACTGTGCCGTCTTGCATTCTGATCATGGGACAGTAGTGACAGTGATATGGAGACGGGGATTTCATAATTTCCCATGAGTATCTCGTGGCAATAAATAATGTAGCTGCTAATTTTTATGCTATTTATCAGTTTTAAATATATTACAACTCAGTCTGATTCAAAGGCTGTACATTAAAATAAGAACGACATTTCCAAATCACACAATACACATATTTCATTTCCATACATTTCACTACCTAAGAGTACACACAGCAACAGTTTGACAGGGGAAACTCACTTATTTGATTAACTCTACTTAATAAGAAAACCTTGGAATAACTTTATTTTCTCAGATGTGTTTAATTGTATGAGCAGGGTTCACTGTTAAATGTATTTAAAATAACCAGGAAACCCATACAGCTAACAAACGTATGTGAAAGAATTTATGTGAGTGTATAGTTTATTTTACTATGATCACTCTTTCCAGTTGTTCTTTTTATGTGCAAACAGAATAGTTATTACACATCATAGATTAAATTCTCTTAACCCATTCAAGTAGAAATATTTTCTCCTGTGTTAGTAATTTACTGATAAAAAGAATTCTAGGAAACTATCCAGTAATCGGGAATTTCCAAGTATTATACTTGCGTAAACATGAACTTTGTATGTATTATTACAAACTATAATTAAAACTCTGGCAACAATGTATCCTGGTTATTGCGCAAATCACTGTATTTACCTAAATATATAACACCCCCCTCCCATTTTAAAACTTCCAGGGAAGTACCTATACAGAACACTTTTAACTTTGTGCGTGATGAAAATATGGCCCCCTCAAAACCTTACCATTTTTCTGATGATTAAATAGAAAATGTTCTCTCCTTATAGTCAGGTAAATGTGGTACTTACTAATTTAGTGAATACAACAGCTTTTGGAAATTAACAATTTCCCCTGGTAGTGTTCAGTAGTTATACCTCAGTGGGTTAAAGCACAACATTTCCATACAACAAATCTGACAGAGCAAAATCTTTCAAAACAGTGAAATGCCTTATGAGCATAGTTTAACACGAGCCAAGTGCTCCAGTGCTAATACTAAACCTGAACAGCTGGATCATAAAATCATGCACTACATTCCAAAATTTTCAATTTCTGGGCTATAAAATGACACACACACACAAGACTGTGGTTTATGATACACTGTAACCAAAGAAATGTTCATGCTTACATATTAGTTGCACAAGCATGATACAACAGTACTGCTGCGAACACTAAAACAGCATCCCATCTTATGAATCAGACTTCTTTCTAGATGCAACAACAGCATCTTATAAAAGATACATTTACTTCTGGTTCAAGAATATCAAAGCTATCAATTGTAAGTGAAAAGAAAAGTCAAGTCATCCTTCTGCAAGCAATTAAGGCAAAAGAGGGTATGGAGGTATAGCTCCACTCATTAACCTCAGCACCAGACAGGTGAGTGGTCAGCTTCAAGTTCTGGCTACTTTACTCTTGGCATCCACTGAACAGGAGGCCAAGTGGCCCTGTGAGCTGAGAGAGGAGAAAAACCTCTTGCCCTGTCAGGAATTGATTCCTTAACTGTCCTGAATGTAGCCTGGTCACTATAGTGACTGATATCTTGGCTCCATCCAAAACTCTGAAAGAAAACTACGAATAAGCATATGCTAGACAACCCTTTTTTGTTAACTTATGTAACAGTACTCTGGCTGCAGAGCCTAAAATGTTAACAAGATATAAATTTGGATCTGGACAAAAACAGCAATTGCCTCATTTAAGCTATTATCCTACACGTTACCTGGAGGAACTAAGGGAAATCTAGAGAAATATAATAGTCTAGGATGTAAAAGCAGCACCGACTACTCATTTATGACTGCTTGTGTGTTAGCATTAAATTCAGTTAAAAACCTTGTACATATTTCTTTTTAATAGGCAAGAATAAAGAAAGAGATATTGGAACATGGCACATACATGAAAAACTCAGGTAGAATCCAACAGTTAAGGAAGGTCACACCCAGTGACCAACATTGTAACAGTGATGTATCAACGTTCAATACACAGCCTAACCCCCCCTCCCCCCTCATGTCTAGCTAAAATAAGATGGCAATGTTCATACAACGTAACATTGAGGCGCATTCTTCCAACCACTGCTGCAGTGGAAAAGCTATAAGTATTACATATTCTGAGTGTGTGTCTGTAGCCTTAGGTATCCAGCATGCAAAGCACATACACCATACTACACTGTCACCTGTGGCCTGTCTGGCTCGACAATATTTTTCCACATTATCACATAAACAGCCCCAACTTTGAAAAAAAGTTATTGAATATAAAATATCTCTTTTGACTTTATCTGTAACTTTTGTCCGAAATATTTCTCATTCCAAGAAGGATTGAGCAAGATATGATTAAAAATGTATATTGGTCTTCATGTAAAGTACCTGTAATTCTTTTCATGTTTTCCTAAAACTTGAGTTTTCTCCAGATTATCAAATTTCATGAAAATCCATCCAGCGGGAGCTGAGTTGTTCCATGTGGACGAACAGACAGACATGATGAAGCTAACAGTCACTTTTTGCAATTTTGGAATGTGCCTAAAAACTGCTCTACTTTATTACACAGATTTGTAAGGTGGACTGGACAGGAGTTCTTCTTATTTGGAATTCAAGTAATTTTAAAATTAGTAATTTGCCATGTAGTTTAGTAGATACACAACTTCTTATAATAAAACCAACTAGATGCACTAATTTCTCAAATTTATTTTTGGAATAAAACTCTCCACGTTTCAGACAGTTCCTCTGTCCATCATCAGGAATTTATCACGATACATGGTCACCTGAACGTCAAATTCATCAATGCAAAACAGGCAAAGGAAACATACCAATATAGGAACACCAAAGAAAAACTGTACAAAACCAAAACAGCAATATCGTATAAAAAAATATGCAAAGAAAAATAGCTAACACCCAACTATATAGTCATCAAAATAAATGGCAAAAACTCACAATGCCAAAAGACAATAAAAGCTGCCACTCACTACCGTCTAAACCAAGAACTAAAATTTCTATACATTAAAAAACAAAAACTGAATGAACGATCACAGAATACATCTAGAGTGCACCACCTCCTGGCAAAACAACTGGCATATCATCCAAGCATGAAGTGACAACAAATTACAATGACAGATGGAATCACATTACAACAAAAAGTTAGATTGCCTACAAGCTCAACAACAGAGAAAGACCAAAACTCGACACAACCATCAAGAACAGCAATTTTACCCAAGAACAAAAAATCTAATATCAAATTCACCAAGGAAGAAATGGGCCTACTAAACCACAGCTTGCAATATAGTATGGAGAGACCATTAAAAGCAACCTCATAGTAGAAACTGAAAGAGCCATAAAACTCTTAGACACACAACTGCAAAACTCATATCGCATTATAGCCACCAATAGGATGAAACAAATCTTCAATTCAGACAACCACCACAACAACATACAGAAGAGACAATTATATATTATAAAGCAGTTGAACCATAAACTTGTAACAGAAAATGCGATACTCGTTCAAGTCGACAAAAGAAAAACAACAGTAATCATAAATTCCAAAGAATACTCCAAAAAAGTACAAACATTCCTAACAGACACCTTACTCTCAACAATCACTACAATGTTAAAAACTCCAGAAACTTGGCCACTGATCTAACAAAACTAAAACTAAATGAAAACCAAGACCTATATGTCAACATTCCCATAGAAGAGGCACTAACAATCGCAAAAATGATGCTTCTAAAGAGCAGTGATGCTCAAATAACACAACAGATAATCATCTTAATGAAATTCATTCTATCACATAACTACTTCACTTTCCAAAATAATATCTACTAGCCAGAAAAACGAGTATCCATGGGCTCACCAATCTCAAGTACAACAGCCAAAATATTTCTACATCTGGTAGATATACACATAAAACAACTTTTTGACACAAAAAGCATAACATTCTACACAAGATATGTAGATGAGATCTTAATCATATACGACACCAAATGAACAAACCCTACCTCACCACCAAATATATAAACCAAATACACACGAACATAAACCTCGGCCCCACTTATGAACGTAACGGATATACATAAGTTTCCTTGACCTTCTCATAATTCGAAAGCCGCCCAACCTTGAAACTGACATTTCGCAAACTTACCACAACCGACACAAACCATTAATTTCCTCTCAAACCACCCTACGGAAAAAAAAACTGCCACTTACAGACATCACATTACCAGAATGCACTCACTTCCATCAACACCGAAACAAAAACAAACAGAATGGCCTTTAATACAACTAATCGCACAAAATAATAACTTCCCACAAAAACTCATACAAAATCTATGCCTGCAAATTCAATGCAAAAAAACCAACCAGGATGAAACCAATGGAAATAACAAAACATGGACTACCTTCACATACTACAGCCCAACAATAAGGAAAATCACGAACCTATTCAAGCATACTAACATAGGAATAGCCTTCAAGAGTACCAATACCCTACAACAACTTACAAAACCAAAACAGGTCAGTAATACACAGGAACTGGACAAGAGTGGCATCTATAAACGTAAGTGTAACACATGCCAAATGTCATATATTGGACAAACAAGCCGCAGTATAAGATAGAAGATATATAAGACATAACGAACCCAAATCAGCTTATGCAGAGCACATCCTAAACAACAAACATGAATACGGTCCCATCAATAACACCATAACTTTACTAAAACATACCAACAAAACTTCACTATTATTACCATATGAACAACTATATATCCAAATATATCACCAACACAAGCAGCTTATTTCAGAACAATGCACAAGCAAACATAATCCCATATATCAGCTGATCCATGACACATTCCACACATCACTTCCCACGAGACCAACCGATCAATACCCCACCAGCAGCAGAACCAAACAAGTTCAATCCTGATCCTGCTCGCAAGCTGTCAGCAAACCTGGTATGTAAACACACAATTATAATATATCGGCAGAACATATCACATTTGCTGGAATATTTTACTATTTTAACTTTTTATATAACATAGAATTTTATCTACAACATGTTTTACAATTTTAACTACAATGTACATGTACATACATTAGTAATTTTACTCATTTTTGGAATTTCACTATGACATACCATTGCTGTGTGTACAGTGAAGAACTCCTGATGATGGACAGAGGAACTGTCCGAAACGTAGAGTTTTATTCCCGAAATAAACTTGAGAAATTAGTGCTTCTAGTTGGTTTTATTATAAGAGTTTATCACGATGCACGGTCACCTGAAGGTCAAATACACAAAAACATTTCACAGGACTGTGCTTTATCTACCTGCAGGGTCTGAAGATTGAGGTAGCATGCTCCTGTAAAACGTTTATACCTACCGGTATCTATTAAGCTACACAATGTCACATTTCACACAACCGCATTCTTCAGTCACTGCCATAAGAACCTCAAATCTCACAAATTTAGCATTTGCATTATCCTTCTTCTGTAAAAATGTTCAGTGAACTACTGTGTGTTATTATTGTCATTTGATGTGTACATCCAATGACAGTACATCAAATGACAGTAAAACAGAATATTCAAAATCAAATATTGACCTCAAGACTGTCTTGCTAATGAAAGCATTAACCCAATATAACCACCTGTTTAGTCAACACAGTTGTTATGAAGCTATTTATTTAATTAAAATGCAGTAATATATTGAAATTACTAACGCATTAAACCAATAAATAGAATTACACAGGGGGTATCAGGTATTGATATCAATAATGCTGCTGATATTAATACCAGTAAGAAATGTATCTTACTGTCAGTAAGAAAGAAGCAATCTTGTAACAAAAGTTTACATAATCAAAAATAACAAAACCCATACACATAAAACAATATGTAGTTCCTCGTAATCTTTTGTTATGTAATTCTCCATCTAGTTTACCAAGCAACCTCTTCGCAAGAAGCTTCCTTACCAAAATTGCATATTTTTTCCTCCCATGTAAATTACATGGTCAGTCCCTTTAACTTACGAACTCCGCAAAATTCTGTACAAATGTTTGGGATATGCACATGTGCACACATACATATCTGAACCATTGCTTGCTTGTGAACATGATTCAAGAGCATGGGGACAGTACTCCAAACAAAACACTTGGGCAAATCATGACCCAAGAAAAGACATTACTCTTTGTGGCATGTGAGAATTTCTGAGAAAATTACTATATGTAAACAAATGCTGCAGATATACATGTGCACATGCTTACAATTTCAATAATAAACAGGTCAAAACCAGCAATAAGTACAAAGAATGTTCGTAACTGTAAATGTTAACAATAGCACACTGCAATTTGTAATTCACGTACCTGACACGGGACAGAAAGGCCCTTCATGGACTAAACACATATAAAATCATCTTCAAAACTTGTTACAATTCTGCTACAAAAATTGTTCAAGAGAAACAGATTATGTGTTAGTGATATGTTCAACTTCTAACAGCCACAACTGGAAATTCTTTTAAATTCATGAATTTAAATAACCTATATTTGTTACGAACCAAAAAAAAACACGAAATTTTAAAAAGATTCACACATGACACAAGCACACACAATTGTTTCACTGCCATGCTTAAACCACATACATGACTGTCCATCTTATGTTACTGTTTGAGTAAGCTGTTTGGTAGGAGCAACACATTCACTGCAAATATTACAAATAAACTCAAAATAAAATTAGAATTTTTTACCTTCACTGATTGGGACCTCCAACCCACTCAAATTCAGAATAATTCTACAGAAGTAATCCTTTACAAGAATGGCCACTACATATACAGAACACAACACACAAAAATGTGGATATACATCCTATGTGTAGATTGAATTCGCGATCACAGTAACTGCAAGATTCAACACCAACAATCTCAAATACTATGACTGGCAAACAGTCTCCCACAAAGTATCAAAAATTTAAGTGACAAACCTAAACAATTTAAATCAGCCCTACAGAATTACTGATATGCTTGTTCCTTCTACTCCATAGAAGAATACTTTAATGTAAAGAGAGAATGATAAACTAAGTTTATCAGCTGTATTATACCAGCTACTAATGCATGTATGTAACATTTTCCTGACTTATTCTGTATCCAAAAGATCAACTTCTTTTGGATTCAGAGAATGTAAATTCAATTCAATACAATAGGAAAATTACACCTACCTTTGGGTAGGGGGTGGGGAGGGCACTTTGAGAAATACTACATGTACACGTGATTCAGTTAAATTATAATTTATATGAAAATTGTTAATTATGTAGAAGTACAAAACTTATCAAACAACAGCTCTCTCTCTCTAACATTTACTTGCAAGTTTATCCAATGCCTCAACCCAAACAGTAGGGGGATCATTTGTTGACAAGACATTAATTCTATTTGACAACTGTTAGCTCATAAAGAGTTACAGGATGTGGGGTGGAAGGAAAATCATACTTTCAAGACTGCTCTCGAATAAAGGCAGAAATGCATTATGCCTGCATCTACATGACTAGAATATGATAAAATAAAACAAACTGCCTTAAAAACACAGACATCATTCTGGAAAGAGAACAGAGAGTGGTTAGCCATTACTGTGTTAAAGACACTCTTACACTGCAATATGTTTTATGATTGCTTCAAATTATATCTCTTAACATTCATGTGTTAGTAATTCTTCAATTTCTAACTTGTAAAAAAGCTTTAGATCCCAGGCATTAATTTCCGTTTAGACAATCCGTTAAACAGTCATCATTTGAAGTTCAACTTTACAATTGTAGCCTTGCCTTTGTCACAGTCACTGCCATGTATTCGAAATGAGCAATCAAGTGATTATGTGATTACTGCAGTTCCAGCAAACCTTGCATGTATTGGAGACACTGATTAGCAGCAGACAGTCCACAAAATGGTAAAGAACGCCTAAGCCAGGTTTATATGAGAAAGGGAAGGAGGAAATTAGAGTGGGATTGACTATCCCTAGCAGTAAGCAGATGGGTGGCAATGTCCTTGCCTGTGTTCTGTAACTCTCCTTGTGACAAGTGAAAAATCTACCGGGGAAAGTAAATTACATATAACCAAATACACACAGTAGCAAGCTCTGCTACAATTTTGAACTGATTTAACACATAACCAAACAAAAATAATTTGAACAACAAACTACAGTAGAAGTGATCACAATGAGGATAACTGCTGTTGCAATACACTTCAGTGGCTGACTGGACCAAAACTGAACAGCAAATAGGTTGGGTAATAGTCACAACTGACCCAACACCCCTCAACAGCATTTTTCAGGAGTTTAATCCCCCCCCTTTTCCCCTTCTCTCTCTCTCTCTCTCTCACATCTCACTCACACACACACACACACACACACAAACACACAAGCTGTAATGTGAGGAATAATGATTAACATATTTATTTATTCTTATACAGTCTAAAACTACTTATTTCACAGTTTCTTTTTGCATCCTGTTAGAGTTTGATATCCATAAGTATTTAAAATTTAATTCACCAGATTTTGCTATTTTGATGATTGGCTGTGATTGGAGTGTCACAAAGTCACACTAAGCAAAAAGGAAGCTATGTAAAATTTGAACTGAAGTAGCACTTGGCACACTGAACACACCACAATGCAATGGAACATAATTTAATGAACCTGAAAGCAGCAGGTAATTGGAAGTACAGACCTACTGTAAAATTCAAAGCTCATGAATAATTAAAAAAACCGAAGTCCAACAAAGGAAAAATAAAGGAACAAACATCAAAGTAATTCTCAGAAAATTTACAAACATGAAAACAAGGCGGCAAAAGAAAAGAAATGAGAAGGGAGGAGAATGCCAATACTCTGTCAGCAAAACATACACATTGACATCTGTTGCAGCTGCATGGCAGTTACTGTGATCAGTGGTTGCAGGGTTTCCAGTAAATCCATTCTTTACTGTGTGGCACATAGACTACAATCCAACAAACTGACTTTACACATTACATCACAGCCCAGTGACTGTCATTTTCAAGTAACAATGAAAAAGTCACTGCTATTACTGTATCTCTACCATGTACCTGAGTCATACATACAGGTTAACACTACCTGCAGCCAATTTCTACACGCACTTGTGTCACCTGTTATGGGATACCAGTTTTCCTAAAGCCAGTCAATATATGAATAAAAATGCATCTTTGGATATATGAAGGATAAACAAATGGTGAGGACACCCAGTGTCCATTTAATGCTGAACACGACCACCACTGTTCTTTTGTTTCAACAAGCTGCACACATAAATTTAAGCAGTACTAAGGACATAATGAAACCCCAGTGAATTACCTACATTAATCAGTTTCACTTGAAAAGTAACAGCAATTTTAATGAGAAAACACCCTTCTAACAGCAAAAACAGCTGGCAGAAATAGGGGTAAAATTTTTAATTGTATATGTAACTGTCAATGTATTAATTCTATCATAAACTACGCTTAGTTTATTTTGATTTTATTACCTTCTAGCATACTTCAAGAAATTCAAACAAAAAATATCAAATACACTAATGCACCCCAGTGTGTACAGACTGGAAGAAGACTTAATACTGCCTAATTAACAACATTATATATACACATTGTGTCCACGACTAGCTCATTGGGCATACAAATAAATCCCTGCACTATCAGAAAAACATTAAATGTCAAACAGCAACAGTCACTTGCGTGAAAACAATCTTCCTAATTTTCAGAAATCTGAAATACTAATAATAGTTTTCCTCTTTGAGGGGAAAACTTGCAAAAAAACTACTTTTCACCCAAGAAGTGAAGTAGTCATATGCCTATGTGTAAAGACTACATCTTAAATAACACATTTATGTTGTAGAACTGAGTGGATGGCACATCTCTCTACAAATGCCAACAATCAAATGTACATTCACAATAAAGTACATAGGTAAGTCAATAAGTGAGTTACAAATCCAAGTTCGGACCTACTTATTTTAATTAAGTGCGGGAAACTGTCCCCGCGGGATGGAAGCACTATCTAGTTTTATTGTGAGGTGCAATGATCAGTATGCGCATGACTGCAAAGATGGAGCAGCTGTGACAAGATGGCGGCGCCCCTGAATACGTGTACCATGATAGAAGTGTGGCGTTGTGCAGTTTTTGTGGGCAGAAGATATGGAAGCAAAGGATATCCACAAAGAAATGCCCATGTGCAGTGAACATTGCCTGTCACGTCAAGCAGTCCATAATTGGGTGCAAAAGTTCTTGGAAGGGCAGACAAGTAATGAAGACATCATCAGAGCAGACAGGACGGTCACCATCGACACTGTAGCCACCACTACTAGTTGTTCACATGGCCAGGCTTACAACATGATGGATGAGCGGCTAGGCTTCCATAAAGTGTGCTCCTGTTGGGTGCCATTCCAGCTGACACCACAACACAAAAGCCAGAGAATGGGCTTGTCATTGCAGCATCTCCAGCACTACCAGGATGAAGGGAACGACATGCTTTCCCAGATCATCACTGGTGATGAGTCTTGGGTGCACCATTATGAACCCAAGACGAAGCATGCCTCCACGCAGTGGAAACATCCCGCATCCCCAGCACACAGGAAGTTGAAGGTGACATCATCGGCCGGGAAAGTCATGTTGAAAGCCTTCTGGGATTGCCAAGGAGTATTGCTCACCGAATTCCAGCAACGTGACCACACCGTTATGTCCGTCTCGTACTGTGCGAACCTGACGAAAATTTGTGCCGCCATTCACCAGAAGCGACCAGGCCTCCTCACTAAAGGGATGTTGCTGCTGCATGACAACACCTGTACTCATACTGCCAATCAGACCACAGCGACACTGAGGTCATTCAAGTGGGAAGTCTTCCAACACCCACCTTACAGCCCAGACCTCGCCCCGAGCGACTGGCCCTCTAAAACAACATCTTTTGGGGGAACACTTTCCTGATGATGACACGTTTGAAAGAGCAGTGTGCGCGTGGTTCCAACAGCAACCACAAGAATTTTATGCCGCAGGTTTCCAGGACTTGTGAAACGGTGGGACAAGTGTTTCAATTTGTATGGAGATTACATTGAAAAATAAATGTTGTTTGCATGTCATTATCCCCATTTGTTTCTTTTCAATCACGATTTGTAACTTACTCATTGACTTTCCCTCATGGAATTATCAAAAGTGAGCTACATACAAACTATAACTTTTTCAGTTTTAAGTGCAGTATAAAGCCAAGTTACTAGCTATTTGCCTTGGGAAGCCATTTAATTCTTATTTCATATTAAAAATTGTGCTGCTCTAAAAAAAAGAGTATTTTGTGTCCTTTTGTGTGCACATCAGGCAACTGATGGAATTGCTCTTACTCTACACACAAAACATTTCCACTCAAACCCCAATTAAAACTTGCAAAGAGCCACTGTTATATGCCAGCATACACAATGGCTCCAATTCGTTAGAAATACTGAGAATTTACAGTTACAATTAATATCAGACTGATGAGCATTGCTTTCAAATGGACAGACTATGCTGTCCCCTCAGTACCATTTTCTGCCCCTTCACACTATGAGATACAGAGAGATTCATGTCTTTTTTTTTAGAGCGGTTTTGTGTTGCCATCCTTTGTAATGTAACTCTTCACACCTGCAATATACACATACATGAGATAAAAGCAGTAAACACAACAATTATAATAACGACAATAATAAATGGACAACAATGACAAGGTTCTCTCTTATTTTACAAAAGGGCAGATGTACACAAAAGTGGAAACTACACAGCATTTGGACCCTGTATTACTCTGCCTCTACATGCAGTGGTGTACTGATCAACACTGCATAATTCTGTACTGATCTCTCTTTGACTGCACCACTTTTATTTCAGTATAACTATGATTCCAGAAGGAAGTGTCTGACATAATCTATTACACGATGATATAAAAAAAAAATTCTCTGTAAAAATAAATCTGTGCAAGATAATATACAAGATATTTTATTTTCTTCCAAGGCCAAAACACATTTCTTCCTTCTTAGTTTAACAATTACTATATTTCAGGAGCCACTCAACCATACAGGCTGCAAGGCTATGGCCATCCCAGAAATTTTGAGAAAAATTAAACTAAATATCTGAATAGAAGTTCTCCTTAGGAGTACTAACAAAAACTCTTATTCAGATACTATGTTTAATTTTTCTCAAAATTTCTGGGATGGCTGCAGCCCTTACGGATAGGCCACCACCGCTGTATTTACCTGAATATAGAAGGAATTTTTCCTAAATTCATCATCTGGAAAACAGGAGACCGCCTTGTAATCATACAAAAAGTTACACAAACATTTCTGTGTAATTATTTTCCTGAAAACTGAAGACTGTGAAAAGGGGGTGGTGTCATATGTTTAGATAAATACAAGATGTATCACCTGTTAACTTATTACCACAGAATGAAAAACAATATGCTGGCTATTAAAGGTGGGTTACTATCTGCTTCAATACATCTGACTGCATGAGGCATTAAAAGAAAATCTGAAAACAACAATATAATCTAAAACCAAAGTTCAGAAATTAATCAAGAGTCAAGAAAAATGATTCTTTGTCATTAGCATTTAATACACAAAAAAGTACTGGCATCAAGATGACTTCCATAGATTGACATTATACAGAAAAAAGTAAGTAAAGTTTTACCAGTGAAAATTGGAGTTGAAAATTTTTTCCAAGTGCCTACTTTCCAAAACATAAATTCAATCATGCCACTCACATCCAAATTATTTTTATGAAAAACTGAAAAGCACACGTGTGTGTGTGTGTGTGCATACTTGCACACACTTGCATTTAACCATGAATGAAATGTGTATAAATTGTTCTGTAACCAGGACTGCCAACCTCCTGACTAATTCTTCTTGAACTCCCGAGTCTACTTACATTTAAACCAGAAAATTGTGCTTGTTACACTGTATGTGGCAGACCATTTTGCCTGCAAATGGGCTGCAACTACTAACATTACTTTTGTGAAGGTTTCAAGTCCCTTTTAAAGTGATAAAATATATTTCAGGACATCGTGAAGCTTATTCTCTTCTACATAGTCTTGGCTTCATAACACTCGCTGAAAAATTATTGTGACCTTGTCAAGTGAATGATTTGAAAATCGAGTTATGACAGCAGGAAGTAAGAACCATTATATCCGAGTCATCAAACCTTCTCAGTTCACTACCAGTCAGTAACAGATCTGTACCAAACACACAGAAGAAAGCAAGCACTCTACCAGAGAAGGTGTGTGTAAACACTGCATTCTAAGACATATGTCTGGTCTGAGTCTGTTCCTGTTTCGAATTTGATTCTGCCACTGTGATCACAGTCAGCAGAATTTCTTGCAGCCATTCATTTACTCATACTCATGGGATCAAAATACAGACCCAAAGAAATGAAAATGTCATAAGACCAAATTTCACATAAACCCCCTGGCAAGGTGATATCTACAAGAGAGGGAAGGTATGCCTGAAGAGGCTGCCAACAGCAGTGTACCACCACAGACAGCTGGCAACACAAGCAGACCTGTTGACATCAAGGTGTCAATTAAGGCCACATATTTGTCAGACTGTCCACTGTTTCTGTGGTCTGTTATCCTGTTCTTCACACCTGCTTCTAGATCAGACCATACTGCAATATGCTTACAATAAACATGTTTATTCTTCTTATTTCCTATGCTGTATGAAACCCTCATCCGTTTACTATGCATTTTGAGAAAACAAATTAATTTTCAATATACTCATTACCACTGTATGCTACTGAACAACTTGTGCAAGGAACAATGCAGCTTTTTTTCTCACCCTCCAAGAGTCATGTGATAAATCATTGTTATACCTTTAGTGAAAGTGGGAATCTCATTTGTTTTGGTGGTCATACTGACCACACCATCAGACCACAATATGTGCGTAAATTTTATATGGCATTTTCTTGCACTGGAGAAAAATTAATTTTATGGTCTAGTCAATATGGCAATTTTTTTTTATGATTACAGTACTGAATACAATTCTTACCAGAACGGGAACTTATGTGCGCCATTCCCAAAGCTGTAATTTCTTCCAGCAAGTCCTTCATACTTGTGTCAAGTTCTGATTCAATTCTGATTGTTGGCGAAGCTTTCTTTGAGGTTTGTGTGTGCCACACCAGAACCTAAAGTAGTGTATATTATGTATAAATATTGGCAGAGTGACCACAGTTTATTCACATCATTACAAAGACACTGGTACATAAAAAAACACAGTAAAAAATATCAAGCAACAGTTTACTGTGTTTGAAAAAACCATTCTAGCATATCAGCATCAATTGTACCCCACATAATATCCAATCTGTACTCTGCAATGTGCCAATGCATGTGGGTTGTCACAGAAGTAAGATCCAACTGCATCTCTGTTCCATGAAAGTAACTCCTTTACATAACTCCAGGGGCAAGAATCCATAGTGATTACATTCACAAGGTGTGGAATCACACAACTGCTTATCCATGTATGTAAACTGTTCTCAGAATATTAACCCTGGAAGTTTTGTCCAGCCAGAAAAAAGAGCAGAGAAGTGTCATATGATCAAATGGTAGCTGTCTACCTGAAAGTAAGTGAACTATCTGCAAGACTGCAAATAACTGACGCATATCTCTATAATAGGAACTGTTAAGTGTGGCAGTTACGCAACACATTCTACTTGGGGTCATCATGTTCATTCCTGAAATCCACAGGACGATTTTCATACTGGACGAAGTAAGTATTTTACTCACGACAGAAAAGATACACATGAAGCTACTGTGGTTGACTGTCCAGTTCCAGTGCATACTACTATCTGGACTTTCTGTGTAAGTAGCTTGAAATAATAAGGGACAATTTACTGTGTGGTTATCTTAGGACTGTGACGTTTTCTGCTAGCATGATGGATGGATTTCTCCAAGCTGTGCTGAAAAGCGTCACAAACTCCATTGACTGTATCAGTTTTGACACTATGCTATCTGCAGTCTTCTTGTGGAAAAGACTGCCAGTCGTTCTGTTCAAAAAGGACCGTATCAGAATCATCAACTTTACCTCCCACAATTTATAGGCCCAGAAAAGGACTGTGTATTACAAAAATAAATTTCCTTGCAAATGACAAGGAAATAATGTCAATTGTGTTACAAAAAGTGAAGGATGTAACAATGAATGAAATATTCTTCATCACATAATTTAGCCACACACAGAATCACTTCTGGTGACACGCAACTTCCTGTCTTGAGATTTCACAATGACAAAATTCAACAACTTCATGGGCTGACATGTGTCAGAAGGTTCAAATAGAAAAAATTCAATAATTTTGTGGGCTGATATGTGTCTGGAGTTTCAAATACAACACTGTTTCAGAGATGATGGAAATGGCATCAGTCTCAGAAATGCTGGTGCATTTGAATAACCTGATGCACCTGTCAAAGCCAAGAAGATCATACTTAACTGATGTGTGCTATTCACACTCAACACACAATTTCTGGTGTAACTAATATTGTTCCTGTCACACAAATAATTCTATGATACACACTGTTTCATTATATTCAGTTACAAGCATACAAACACAAAACCTAAATACCACACATGCATCACACACAATAGAGGTTTGCTGTCACTTAGTCCACAACAAGGACAGAATACAGATAAACTTGTTTATAATGATGGTTATGTGACATCTCATCTACCGCACCAAATATTCTGTGGTATCAAGTAATTCCTAGTAATATCATGCTCCTCAGGTAGAACAGCACTCATTTATAACAACACAAATTATCTAGTCCCTTTCATGACATTATAACTTCATTTCACAATACTGTGTAATGTTCCTTTCTTATGGATGGACATCTGCAGTCCTACTAATCCAGCTATGCTACCAAGGCTCACATGTGCATCCAAACAGGCCACTAAACTACACACTGCATAAGATCCCTAAAAGCTAAGAACTTACATGGTACAGCAACTCAAAAGATGTCATCCACACAATAAACATTACGAATTCTGAAGATTCAAGTCTTTATTATGTTATGCTGTGTTACTGGTTAAGAGATCCTAACGTTCCAAAAATCACAGTGTCTGCAAAACACCAGGAACGATTTACCCATTAATATAGCTCAGAACACTTGAATCTTCGGCACTACCACTGTGAAAACAACAAATCTTGCACATCAAACGCTGCCAGCTGAAGCACTACTAAATTAATTCAAAGATAAAAATAATAACACGATAATCATTATTAAACAGATATAAAACCATTCTTTCATCATTGTTATTTTGACACTAGCAAAACTAGAAAGCCAACCATATGTCACACAATGCACATCCATAGCCAGGCTCATTCTAAACAGTATATGACTCACAGAATACACAAGACATGCTGCCATAGCACCAACTCAACGTAACAATGTAAATCACTGAATGTTTTAAAACTATAACTTTAGCAAGGAACAATGTATGCTCCCTGAGGATGATCGTATGATCGAAACATGTAGGAGCGTTTTAAGTGTTTTAATGTGAATTTTAGATGATTGAATGAATATATGTGCATTTGTTGGTGTATTTATTAAATAAATAGAAAGTCAACATTTTGCTCTCCATTTCCACTGTTGCAGAAGTAAATGTGAATCCTTACCAAAATGCCATCGCAGCAAGAAGAAACTAAACAGAATTACTAATCAGTTCAGACAGGCAAAACCATCAGGAAAATGATGCCATATATAAGCTGCTAGCACCCAGAATAGGAGTCATGTGATGGACATGTACATCAAGCAGCAGTAGCAGCAGCAGCAGCAATGAACATAAGGTAAAAAGGTAAAGTACAGGCAGTGAAAGCCCAGATGGGGAGTAGAGGTACAGTTCTACCCTTCCTTTAACACTGGTGCTGGTTGGGGGTGGGTGGTCAATGCCACACCCCAGCTGCTTACCCCAGGAAAGAGACCCAGTAACCATTTATAGGAGGCTGGGTGGGTCCCCAAGGCCAGGCTGGATGGGTTCAAAAAATCTCGCCCCCATCAGGATTCAATCCCCGAACAGTCCAGCTCCTAGTGAGTCACTATACAGACTATTTTAACCCGGCCCACAGAAGGGAATGTGTTAAAAGGAAATTAAGTATTGTAAGTTATTCTAGCAACTTGTTTTAAGCAGCAATTACTTTAGTTACCACATCAGGTACATAAACAAACAAATAAATAAATAAAACACAGCTTAAACAACAACAACAACAACAAAAATAAATGCCTTGAAAAGTGATGTTAGGAACCACCTACACACACAGTCAGCTCACTGTGCAAGAATTTCAAACAGCCGCAAACAAAGTATGCCAAATTCGTTAAATAAGAAGCATGGCTTACCTACTGGTACTTTACCTGTGTGCAAGAATCAGCTTTTGGTTCTATGTCTTCCAACGTTAAGCCAAGGCTTCTTAAAAACTGGTCTTCCTCATACCCTGCCTTATATGGCATTGTGGCATTTGGATGGTTCAGCAAAAATTCAACACTGACAGCAAATCCTGCCATATCAACAGGGAATTTTCGTTTAGATGGCCATGAGTCAAAGAAACCCACAACCTTTCCCTGAAAAATTAGAAACAAGGTTACAAAGAATCTGCGTCATATGATGATAAAGGAGAACAAATGTCAGGTTGCAGTTTGGGTGACAGAACTTCCGCATCAAGATCAGTAACAAAAACAATGCAAATAAACATCAAGATTCCAGCTATAAAATTAACTTTATGGTGCTAGAATTAAGTGTCCCAGGTACTCTGCATAAGAACTGCAATTTAAATGGCCACACTGCTCTGCACATTCTTGGTGATGACTTTAGTCAACATTCAGTTTTCTCAGCATTACACTGTGCCTTAACTAAAACTGACTTATGGCATCAATGAGTTACATAAAACATCACTTTATTTGACTTGGAAAGCTCAGTTCTGTTCAAGTATACAAGAACATTTCCATTTTTGTGAATACAACCTCAAAAGCTGTGGTTTCCTATCTTTTCACTGCCAAGAACCCCTGAATAAAGATTTTATTCATGAAGTGATTATTGTACTGGCATTTTCTATATATAAGACACTGAAAATATTTTACCTCTTTCAGGACGGGTGAACTCACAGCATAATCTCCAATCAAACCTACTGGGAACATAGAAACTTTCTTGGTGTCACGAATTTCTTCAAACAGCTTCAAGTCAAACGTGTTATCATCATCACCAAAATAGACCACTCCTTTCTGCGCATTTTTACGTATCCATTTGATGGCTGCTCTTCTGTTTGCAACACCTCTTGGGACAATGTTGGCTTTACGATACACTTCAGGCATGGGACTCGCAATGTGTGTGAATGGTATCCCTTTATATACAACATATAATAAGTGCAACAATTTGAATACAACACATAATACACTTTTGCTCCCTTTTGTACAATGAATGTTTGAGAACACAGCACTGGTACCTACAACTAAGATACACAAGACAACAGCAGGCTCCAGAAAACTGCAATATGAGGAGCTTCATATTCTGTTGAGTCCATTTAATATATTCGGAGTGCTCAAATCAACAAGTAGGGCATGCACAGTGTATTCAGAAATACATGCGAAAGTCCACTAATGGGCAAAATAAAAGGTGGTACCATTTGCCGCAGGGAAGTCAGGATGCAGACATATACACAACATACACTGTGCACAAGAGTGTATATCATAAAGTAGCCACCTCAGACTGCATGCAGCTTACCAGATCAGCCCATTTCCACCTCAAATGGGTTGATGGACATGGAATTGGAAAATTAGGTTCTGAGTCTCTGAGGAACAACATAAACATGGAAATGTCACTCCATTCTGCAAACTGTACAATGTGGTGTGCAATCAGCAAGCAAGCCCTTACTGGACCAATATATTATGGAGGGCACCATAAAAATCAGTGGTACATCACCAATTCTGACTATTCAGGAAGCATGGCACGTGGACACAACATTTTTCCAGCAAGATGTATATGCCCACATAACATCAAATGTCATATTTAACATCCTCCACAATGTGCTTGGGAGTTATGTCCTACCAAATAAATTTCCAGAGCACTTCAGGTGTAGGCAGTTATGAATCAAGAGTTCATGAAGGTCGCTGATCTCATGTCATACATGTACATGTTCAGACAAAGACCACATGCACACAGCACCTCATGGAAGTAAATTTTCACGTACCAGGCACTTCCATACTAGATAAAATTATGAATATACCATACAGTTAAAACATGGTGTTTTTTAATACCCTATAGTACGCATCAAAAAGATGGAACTTAAGGGAAGCAAGCACCTGATAAATGTAAGCATAGCCAGGATATTACTAAAATGGATCATAAAAAATACAGGCTGGATTTGTGTAGCACAGGATAGGATCCCAATAAAGGTTCTTGTAAACACAGCAATGACCTTCTGAATCCAATAAAAAGCAGAAAATCCTTGATTAACTGAGTGGATTTTAGTTTCTCAGTGATTACACACAAGAGTTAAGTCAGATGGCTGAAATAAACGTTCCACTAGGTACAGAAACTGGGCTGTTTGGAATCATAACCTGTAATGTTTAATTTCTCACATTTTATTCCTAATCTTTCATTTTCATCACACACACAGTGTTGGCAGCCAGGCTAGCATAGGTAGTAGGGTGACCAGGATAGGGCCTGGATGATCCAGGATTTGAATCCCACAATGGGTAAGAAATTTTTCTCATCTCCAAAATGTCCAGACTGGCTCTGTTCTTTCCTTGGAGTAAAGTGGATGGGACATGAAGTTGACCAACCACTCATCTCTGTCTAATGCTGAGGTTAAGAATGAATGGAACTATACCCATACCTACATACCTTCATCACCTTGACAGGAAAAGCTTCACCTTGTCCTTTATATAAAATCCATTTTCAATTTACTGTGGCATGATAAAATAGCTGTTGAACTTACCAAACTTCTTCAGCAGTTTTGCCACCATTATATTGCAAGATTGATTGTCATCTGCAACAATCCAGTGTATGTTAGGTACATGCATCAAGGTCTGGCCCAGTCTCGTCAACTCAGCTGCCTGTTCCCTCCGTGGATAGGTGGGCGTAACAAAATAGATTTTTGGAATGGATGTGAAGTGCTTGCCTCTGGAGTCCTGGTGAAAGAGCAAGCATGTCAGGTAACTTCCAGTCTCAATTTCCAGTAGTGAAAAACATTACTTACTTACTTACTTACTTACTTACTCTATGGTGCAGAGTCCTTCTTGAGAAGCTAACTGGTTTGCAGCTAGTCAAAAAATTCCCCACATTTCACGGAACCTGAAGGTTCATTACCATGCTCACAAGTGTCCGCCACCTGTCTCTATCCTGGGCCAGCCCAGTCCAGTCCATATACCCACATCCCACCTCCTGGAGATCCATCCTAATATTATCCACCCATCTATGCCTAGGTCTCCCCAGTGGTCTCCTTCCCTCCGGTTTCCCC
>Ga0123354_10001971_pt1 | contig 26289 bp, 18 predicted proteins | sample TergutLab28metaG_2_FD_97872 | JGI IMG/M metagenome (GOLD analysis project Ga0123354, IMG submission 97872) | Labiotermes labralis P4 segment gut microbial communities from Petit-Saut dam, French Guiana - Lab288 P4 | ecosystem: Host-associated > Arthropoda: Insects > Digestive system > Gut ...
ATTCTGTCCACCTCAACACTGTAAATATGCAATTGAAATGTGCCGTTTTAAAAAATCAGCCCCGCCCCCCCCCCCCCCCCCCACTTTTGTATGTGTAAGAGAGTGAAACACTAACCTAGCAACACAGCATCATGACCCAGAAGGCCTGAATCCTCATACATCATTACATACTGACATTTCCAGCATGGTAGGCTGTCTTATGACAGAGCCTTCTCATTTTTCCTCTGTCTTCACGTAAGCACTCCTCTTGCATCTGTGTATGCTAATTAAGTATCATGTAATTTAAATAAATTTCAATTGCTACTATGAATTTTCCTGTCCTTCCTAGAAGGAACCAGATCAGCTCTTTACCAGTAACATACAATGTTATAAACAGCATGTTTCTTTCATTCGCAAATGATTTCTCTGTTAATGTATTTAAAAGCCATGTGACTAGTTACTATCATTTTCTGTTGCAGTAACCATAATACTGAACTTATGAATTTCAAAATATGACATTTCCTAGTATACTTTACAAACTTGGATTAACCAGCAACCATCAATACCTATCATCTTTTACTTTCTATCATCTAAGAGTAAAATTCAGTACCAATGTTTTTGTACAACCTTCCTCTGGTGAAGAATTTTTCTTTCCTCTTCATACACAGAAACTTACTGTGCTGTTACCTCACCTTTTTCAACTACCATACACCTCATTCCCAGCATGACAGTTCATCTACCTATTTCTGACGGCAACTTAATTTTATATCCATCTACCTGTTATGTTGTATTACAAGCATAAGATACGACTTTCTTTATTTTAAACACACTATAGTTATTTCCTACGCAAAGAAAGCTGCGAGATTTGAGATTTCAAAAGCAGCGCTGCTGATGATTCAATTTTTCTGGGATATAACTGTGTGTCACTGGGTGAGCAGTTCCCGTCATTTTGAAGGCACCAACATCTTTTGAACTATCACGCACTACTCACCCAGTGACACAGTGTGACAAGCCAGAAGACTTGAACTTACACAGAATATTGTATGTACATGCAGATGTCACAGAATATTACTGACTTAAGTTACACACCCCTCTTTCCATCGCTGAAGAGACAGAAACTCCAGCACTCCAGCTGACACTGCTGCCAGAAAGCTAAAACCCATTCCAATGGCTGTGTAAAAGACAAGGTATGAAGTGGATTAATTCAATGTTTTTGTACAGTATCACACATAGTGATATCATATAATTTTAGTAACATTGTTAGAATTGTCAAAGTCATATGTGATAACTTTAAATGTGCATTGAATCTTTACAGTACGGAAAAGAGGATTTAAATCTTTCAGTACCATTCAGATCATGTAGATATTTAATTTAAGGTAAAACTTTGTTTTTCCAGGAACAGAAAATTTTAAATTTCCAAGTTCTATAGGACTGGCAGCCATTTTGTAACTCCATGGTAACATTATTAGTACTGAAAAACGGAATGTTGAGCTATATGGACTGTACACATATCTTCAATAATCTGGAACATGTCAATGATGTAATTTAAAAAGTTAACCACCTGTTCATTTAAAAAAAGAAACTCTTTTTTACAGCCAAACAAGAAATCCTTACAAAATATTGTGTCACATTCCAGTCAAAAACATTTTTATGCTCACTTGCCCCATCTGGATAGACAGTGAATGATTGTTTTGTGAATATATCACTTACACTACTTTCAAGTCTTACAATGTTCACATACAGTTACACAGACTTAATGGCTGCTCCCATACTAGCTCCAATGCATTGTAGAAATATTGGCTCATGGCAGCATAAAATTTTGTTTATACTGTACCTGGATCACTCTAACTACTTTGATATTAACACAATTAAAATGGTTATGTGGGCAGAACTGTCTTACTCTCTACTGCAGAATAACTAGTTTATCAATATTTACAAAAATATAGTCTAGTTAAAATAATTTTCTGTATTTTATATTAATTTACAGTACCCTTCTTTCCAGCAGTGCTGGCAGGATCTTGTGCTAGGTGGTGTCCACCACCTACATGTACAGTAACCAGATTTTTAATTAAAGACAGCAACTATGCATGTCATCCTTAAACTAAAACTGCAGGAAAAGCAAGAAACTTAGTTCTGTTTTTGTAAAATTTTTGTCATTTGATTTAATAATTTGCTCCTCTGTGTTTAAACACAGAGGAGCAAATTATGTCAAAATCCCGAAGTGATGCCAGTGAACCACCTTGCACCTCGCTGCCAGTGCACCAGCTTCTCTAAATTTAAGGCTTCTTTAAAAAGATTTACCAATTCTTGTGAGAAGAGAGACACTGACTCCACACTTATCAAGAGTAGGATACACAACACCATTCATGAGCGGAATCAATGCCAGGATGAACACTTGATCAAAGAGACTCAGCCATGCTGTGGGCATCTGCATAAAAGCATTAGTATATTACAGTTTTAATGAGATCATTATTAACCCCATTGTAAAAGCATAACAAAACCACCTAAACACAATGACTTTCAAATTTACACATTAAAATACTGATGTAATCCTACGCGTTTCAGCAAAATATTACCATTTTCGGAGTTGAATCAGTAGCTGAATACAAGTATAGGTCTTACATTTAAAAATACAGTGTATTAAAATATGTTAAAATTATTTCTTCTCTTCTGTGGTATGTTCCTGAACATTAGAAATGACGCAATGTTTCAATTCCTCTTATATCAGGAACATGCCACAGATGAGAACAATAAGTGGTCCTAAAACCCTTTAAGGAGTTTACAAACTATTTTAATGTCACACTTAAGTCTACAGAGTTGCATTCTTCTTATGAAGCCAAGAGATCTTCAGGTATTCCCTTCATGTTATGGAACCTAACAGTTCATTACCATGTTACAACAGTATGCCACTGGTCCTTGGCCCACATCTCCTGTCCATTTATTAGACACATTCACAAATTGTGAAAAGCAACCATTACCTTTATCGTGTCTGTTCATTTGCCTGTCCACATTCAACAACTCCGCTCCCACTTGACCGATTATCACTAAATCTGATATCTGAGTATTTTTCGAAAATCTGTCATGAAAATTCAGGTTCGATTTCAATCTGACAATAACAACAGGTAATTTACATGAAGACCTATGTATAATTCTTCTTAGAATGAGAAATGTTTGAGGCAAACGTTGTAGAGAAAATCAACACACACATTTTGTTCAAAAAGTCTTTTTTAATCGTGGCATTTATGAGGTCATGTGGAAAAATATGGTTGAACCAGACAGGACACAGGTCGCAATAATGCACATAAAAGATGCCAGAATACACACACACATAACACTGAATACTTATTGCTTTTCCACGGGAACAACAGTTACACTAATGCATCTCAATGTTACATTACATGTACAATGCCCATCTTGCAATATTCATATGACTACTAACTGCATTACTGAAACTTCAAAACTGTCATGGTTTTTAGTATCAAACTGAGCAAGAAACCAAACTTACATTGAAATTGCTACCCTTGCCATCTTGAGGAAAACCAATTTTTAGATGCAGACCCTGTTCCTGGAATCCTGTCTCTATCTAGAAAAGATTAAAGAGATGTATTCATTAGACTTCATTACTGTCAATCCAGACAAATGCTGCATCATATATGAAGCCCTGAACTTGGGATGAGGTTTCCAAAAATGTTCTGTCAAGTTCGTGAAGTGGCAACAAAGTATGGAGCACTGATACAATGAACACTGGAGCAGCAAAACATACCATATTTACCCGAATGCAAGAAAACTCTAATCTAAGACACCCCCCAAATAAAACACATCTTCCAAGGGAAAATGTATTTATCCAAATCTAAGACAACCCCCAAAAATAAAATGTCTGCTAAAAAAAAACTGCCTACTAATTTCATACACTTAATACACAAATCATGTCAGATTCTATCTACCTTTACCAATCAGTGTCACTGTCTCCATCTGCACAGTCAGTGCCTTCATCTTCCTCACACTCACTCCTAACATTTCCATGCTCTTCACTGCCATTCCACAACATATCATTATCAGTCCCATCCATTGCATCGGATATACAGCACTTCTTAAGACCCTTCACAGTTGCTTATGGTAAGATGTGCTGCCATGCTGTTATGATCCACAGTGACTGAATAATTCATTTGTATTTCTTGGTTTATAAACTTACTCGAACCTGTGAAGATAATCCACAATTTTCTCCACAGATGGTGTTAGTGGTATCAAGAATTTTAAGTTCTGGATTTTTGTGTTGTGCCTGTGGTGTAACAAGTCTCAGTTCATGGCTCTTTTATGCTTTTTAATTTGTGGGTTGGTTCAGGTTTTATTTTCAAGTCTTGTAGTTGACTGATTGATTGATTAGCATTTGGGTTCGGGGCCTCTCAGCCCCGATGCACCTTGGCCTTGAACTGGAGTCTTGTACTTAATTTGTCAATAGCCATTCTCCTGTTGCTACCCTTGGACTAGATCTGTTCTCAGGTACATATCTTAACAAGTTTATTATTTGTATGGTGCCCCATGACTGACAAATAGCTCGATCTAAGGGGTTCACCAAGTTAGAAGCTTTTTTTTCCTGAAGATGGAAACAGAACTGGCTTCTGATATGTTATGCTTCTTTAAAAACTTAGAGGATGGACAAATCCAAAAAAAGAAGGACGTGACAGTTAACTTTCGTCACGCTCTCTCTCTGTTTATACATGACAGATTGGCAATACAGGCCTTGGTTTGGCTCCACGTTTCGGTTCGGTGCTTCATATGGGGATTTAAGATAACCCCATCTTGTCTATGAGTAAACACAGTATGTATTATGAGCAAAACCTCCTCTGGTGCCACTATGTCCATTCTCAATGTCAGACTGTTCTGGCATTGAACCCAGGCTCCCATAGATCAAGGGTTATAACTACTTACAAAATGCAAGTAACGGTAAATCAGTCCCATTAGAGGCCCAAGGTGCCCAGAGGGTTCCAGGAATTTAAGGTTCCCAGATTATGTGACAATGGCCCAGGATGGTGGTAAGGTTGTCATCCTCACGCACTGGCCGCACAAAATGCGAGTAGAACTCTAAAAACACCTTTTTAATAATTTGTGTAAGAAAGACAGTAACAGTACACCTCTTTCTTACACTATCTCATCTGATAATACAGTAAGCCCTTGTCCAAGGCTGGACTTTGGTTCCTGGAGAATAAATAACATTAGGCAAATCCACACCCCCAATGGTCATATGGGGACATGTGAACATGGCCACAGAAAATGTACCTTTAATACCAAATGAATGGCCCTATTTCTACTGCATAGGGAATAAATGAATAATAAAATAAAAAACATTATGACACTTATGTATAGTAAATGATATCTATTAAAATTGTAATTTAATTTCATGCAGTAGCAATGTAAGCCTGAGACACAGACAGATAAAGGCATGTCAGCATGCACATTTCCAAAGCATAATTGATAGGATTTTCACATTCAAGAATTGAAGGTTATTATATGCTTTTTCATGTGTAAGTAAATACAATATAGAAGCAACCTGTACTTATCTTACCAAATGTTACAATATCATACACTATACTTTAAGACCAACTGAAATAATACAACAAAATCTAGCCATATCTAAAGTAATATATATAAGGAACAATGATGTATACCCCACTGTCAACACTGATAGCTAAGGAACTGGGAACTTATCACTTATTGATTGCAGTATATACATCAGGGACATTCCTTGAGTTGAGTGGAGGTCAAAATCTCACTTTCTTCCCATGGTTTGGAAACTGCAAACTGTTCAGCTGCTCTAGCCACATATGAAAATCAACTAATGGTTGTGGGTGATAAAAGTTAGTAACACAAGTCATGGATGGAAGGGAGGAGAACACAAGTAAGCAAGCTGGCAGCTGGGCAGAAAATGAAGATGCACTATTGAGAGAAACAAAACACGGATATATGTTACATTAAATAGAAGATGCAAAGCTCCAGTTCTTCTTTTAAATAAAAAATTAATGGAAGCGTAAATAAATAAAGAAGTATACAAAAAAACAGAAAACTTGACACTATGAGATCCAAGGAAAGATAAAAAACTATTACGGATAGGCCTACAAAATATCTGTGTTTCATTATTTCACTAGTAGTGTACCTGGAAGAACACAAGCCAATATGGAAGCAGACAGATGAAGAGTATTAGTATTATTCCCAGGCGTTTAACATCTTCCACAGCAGCATCATGGTGGCTGCCCCCATAACGAATCTTGGCATAGTCGAGCCAGGATGGGGCTTGTGCACTGGGTACTGGGCTGTGATGACCGACTGACTGCTGTGAGAACGAATTACTGCGGCGTTCAAGAACAGGGGAGCTGTGCGCAGAATGAGTCACTCAGTACGCCGTGAATACAGATAAAAATACAATGGACTGGTCTTGCAAGACTGTGTTACAGCTGTTTGGCAAACCACCATTATTAAATATGTACAACAATTTTACATGTATATTATGTTCTGCTGATGAAGCTATAGGCCATATTGCACAGTGCAAGGAATATCTGCCTATATAATTTAAAAAATATGAAGTTTATGATCCATACAGACCAATGGAATGTGTTCAGCCTTTGAAAAAATTTGTTCTGTACAATATTGATTAGCAGTGGAAATGAAGTACAAATAGTAACATTAATTTTCAGAGTAACATAAAACTCACTGCCATCGTACACAGAACCCAGTTATGGTCCCCCAAAAAAAGGTGCAAGAGCTTATTAGATCCAAAATGTCAGACCATATAACAAATAATAACTCCATTCTGAATGAACACTGTAACCTTATCAAAATTCCTTCTACAGAAGTGTCTAAACCAACATTTTGACAGCTGACAAACAAGTAATTTACTAACCTCATTTCAAATTTACAATCTGGTATGTAACAGCCATTTTACATGGAATCTTAGATGATGGTAAGAGAAACATTTTCAAATAATATAACACACAATGACAAAATAACATATAAAAAGACAGAAACCCTAGTGCATGCTCCTTTGTCTTCCCTCACTTAACATGTTTCTTTTATAAATTAAGTAACTGTGACATAATAATGGGATTCTGATACCCTATCTCATCGTGCGTACCTCTGTATACTAGTTTGTCTTGGCTGACAACAGCGACCACCAATGGCATCACGCAGAATGCACAGTATGGACCTAAGAACTGAACCAGCTGGCCGATGGACTATGTAATAGGGGCGTCCAAAAGAAAATAGTATCAGAGCCACCAATAAACAGCCACCTGCCCCAGCATATGTTTTCAGGAATCCTTCTGTCATGTCCAGTGCTATATAAGACAATGCTCCAACACCCAACAGGCTTCCAGTGTTGACACACCAGTAGTACCAGTTAAAGAACTTCCGCAGAGAATCTGCACCACCATACTTCACCTAGAACAGAAAGAAACATTTTACTGTATAACTACTAAGTATAACACACACACACACACACACACATATATATATATATATATATATATATATATATAAATAAACAATAAAAAAGGCATTAACAAGATTGGACATTCTGACTCCTGAAGATGAGTCCATTATGTTGTCTTGAAATATTTGGCACCAATTACCCAGTGATGCGGCATCACATCACAGAAGAATGGACACTATATTGACACTCATGTGTGTGACATTTTTCCCCCCCAAAAAGAGAGCTTTCGGAATGAAGTAACACTAACATTACTAATGGTGCTCCTGTTTTCACCCACCCAGTTCACAAATATGTTGAAGAACCTTGTACCAAAATGGTTTCAATATCTTTGAATTTATATAGCCAAATCTCTGTATCATCATCCCCCTACACATCAGTCTCCTACAAGTATCATTCATTCATTATGGTCTGCATAAATGTGACACCTTTAAAACTTTCCTGCAACTGCTGTTTTCCTATGTTTATCATTTTTCTCCCCACATTCCCTTCAGAAACAATGAACATATTTTTTTACTTTAGTTAAGTTAGTTATCTGAAAAGAATTTTCCATCTCAATTATAATCATACTTCCTCATCTCCCTGAATCTCATGGTCTAATATATGATATGTTCCCACCTCAGTAGTGAAGACATGAGAAATGGTACATGAATGAAATGTTGATAGAATGAAACAAAACGGGACAGGTAAAATCTCATTCTGGTGTACACCGCTTCCATATACAATCATTGCACCTTCACATCCTGAATGCTCCTACCTGTTCCAAACAGACTGGATGAAGGTGTCATCAATACTAAATACAAATGCACTTGCTTTTGTTACTATATTACTTTAGTTGCTACAAGTACTACTGGGGTAGCGCAGTCAGTATAACAACTTGCTACAAGCTGGATAGTTCAGGGTTAGAATCCCAGCTAGGGCAAAGATTTTTTCTTCTTCAAAACTGAATGCACCAGCTCTGGGGCCCACTCAGCCTCCTATTCAACAGGTACAGAGGGTTCCTTCCCAACACTACAGCTGCGAGGGCAATTTGACAACTAAATTCTATCTAGCACCAAGGATAAGAATGAGTGGAGCTATACCTCTATTCTCCCTGCATACCTTCATGGCATGGATAGGGACACTATGGCTCATTCATTTCAGAAGTGGTGGTAACAGCCATGTAGTATTCATTTTAGGAAAAATCTACTATAAATCATGCACCAACATGAACGAACAAGTTCTTTAGCAAGGGAAAACACAAAGAAATTTTAAAAGTATTACTTGCTCAGCTCCAAATGATGGTATATTGGCACGCACAGTTCCTCCAGCAATGCCCACACAAATTAAGATGCCATATATTTCAGGCACACAGGATGGTGAGGCAGGAGTGCGATGACAGAGGTAACCACTAGCCATGGTTGTTAGCAATGTGAATCCAACCACATAGAGAGACAGACCAATAACAAGGGCCCAGTATCTACCCACCTGCAAATAAATATATGTAGAGCAAAAAACAAGTTTTGTATGGTATTCAATGGTATTCCAAATGGATTGCATAAACATGCACTTACACTGCACAAACAGTTGCACAATCTTCCTTTCATATGACATCAACATCTGGTATGTCAGCAGTTTTCATGTTCATTTCTTGTTGATAAAGATCTACTGCTCAAATAACTAAACAATACTACTATAAAATAAGATACTACACATCGGAGTACAAAAATACCACTGTTGGCAGGCACTATTATTTTTCTTCTATTTTCTCAAATGCATAACATGAAACATTTTGAATGAAACATACAAGTTTCAGTGGATATGCATTTTATACATGGCCATTTTTGTACAATGACCAATACCTGAGAAAGTAAAAACATGCTGCCTACAGCTTCCTCTATCCTGAAGATGGAGGCTGCAGGTTCCTCCAAAATGCAGGTACTTATCTACCAGAGTAAATAGAATTACATCTCTGAAGACTACAACTGTAATGTTTACCACTGTGACAATCTCAAATATCACTCAGTTCAAAGTTTTGACAATGGTACGCACCATCATATTAAAGATTAATAAGTCTTCAAACTGTGTTCACCATCTAATATTCAAAAACGTACATGTATGTCTGTACAGTAACTCAGGTCCAACAGACAGAATTAACTTCAATGGCTAAAATTCTGCTTCTTCACACAGGTTAAATATGGAGGTGACATTAAAAAAAAAAAAAACCAAGAACCCAAAACTAATATTGTGAAGGTGGTGTATACACTGCTGGTAGCTTCTAGGCAAAATATGAATGCCATACTTTGCAGAACAGAATAGTAAATGCATGTCATGTAGTGAAGAACAGTAGAGGGCTAACATCTTACAGCATCCCTCAAATCACTGAGGCACTCAGGAAGAAGTGCTGAATTCTCTTTCCCTGTATTAGGACGATGGCAATTTGAACAGAAAGTATTACTGAAAAACCTACAGAGTAACACATTACAAATAAAACTCAACCAGTAAAGAGCAGATGGCAGATATTCTCTGTTATATGTTCATTCTCAGCATCTCCGAAAACAGTTTACTTTCAGCTGCAAAAAATTTATCTTCAAAAATTCAAGGTATTTTGCAAAACTTGAATGAACACAAAACTTGAAAATTCAGTCTTCCATTAAAGACATCTGGGAAATTTATGAGGATGGTTTGCAATTCTAGCACCAACCTCATTCAATTTATCAGTGACCACTCACCAAAATCATCATAGTTATCACTGGTAAGGTGATGGTGATGATGACGACAAAGACAAAGACTGTAATGAGTGCAGAGGGCATTTCCAGTATCTGCTGTAACCTGGATTCATTTTTTTTATTGTGTTTACCAACAGCTTTGTCAATTATACTAGCAGTCCAAATGTGAGCTGTACAACGAAGCAGACGTAATGCCCAACTTTTCCGCCTGAGAATCCCAACAATTTGTAAGAAGCTCTGAGGTAACTGCACTGCACATTCCTATTGCAGCTCAACCTTGACAAGGTGAGCCACAAACTGTAATTTGCAAAATTAAAGAACTGTAATATAACAAATCATAGATACAAAAACTTGTGTTAACCTCCTTGAAATTAAACTACCAGAGAACTGAAAATCTGAGAACAGGGTCACATGAAAATTTTCTATAGTAATAATTTGTGACAATGATACTTCTATACTTACCAATCCATCAGCAAGCCATCCCCCTCCGAGAGCAGAAAAGTGTGCTATCCCTACCAAAACAAGCACTGCTGTCATGGATCCACGAGGAGACCATCCTCCCAGACTTAAGAAGAGGAAAAGGTTGGCTACTAAAGCATAAAATGCCAGGCGTTCCAATGTTAGGGTCACTAATACCAAACCACCTGCAATTGTACTCCTTCGAGGATCCCATGGTGCTGGCCGCACTAAAAGTGGTGTAGACTCCGTTTCCATCAGGTACTGTGTTAACAGAAATAACTGATGTATTAATTGACTGCAATGTCTAATAGCACTACAATGAAGTCTCACTTGTATGAAGCAAGAATGAAGAATATTCCCTCTAAATTAGTGTTCATAATTTGTAAGCATTTTTCGTATGGGCAAAACAGATTCTCACACATCATGAAAACAATCATTGCCCAATACTTGTCCATTAAATGAAGTAATTCCCAATCAGCATACTTAATCAGCATGTTATGAAGTGTAAACACCTTAACAATAAAAAAACTACAAGCCACAATACGAAAATAAGATTAATTTGTATTAGGCCTAATATATCATACAAAAAACTTAATTTTTAACAAGACAGAAGTGCAAAAGAGTCTGTCTATAATCACAAGGATATAGTGTTCTTATGGCAATAGTGTGATAACACAGAAGGCAGTCATTTTATTTCCTCTCACATGAAGAAATGAAAACAAATGGCATACCTTACAATTTACTGCAGAAATATTACCCCTTTTATAAAAATGGATCTCTTGATATGCTTGTGGCTTCATTTGTGTCACTGACATTCCAACTTACATTTTACTCAGAATTTTTGCTTTCAGTACAGTTGCACACATGGAAAACAATTTGTCAACCTTGCTGCTAAGCACCTGTCCATTCTCATGCTTTTTCAAACCATTGAATCACTGTTCATCATTCCCTAACACATGCAAAATGGTAATTAAAAAAAAACTAAACTCTTACACAATCTTTTGCAGAATGCCACAGAATAAAGAAATGCCATTATATGTATTGAGTACGGCAAAGATAATCCAAAGATGAAAAGAATCATTATAATTTTCACTAATAAGAAAAGTAAAGTGGTCCCTGTTGACACTATACAGGTATAACATTTTTACTTCTGTCCAGACAGGTACACTATACTACTAAGTTATAGATGAAATATAATGCAAATAGCCCAGTGTGGGAAAATAAAATGCAAACCATCATAGTATAGTTGATATTAGTTTTGGTAACTCTAAATAAATTCAAAGTTACTGATTCAATGTTGCATAGGCATACTTCTAGTACAAAACAGGAAGTGCTGAAAAGAGCATTACAAGTACACCCCTTTAAAATTTTAATCTGTGTAAAGGTAATGGCTAAATGTGTAAGTTAATAATTACACAATATTGTGATATACTTCAATATTACTTCTATCTACTTCTGATAAAACATAAAAAGTTCACACACTTTTGACATATATGCAATTTTATCACAAAAGCAAAACGTTTCACACTGGATATTGAAATTATTTACTCCACGAGTTAATACATGAAAAAAAAATATTATTTCACATTGGACTTGTACATATCTGTCTGATTTGTCTCCCTACAAGTGTGGCTATGATGTCATCAATTCTCACTTTCAAACACAACACTATAAGTATTTCATGTGGGCACATGAATTCTGACTCTATTACCTGCACACAATGGCCCTAACAACTGTTTTCTCTTTCAACCTCACATTTCATGCTCCTACATCCAACAAAGCCATGTCTGTTACCACCTCAGATATTTGCATGACAGTCATGGTATACTCAGTATTTGGAAATCAGAAAGTATGAAGTTGCCTGCAATGGCACAATCGCCATACCAAATTTAACGAAAATCCATCAGTTTGTCCAAATGTCATTTGAGGGCGCAAATATATGAACGTGCATACAGACGCGCAAGTGTATTCAGCCTCACGCTCCGGCTGATTTACCTCCCGGAAAAGTCCTCGGTACCCATTAGATATGGACCTGGGTGGGCCCCAGAGCCGACATGGGGTTTCTGACCAAGAAAAAAAAATCTCTTGTCTCATCTGCGAATCGCAATACGATTCTTCTATCACCTAACCATGTAATGTAAAGACTGTCACTGTCAGGCTACCCGCGTTCCTTTTGGACCTTCGCACTTTATCGAGGCATACAATACAAATCATAACTTACCTACAATTTAGACACGACAGTTTAAGAAATTCATACTTTCAACTACACAACTGCTGCTATTTCTGCACAATAAAGATTCTCCATGACAAAACACAGAGAAATTGTGTATACTAAACTACGCAGCGAACCTATCGCTTGTCTTGCCCGAAATTCGCGATAAGCTGCCAACCTTAACGCGGGAAACCCAAGTGCAGCCAGGGCGCCCGTACTACAGTTTGGCTATGCGTACATTATAAACCATTTGTCTTATGGACCCCGTTGGCCGAGGTAGCGTCGTCGACATAGCGACTCGCGACGGGCTGGACGGTACGGCGATCGAATCCCCGTTGGCGGCGAGATTTTCCGCCCCGTCCAGACGGGCCCTGGTGCCCACCAGACTCTACACGATGGGTACGGGGTCTCTTTCTCGGGAGTAAAGCGGCCGGGTCGTGGTGTGGACAACCCACCCTCATTTAGCGCCAAGTTTAAAGAAAAAGTACAGCTGTACTCTATTTCCCCTCCGGGCCTTCATGGCCTGTTCAAGGGTTAACTTCACTTTTACTTTCATTGATCCATGCACATAGAATGTAGCTTAGCAGTTCTCAGACCTTCCCTGAGTAATCGCCCTCACAATTCCTATTCTTGAATCCTACTTTTTCATGATTATGTACAACTCGTATAAAACTTACACTTTCGAGGCAAAAGTATGTGAACACTCTTCTCTCTTCGAGGCTAGCAGCTTGTATCGCGATGCGAGGTATAAAATTAACAAAAGACTTGCGTGATCTTTGCGTGTGGTAGGAAGGCGTGTGTTAATTGTTCGGCAGTCTTGGTACGCGTTCGGAAGACCGGTGTTGATGGCTGCATGTAAAACAAAGGAGAGAGAGATATCAGGGATATGACGTCGTATATATATATAGCGAGGTCTGAATGATGTTACCGTCCAGAAAAAACTTCTACCTTTCTCTGAATCGCCTATGAGTTTCTACCAAACTATAAGGCTTCGTATTTCGAAAGGTCGTAATCGTCATAGTCACGAGGGTAAAAACCACCAATAATACAAAGCGTAACGTTTATCTATTTAGAAAAGTATTAGACTTAACGAGGAAAGTGCATTCGGCACAAAATGCATGTTTCATTCTCCTCTACAAATTTGTTCGGAATATTTTTTTGGTTCCGACAGATATTTAATGACTTGTTCTCGAAATATATGCAGAGGGGCATAAAGGCGTTTGTGAAGGAGTCCCTTATTTTTGTCCGATTTTAATCACAACTAGAATGTATAGACAAATATTTTCAAGCCCCTCAATATCAAACATCACGAAGGTCTGCTCTGATGTTTCGAGTTGTTTCATGAGTACAGACAGACGGACCGAGTTGATGAATGACCCGCAATGTTTGAGAAGACGTCTAACATCCACGAAGAGCAATTATACATTTCGATAAGATACCATAATACGTGAAAAAAAAACTTAATGCAAGAGTGCATAAATTTCGCACAAAGCTAAATACCACCTGATATTTCTGGGCGCCGGAATAGTGACATGAAGTTAAGTCCCATAAAGACGACCCACAATCATTAGGCTCCACCGAGAGAAGTTTAGTTGCCCGGGCAACCTGGCACCGCGGATATGTACACTCCTGACGTATTGCATGTCGGTAATTATCACTGACAGATGGTGTCGGTTTGAATTTCAGACTGTATGCCAATTCAGCGAACATCGCGATTGTGTAGTGAGATCTGTTGCTTTGTAGTTTGGAGACCCTCATTTCAAATTTTACATCTGACATAGGCTACCCTGGTATTTTTTCTTGTCGTTTTCTTCGGTTCCTCCAAGAATATTGCAGTGCAGGCCACGGCGACTTCCTTGTAATCTTTTACGGAACATTACACGTCACTTGGCAACCGAGATAGCCTAATCATTATAATGACTAGTCTATGGACTTGAGCATCCAGAGTTCGATTCTTGACATGACCAAGATATTTCTGTCTTCTCCAAAATATCTAGGCCGGCTGTGGGTCCACCCAACCTCATATGCAATGCTTACGGGGGTTTCTCTCCAGAGGAAAAGTGGCCAGGGCGTGAATTTGACTACTCATTCCATGTAGTGCCAGGGTTAAGAATGAGTGAAACTATACTTCAGTTCCCCTCGTATGACTCCATGGCGTGAGCGTGGACAACGCTATCTTTCACTGTTCGTTAATTAATTAATTTATTTATTATTTCACTTATTTGCTAGATAATAGGGTAGAATGTAAGACTGAAGAGTGGATAATGAATTGTGAGCTGAAGCTACCGTGCCCTGATTTCATGTACTATCCAGGGTGTTGGCTGGAGGGACTGAAAACATACACGAAAAGGCTCGGTCTGGATAGCCGGCCTTAGGGTTGAACCCAGAACTATCGTGTACGAAACCGGAGTGCTAACCATCATTCTATCCTGACCTTCAGTTTGGACACTATATAATCTTAGCGGCTGATTGTGTTGTGGAATGACACCCAGATTGAAAATAAATAAATTACTCTATAAATACATACACACATTATTTTAATGCGTATTTATTGTGTATTTCTTTGGGTTGCCAGAATGTCTAAATTGAAGGTGATGATTATATTTGTCGCTAATTTGCAAGGCTGTCGCTAGTATAAATTGCTTACCCTTTCGCTACTTTTCGTGTGTGACAATTGGCCTTCCTGGAGTCGAAATGCAACGCAATCGAAATTCCTATGACGACCAATTTCACCACGTTAAGTACCTTGAATAAGGGTATACCGTAACCTCAGCGTGTAGCATTTGTTTGATGTATTGCCACAAATCTTTCCTGGTCTTTCGCTCACGATATATCAAATAATGTGAAAAGATGGAGTTGTGATATAATTTCGTGCTGAAGGTCCCGGACATTTACATCGTAAATCTGAGGTAATATGTGGTCAATTCGATTGGAAATTACTGTGGGAGCTGAGTCCACGTGATGTGCAGTGTCGCAGGGTTGAAGTTTGGCGCGTTACAGTAACATTTAATTCTGTATGTTGATTATTTTGTGTCAAAATTACATGTTATCAAAGTGGTTCAATAGAGTGGGGTAAGAGGAGTAGGATGCTTGTGATCTAGAAATCGAAATAGATGAATTGTCAGTGGCTATTCGATTACGGAATGACGTATTTGAGTTATGGTGTATAGCCCTGTTCAAACTATTTCATTATTCTAAATCAGAGTTTATAATCTGTGGTTTAAGTGATGCATTGTAGTAGGCCGTGTATAACATTTGTTTGGTGGTCGGAGAGTTTGGGCATCAATTCATGCACTACTGATGGTTTTTGGCATGGACTGGGAACATTGGTGACGATGAAAGTTGCGTATATAACATAGAATTTTTTTAAATAATTTTAACCAGTCTTGTGATGTTTGTGCATTCCGTGTGTACCATTATGTTCTTTATTTGTGAACTGATTTATTTTGTGTAGAAAAGAATGGATGCAGATGACTTGTTTCGGAAGCTAACATGTGGGGCAAAGTTTAATTTCAAGAAATACTCTTCTGATGTACAAAAGTTGAAGGTCTGTGTGTGTGTTTTTTTTAGAGAATCCTCTAATTAATTTGTTTTCCCTTTATTAATATATTTATGAGTGTTCTATTTCTTGTCATTTTGTATACTTTTTAAATTCTTATAACTAATCTTCAAGTTGAAACACTGTTGAGCGTGGAGTTACTAATTCTGTCTTACATCATATATCCAAATGGTTGCAGGCAAACCAGTTTCTAGTAAATGCAGATAAAACAAATACAGTACAACTAAAAATAAGTTTTTAGTACCAGGAGCTTAACAAAAAATTTTTTTTAAAATTTATAATTCAAATGATCCACTATTGTGGATATAGAACTTGTCATTATTCTATGAATAGGAAACAGTCAACACAGGTATAACAACTACTACACAATGTACATACAAAACTGATACATAACATGATTAAAAGAGTCTATAGTTATTTAGACATAATTATGAGATAATATAAACATAACAATCAGGATCACTCTTAGAGGTCCAGTCAAAATATTCTTCAAGTGTATAAAATGAACCCACTGAAAGAAACCTTTTGAGAGTTAGCTTAAATTTTTTCACATTCCGAAATAAATTCTTAATATTTTGAGGTAGGTAATTGAATATTTTTATTCCTGAATAATAAATTCCTTTTTTATGTTTTGCCAATCTTGTTAATGGAGGCTGTAGGTCAGACCTATGTCGGGCTGTAATTGAGTGAACATCGGAGTTTATTGTAAATTTATCTGTATTATTAACTACAAACAATAGTATTGACAATATGTACTGCGAGTATAGCGGAAGGATATTTAGCTTTTTAAACGACTCACGACATGACACTCTATTGTCTACCTTCATAATAATTCTTATTACCCTCTTTTGCAATTTAAAAATGTTCTTACTGTAGGGTGAGCCTCCCCAAAAGTCAATACTGTATATTATAATGGAATGCACATAAGCAAAATATACTGTCCGTAATTTTTTTGTAGAGATAATGGGTTTCAAAAGTCTAATTACATAACATGCTGAGTTAAGTTTACAACTTAACTGTTCAATATGTAAGTTCCAGGATAGTGTACTATCCAAGGTAAGTCCCAGAAATCTTGTACTTAACGTATTTGTAATAGAGTTACCTTTATAACTAGGTTGTATGTCTATGAGAAGCTTTGATTTTGTAGAAAAATGCTAAACTTACTGCAAACATAGTTCCAACTAAAGTCTCCTATTATCCATTAATTTTAACATATGCTGATCAAATTCTTGTTGGCACTAACACTATAAAATTTCTAGGTTTACAATTGGTTAGCCACTGCAAGTGGAAGACCCACATAAACCCTTTACTAAGTAAGTTGAGTGCAGTATGCTTTATCATGAGAAGACTACCTCATATACTAAACATAGATACACTGAGGATTGTATATTTTGCTCACTTTCACACATTGTTAGTATAAGGTATAATACTTTGGTGTACTTCAACTACTATGCATAAGGTTTTCTTGATTCAAAAAGGGATAATAAGAATTACATTGGTAATAGGTCGAAGGAGCTCATGTAGAAATTGGTTTGAGAAACTTGACGTGTAAACAGTTCCATGTTTGTATATTTTTTAATTGGTGATGTTTGATGATAACAATCTGGACAACTTTCAGGCTGACTCCTCAATATATTGTGTACACATGATGAATAAAACTCAAATACACATTCCTTTAGTGAAATATTCTTATATTCAAAAAGGTGTTACAAACTCCTGTGTAAAGATATTTAATCCATGACCTGCAAGCATATTCAAACATCAAAAGGATAAATAAATTTTTGAGTCTGAATTAAGAAAGTGTCTTGTTAATATACATTTTATACTATAGAGGAGTTTTTATCAAATGATGGGGGTATTGTCCATTCATTTTAACTATTGAATCATATATTGTATTGAATGACTTGTAGTTTTCTTGTTTTATGTTTATAACTCTTAATAATTATTATATATATTTCACATTTAATGTTATACATATTGTATTTATCTTGTTTTCATTGTGTTTGTATTTTGTGAAAGCTGTGAATATTTAATTTGTGTCTTATGAAGTTGTTTAATTGTAACCAATGTTACTTTGACCTGATTAATATTCAACTGTCATTGAACGGATATTGGATCTATGAAATTTGTGTGTATGTATATATGTATGTATGTATGTACTTCACAGGGTGTAAAGCAAACATACATTCCTGTCTCTCCTACCCTTAATATAAAAAGGGAACCAAATGAAGATGCCTGCCAATTAGAAGATGACACTGTCAGATCTGAAGCTAATGATACTAATGATTCAAATAATGAACTAATATTGCTCGGCTCAATAAAGGCAGCTAATACTGTAAGAAAGGTTGAGAAAGGGAAAAAAATACATACCAAGGAATTGCTTAAGAAAAAGCAGGCTGCTCAACAGGAAGAACAGGTATGAATGTAGGTTCTGGTTCCTAATATTTGGAAACACCATTCTCCATATGTTTTATAATGTTTGTAATAAAAATTCTTGATTACTTAATTTCAGGCTGTGTAGATGTATCGGAAGTAATATGATCTGCATATTAAATTTTATCTACTGCTCTTCACTCAAGGATAAACCCATATGTGGGGAAATAAAATTAGCCTTTAGCATATAAATGTTAGGTGCCAAAAATCAAAATCTTTTTCACCTGGTTGTTTGTATTTCTCTGTTATACTATCAGTATTGCTACAGTTGAGTGTGTAGGGACTGTGTATTGATTATAGAGCTCTTGTTAAAATTTGTAGTTGAGCAAACTACAATATACAGTATACTCTTGATTATCCATGTGTGGTTTGTTTTGTGGACTGTCCATGAGCAATTGTAAGTTGTTACTAATGATGGAGATGGGAAATAATGTGATTTAGTGATGAGTGTGTGAACAAAATCCTCAGTATAGTAATCAGTATCTTTCATGTGTATTCATATATATTTAATGAACACATAGCTACTCTGTGTTGTGGCTCAATGAAATATATGTTTTTAATTAGCCATGTTTCTCAGTTATCTTTTGACTCATCTTCCCACCATTACCTTGGATAATTGAGAGTACGATGTGTTTACATTTTGCGTACATTTTACAACTTTTTTCCTAAAGGCAATGTTTGCCATTCCTCTAATGAAAAAATGCCTGAAGGCTGAAACATGCAGTTCACCAGCAGACATGCAACTCATTACAAGTTTGCTCATTGCATACCAGCTGAATAGCTGAGATGTGATGCTGGCCACTCATTTCCCCTCCATTTGTTGCTGAAGTTAAGAATGAGTGGATTTCTATCTCCTTTCCCTATGTACCATCATGGTGTGCACGGGGGCTATATTTTTTCTGTTCTTTTTAGAAGGAAACTGTATCAGTTAGTAGCTTATTTGTTGTCATTGCATTTTATATCACAAAGAATTGACCTTTTGAAGCGTAAAATTCATCTAAACAAAGTGGGTACATTCCATTTCTTCATATGTACCTCACAGGGGCAGTGCATCTTTCTGACAAAGAGTATCTGGTTAATACTCTGTAGTTAAATAATTGCTCTTTTTTGTCAGAAACTTGTGAAACAACAATAGGTGTGGGTATCAGTCAATAACACAACAATATCTAAAAAGATGTTTAATAAAGGATGAAGCAAACTACATGTTTCGGCCTAATATGGCCATCATCAGGTTTAGATCCGAAAGTATGGTGGTATTTCTTTACAGGATTGGTATGGATATGTCACGATGGTGAGATCTCAGCATCTGCGATGTTTGTTATATGCTATTTATAGGGGGCACAGGGGGTACGGGTATCTGTAATGTGTGTTATCCTGGGGGTGCAGCTCTAGTATGTCTGCTCGCTGCTGTCCTGTGTGGGTCTCCAGCTACTGTCTGTCCATATCCGATGTCTACTGCTGGTGGGCTTTACCCCGAGGGGTAAGATATCTCACCAAATATGTGTGTGCACCCACCTTGTGGCAGTCAAGTTTAGGACAGCTGAAAAGTTAAGTTTAGAACTGCTCAGATAGTTCAGTTGCTGTTACAGCAAACGCTAAGTTTTTTTTTTTTTCCACTTATTTTTTACGGTTCGAAAGCCCTAGTAATCCTGGCTTCCTCAATGTTGAGTTTTAGATATCGCATTCATACACCTCTTTTGGTAGGACTCTCCTGGACGGGGGATCAGCCCGTCGCAGAGACCTCTACCTGACAACACACAACACTCACTATGAATAAAAATCCATACCCCAGCGGAACTCGAACCCGCAATCCCAGCAATCGAGCGGTCGCAGACCTACGCCCTAATCTCCAATACCACCAGCATCGTCAACGGCTAAGTAGGATAAGTGAAGTTAGACGGCGTGGACTGACAAAAGTCCAGTCTACAGGGTTTCTATTTCATAGCTTTTAGCATTCAAAATAGAAGAATATGTATATGTCAATACAGACAACCAAAGAACTTGGTGCCCCACCGCAACGAACAGGCTTGCACCCTCGTCTGAGAGGGCGCCGGACGACTGACAGATAACAGTAATCCGTACGTTGTCTAAAATCTGGTCATGAACCCCCATCAGTGCCTTGACCCCAGGACTGACCCTGACGGTCATTTGTAAAGTGACTAGGGCTAGCAGCATTACACCGGCGCCTTCACTTGTCTTCATCTTCATGTTACTCATACCGGAACAGCAATCAGGCACGATTTAAAAAAAAAAAGTTTTCGTTCGTATCTAAGAGGGCACCACAACGTACAGCACTGATATTCACACACGGTCTGAAGTGATAACCCACACTACGGCCTATCACACTCTTAAACATAAGTTACCGGAAGCTCTGTAATTGGGAGTAAAGCGTCCGGAGCCTAAAGCTGAACGTTAATTGCAGAGTCATAGCGAAGTTGTAAACGAATGAAGCTCGATGTACCCAATACACACGTGTTCATCACGTGGTGAATAAATATATTTACGGCTTTGTATCAACTTTAGGAAAACTTTGGTAACAAAACACCGTACTGTGTTCGGGAATTTCCGCAAATAATGACACTATAATAAACAAAACTTCAGAACAGGGACAGTGCACTGAAGATGGTAAGTGAGTGTGGAGTCGACCAGGGGAGGGTCTCTACTCCACCGCATTTCTCTGAAATGTCGAAAAAAACGCCATACAATATGTGACGTAAATCAAGTACCCGGTATTTTGTGTGACATGGAAATCCTTATCTTAAAGATTATCAATATTTACGATAGCCGCAAGCCACAGCTTGTGAGATAAAACAAGTTGTGGCAAGACACCGTTCGCTCGGAGCGTGAGCAGCAGCAAGTGTTGCAGTGACATCAGTATGTAACCGAGAGCACACAGTGCTGTCCGGAAGGGAAGTGGTTCAAGATAATGAGGACTGGGTTTACGTTGAGACAGATGGACAGCTGATCCTAGTAGCGGCCACAGTAACCGAAACTTGGGCTGATTTCTGTTGCCAGATGTACACGGCAGAGGTACACTCCGTTCAACAAAAGCAAGCGGCCTGATATTACATACAGGCATTGACGTGAGTACAGTTGCCATCATAATTTGAGTCATTTTATTTACCCCATATTTGTGCATTCGTGGCGTTTCTCTGTCTTCCGTTCATCACAATCAGTCACGCCGCGTATCTATTAACCAAAGACACCGATACATTCGATTAATTTGAAGTAAAAGCATTAGGTTTCCTAGGCGTGTGGCTTGCTAGCTCTGCTTCCACGGATGGATGTTGCAAAAGGGTGCTTGTTTGACACACCCGGAGGTAGCCGAGAGCGTTAACGAGGGATGGCAATATTCTTCGGAAACAAACTAGATTGGTTCGAGTCCCGTTGTTCCTAATTGTTTGTGGTGCACAGTGCGATATGTTGGGCAGAGTCCTGTGTGTGGCTGTGATTGTCAGTGTTGGTGTTGGCAGTGTGGCGGCTGATAGTAGTGATGCGTGTTCCATAAGGGAATTCCGGTGCAATAATGGCCGCTGCATCCCGCTCAGGTGGATATGCGAAGGGGAAGATGACTGTGGTGACGGTAGCGACGAGAGCTTGCCGGAATGTCACGTGACCCGAAACTGCTCGGACGAAGAATTCAGATGTGCCAATGGAAGATGTATCCCGATTCATTGGCAGTGCGACAACGAGAAGGACTGCATTGACGGCAGCGACGAGGTGCCTACCGTTTGCCAAGAGAAGGTGTGCAGCCCAGAAGAGTTTACATGTCGTGCCTTGCGAGGCGAATGTGTTCCGCTCACCTGGATGTGTGATGGCAAACCGGACTGCTCTGATGAATCGGATGAAAAGGCGTGCAAGCCAGACGAAACGTGTCCCTCAGATGAGTTCACTTGTGCTAATGGAAAGTGCATTCAGAAGCGCTGGGTGTGTGACCGGGATAATGACTGCGGGGACAACTCTGATGAAAAAGACTGTCCACACGCCCCATGTGCTCCAGATTCAGAGTTCAAATGCTCAGACCATTTGTGCATCAGTTCCACTTGGCGCTGTGATGGTGATCTGGATTGTCCTGATGGCTCAGACGAACAGGGTTGTTCAGAGTGTCCCACGCATCCATCTCACTGTCTGCCACGTGAATTTGGGTGTGAAGACCACACCACATGCATCCTTCAGTCCTGGGTTTGTGACGGAGACAGAGACTGCCCAGATGGAAGTGATGAGAGCCAGGCACTGTGCCGTAATGTGACGTGCAGATCAGACCAGTTCCAGTGTCAGAACAGGGCCTGTATCCCAGGTCACCTTCACTGCTCAGGCCATGCAGAGTGTCCTGACAAGAGTGATGAGGAGAACTGTACTGTGCCTGTGCTAAAGTGTGATCCCAAGATGCAGTTTGATTGTGGGGATGGTATGTGCATCCCCCTGAACAAGGTGTGTGACAAGAAACCAGATTGTCCTAACGGGGAGGATGAGCCAGGTGACCGCTGCGGTAAAGATGAGTGCCAAGACAACAATGGTGGATGCTCGCAGCGCTGTGTGGATACCCCTGGTGGATATTATTGTGATTGCCTTCCTGGCTACAAGCTCATGGACAACCACACGTGTGATGATATTGATGAGTGTGAAACTCCAGGTGTGTGCTCACAAAACTGCATCAATGAGATAGGTACGTTCAAATGTCAGTGTATTGATGGGTACTTAAGGGGCCCACGGGATCACACACGTTGCAAGGCCATACACGGTCATGCCTCATTATTGTTTGCTCGACGCCATGATATACGCAAGATCTCTCTAGACCATCATGAAATGACGGCCATTGTTAATGACACTAAGAGTGCTACAGCACTAGACTTTGTCTTCAGGACTGACATGATCTTCTGGAGTGATGTCAGTGACCAGAAAATATACAAAGCTCCAATTGAAGGAGGCAGTAAACGGACCGTTGTGATAAAAGATGAGCTGACAACGTCAGACGGGCTTGCAGTGGACTGGATTTATAGCCACATCTACTGGACAGACACGGGCAAGAACACTATAGAGCTTGCAAACTTCGAAGGTAACATGAGGAAGGTCCTGATTGAAGACCGTCTGGAGGAGCCACGGTCTATTGCACTCAATCCCATTGATGGGTGGATGTTTTGGATCGACTGGGGCAGTAAGCCAAAGATTGAACGAGCTGGAATGGATGGATCGCATCGGCAGATAATTGTCTCATACGAAGTGAAGTGGCCAAATGGGCTCACACTTGACCTTGTGAGAAAACGTGTATACTGGGTGGATGCTAAGTTGAATGTGATTTCATCATGCAACTATGATGGCACCAAGCGGCAAGTAATTCTTTATTCTCCTGATGCTCTCCAACATCCATTCAGCATCACAACGTTTGAGGACTGGGTTTACTGGACAGACTGGGGCAAGCAGGCTGTCTACAGAGCAAACAAGTTTAATGGCAAAGACATCACACCCATCACTGCCATACGTATGTTGCAGAACCCTATGGTGGTCCATGTATATCATCCTTATCGACAACCAGATGGTGAGAATTACTGCCAGGCAGTGAATGGACACTGTTCACATTTGTGCCTGCCTGCACCCCAGATCAACGTCCGGTCACCTAAAATCACATGTGCATGTCCTGACGGCCTGCGGCTGCTTGCAGATGGGCTTATGTGTGATGACGAGGTTAAGGAAAAAGAGGTGTCTCCAAGTGCAGGAAGATCAGGCGAATCCTCAACAAATACAAATTCTCAATATCATATGCCAGTGGGTATGATGAACGAGACGGAGTTGCACGAGCCGAGCGTGGAAATCAGTGGTCAGATGGCAGGCACTGTCATTGCAGTGGTCATCGTTTTACCTCTCATTGCAGCCCTGATTTCATTTTTTGTTTATCGCCGTAACCTGCACAGATTTGTGAGACGTAGGATCTCTCACAACCCTGTCTACCGCGAAACGACAGAGGACCAAGTCTCCTTGAAGAGAAAAGAGTACCAGCCACAGAGAATATACCCTGCCACAGTTACAGAGGAGGCCCAGGACCAACTCACACGTCCTGGAACAAATGATAATGTATAACTTGGCTATGCGTGCCATAGTGAGACTTCATTGTGCTGTGTCAAGTAGACAGACTTAAGAGCAAGAGTGCTCAAGCCCCATGTGCTGAGGTGCAGCGCTCAAAGTGTTAAAAGTGCCAAAGCTCTATGACGAAGACTCTTCACGAAATGATTTGTCACTCTTCTTTGTAATTTACGGTGATTTCTTGAAAAGCGATTAAGAGGGAGAAACATGAAAATGAGTTCACTGTCAAAATATAAAACTGTGTGCTCATATTATGGCTTTGGCTCCTATAATTGGCTGTGTGTCACCCGCATAATACTTTTTATTGATTGCTTTTTGAAGTTAACATTCAATGTTATAATTTGCCAAAATGTGAAGAGGTGTGTTAAGATCTTTCAGGTGTACAAAGTGACAATGGTGGGCTCTGGATTGAACAGCTAAACATAATTACACATTTGAAGTGCTGGTGTGAAAAGAATAAAATGGAATTATTCTGTCACTGCTAAACAGTCGTGGGATGTTTAATGCTATATGTTGTAAATAGGTGGATCATAATTTGCCCATAAGTGTGAGGAGGAGCAGTAAATGTTTCTACTTGCTCATATAGGTACAGTTTCTTGTATGTTGGTGTTCCTGCTCAATGCAGATCCTCGTTTTGATGTAATGTGTTAAATATTTAGTGTGTTTGTGAGTGATGGCTGACTGCAAAGCTGTTTTAGTACTGACTTGATATTGCTTTAGTACAGTATATGTTTGATAGACAAATGTATCAAGTCTCAAAATTTTCTGGATATTTGCCTGTGTGTTTGTTTGTTTGTCACTCATGTTCCAGACAAACTGTGTTTGATTTTTTTAAACATAAAGTTTAAATACTTTATTGAGGAAACCTGCATTATAAATGTTGGACTAGAGTAAATATATGTTGTATCAAAAGCAAGTCCCATTATCAGCATATATATATATAATATGTTTTACATTCACAAACACTCAATCAAATTACGCAGTAACACATCCGTTATTTAATTATATGTTTCAAATTTATCTTTGCTCCATTGGCAAGGTTAGAAATGCGAGTGACGCAGATATTTCTGTTATTTTTCCGTAATTCTTTTCGCTTTGTTTACCTACATTCTGATTTAGAGGGTTCGCGTTCGAATGGGACTAAAATTATGCGTGTGAATCTCGTTGTTGCTTGCTGACCGTAGCGGGTCACAAGATATGACATTGGGCTGCACCATTTAAAACATTTACGGAAAGGAACTGTTGAGCGTACGATGCGTGTGCTGGGGACGTCTGGACCGAGGGTGGTTTCACTCTCGCCTTGTTTCAGGGGTGGGGTGTGGGGAGTGAAGTGCTGTTGGAACAGGTGCAGCTCAATTTCAGTTTTCGAAACAAGTTCATA
>Ga0123354_10001972_pt1 | contig 26289 bp, 19 predicted proteins | sample TergutLab28metaG_2_FD_97872 | JGI IMG/M metagenome (GOLD analysis project Ga0123354, IMG submission 97872) | Labiotermes labralis P4 segment gut microbial communities from Petit-Saut dam, French Guiana - Lab288 P4 | ecosystem: Host-associated > Arthropoda: Insects > Digestive system > Gut ...
TGGGGGGTACTCTTCCCCTTTTTTTTTTTTTTTTTTTTTTTTTTTTTCCAACCCTTTTGTTGGGGGGAAAAGAAAAATTGGGGGGGGGGGGGGGGGGGGAGACACAGTGTGGGGAAAATATAACAAACCGACATGGGCTGTGCCAAGAAGTCTGGATATCCTCGTGAAATTCTGCGTGTGGCCAGGGTCTGAGGAACAATAACGTAATGCTTTCGCTGAAGACAGTCGCCCTGATTCTAATACACGATATCACGCAGATGGCATTCGTGCAATCCGTGCGTCGTGTGCTATGCGCACTTCCTGGCTTGATCTGTGATCATTGTGGCCATCTGCTGCTTCAGCTCAGTCCGAACTCACAAAGGCAGCGTTCAGAGAGTGGGACTTAAATGGTGTGCTACTGACAGCGTTACAGTGGAACAAACAAGGAATATATATATATAACAGACACAAACATGGATACGATGAGACTTAAATGTTGATTTAATGATATGACATATAAAGCATAACGAATCAGTCAAAACACAACAGTTTACCACATAAAATACTATTTTAGGGCGACATGTTTCGACTTTCTGAGTCATCTTCAGGCCCTCTAAATTACAGATCCAAGGTTAACAATGTTTAGAGTGTCTACCGACAAATGTACTCTTGTAACATGTATACTAACTATTGTAAGCGTTTGGCATCCCAGAATGCACTCTAAACATTGTTAACCTTGGATCTGTACTTTAGAGGGCCTGAAGATGACTCAGAAACAGTCGAAACATGTCGCCCTAGAATAGAATTTTATGTAATAAAACTGTTGTGTTTTGATTGATACGCTGTACTTTATATGTATGGACAACTAACACATCGGATGACTGACGTTAAATTAATGATATGAATTATTGTGCAACAGTAGCAAATAAAAGTACTTGAAAATATTAATATAAATATATGTACACATACTTGGGATTCAGAAGGAGAAGGAACAGAATGGAAATTATAAAACACGAAGAGTTACAAAAACAAAACACGAAAGAAAAAGGACTGTAAGGTAACAAAACAGCCTAAGTACAATAAAATGTACTGAATCATTACTGCAGCACAGCACAACACATGCACGTGCACGTGCCGTCGTGTAACAACTGTTATCGTGGAAAAGTAATAATTATTATTACATATTCTGAGTGTGAGTTTGTAGCTTTAGGTATGAGGCACGCAATGAGCATGCGCCATATTGTCATATGTGGCCTATCTGGCTCTGCCAGATTTTTTTCCACGTTATCTCATAAACGGCACGATTTCTGAAAAAAAAAAGAAGTTATTAACCATAAACGTGGTTTTGATTTTCTCCACTAATTTGTCTGAAACACTTTTCATTCTAAGAAGAACTGAGCGAGATATGATAAAAAATGTATATTGGTCTTCATGTAAAGTACTGGTGTTCTTTTCAGATTTTAAAGAAATTTTGACGTTCAGAAGACCGTGCATAGTGAAAATTCTTGTAATAAAACCAACTAGATGCATTAATTTCTTAAATTTTTTTTTGGAATAAAACTCTACATGTTTCGGACAGTTCCTCTGTCCATCATCAGGAGTTTTTCACTGTACACACAGCAATGGTATATGTCATACAGTTGTGCTGACAGCTGATCCTGCTCGCAAGCTGTCAGCAAATCTGTATGACATATACCATTGCTGTGTGTACAGTGCAAAACTCCTGATGATGGACATAGGAACTGTCCAAAACATGTAGAGTTTTATTCCAGAAATAAATGAGAAATTAGTGCATCTAGTTGGTTTTATTACAAGAATTTTAATGAAACTTGAATTTTCCAGCACAGTTTCGAAAAATACTCCAGCGCCAAATTTCATGAAAATCCGTACAATGCGAGCCGAGTTGTCTCATATGGACAGGTGGAGGGACGGACGGACATATATGAAGAACATAATAGTCGCCTTCGCAATTTTGCAAAAGGGCCTAAAAAGTGATAAATACGAGGCCAGCTGCACTGTGATTCGTGTCCCAGGATTGTATTCCTGACTGAGTAATAAATTACCGCGCGGAAGAACTCGTCACTAACATCCGCCATATCATTTCCATTTTATTGGGGCTTCCCACCATATATACGTTTGTTATTCGTAAGAATTCTATGACTAAGAAAACCCATACACTTATATACGTAATAACCACAACTTAACTAAATATCAACCTATTGTATTCCTTACAGCTCAGTTTATTTCATTTCATTACCCGTAATTTTTAATCCTAATATCTGTTGTATAATTGAATCACTTTTAACTCAATTCGTAATACATTTCAGAAAATGTAATACGAGATCTCGTACTAAACAAAACATTGTCAATTGTACACAATACCTTTTTAAAAGATCAGTCTAAAGATGACTCCATAGTAACGAGGCGAAACATGTAGCTGTGATCTTTTTTAGAGAGGACATCACGAAGTGCTCTAATGAAGTACATAATAAATTCACTAATATACGTCAGCACAACAATTATTTATTGGATCATATGGGCTACATGTTTCGACCCGTTAACAGGTCATCATCAGGCTTCCAGCAGAATAAGTACCAGATTTTACATTTTTCTCCTTCTGTACAAAATATTAGGATCCCAGTTTTTTTAACAGCACCTTTGATTTATTCTGCTGGAGGCCTGATGATGACCTGTTAACAGGTCGAAACATGTAGCCTATATGATCCAATAAATAACTGTTGCGCTGACGTATATTAGTGAATTTATTATATGTAGCTGTGAAATACGATGTGAAATATCTTTTAACAATAATTTCTTAATAAGAGAGTCGTGTCAGACTGTAGGTTTTATATATTCATATATTACTGTAATAACCTTTGTAAGGCCGAGATCTTGTCCACTAATCACACGTAAAATAATTTCCTTTTCATATTTCTGGTACGCAGCCTATGGTGGTTACTACGCAGCAGCTAAAAACATGTTGCTCAAATATACAATTGCTACTTTAAATTTGTGCATGGACGGATTATATTCTTTAATCGTGCATTTTAGAAACACAAAAGGGCTGCAAAGCCTTAAAAATTACATTGCTATAATTCGTTCGTTCCTGATTAGGCAGTGATATTTCCTGCTTGTAACCGCACATCCGCAACAATAACCACTAACGTCCGACTGCTGTCGGGCGCCAGTCGGTAAATGTCCTGCGACGTGTTAACACAAATCGGCCGGTGATCACAGGTGGACAGTGAGGCCCCAACCAAGATTTCGTCGTATAGCTGAGCCCCGCTCAGGGAATATTTTGCGTTCTCGATATTAATCAAGCGCGTAAATATTGAGCTGCAAATATGGGGGGGTGTAAATCGTTTATTGTGCAACTACCAACCGAGTGCCTGCTGCAGACTGAGCTTGAAATGTGATGGCACACGCACAGAAAACAGATAGCGTCTTTCAGCGAAACGGACGAGTCAATTTAATTCGGTTTGGGCGCCAGTTCAATCGACTACTGGCAGCCGAGGTGTGCGCATCAGCGGTAGTAATGTTGGATACACCATGTTCCGAGGTAGTGTGAAGGGTACTGGCTACCCACTCCATTCGCCAGTTTCCCCTTCACTTCCCCTCCCGTGCGTCCCCGTGTACCATCACATTTCAACTGCACTTTACCTCAACTGAAGTGACTGGTCGCTAACACAGCGGGAAGCTGAGTACCGTCACGGGGCGAAGTACCTGACTTCGGGTCAAGCCCTTTACCCCGTTAGAGCTTCTTTTAGTTGCGGTTCTTTGTTGGAAGCTGAGGGACCCTCGCACCAGAAGCTGATGGCGCTAATTGATAGTTCGTGTCTTCCTGGTGGATCACATCACATAATTATAGAATACCAAATGTACATTTTCGGCCTCCGTCCAACAGGTCGGCGTAAAATTTAAAGAATTTCATTCCTACAAAAGCAGTTACAACACAGAATGATACAAAATCATTGTCATTTTCATCTGGGGATTGCAGTCCTTGGATTCAAACTCAGGCTTCCCTGCGACACTGCACACCAGACGCAGCAATAGTTGTAATAATACGACCTAGCACTATGGAATTACTTGGTATTATTTCGTACACAAAACAATGCTGTGACGACACCGTCAGGTTCGTCTGCACGTGTCGTCAAAGGAAGCCGGACGCACTGCGGTAAGGAGACGACAGCAGTACTAGACTACGGCAGGCTAACACACATACTGAACACTTTACATCCACGGGATTTGAACCAGATAAGGGAGTTAGGACTGAGTTATTGTTACTTTCAGTGGCATCGACAAAGGGAAATATTGTAATGGAAAAACTCTAGAGATGGAAAGACGGGCCGACATTCTCCTTCTAGTCTTTGATTTCCTTTTAGGAATTCATGCACTACGGTTTATGTTGCCGGGGATAGAAATAGAGGCAAGGTGTAAGAAACTTCACTTTCACTTTTTGAAAAAAAAAATCCAGGAGAGAGGAACACAAGGCACGCCAGTACAGTAAATCTTACGGAATGGTACGAGCGGGGGAAGGGGGTTCAATTCCAGACATAGGCAAGGACGTTTCTCTTCCCCATCGCACAGCAACAAAGTCTGAAGACCACACAGCCTCCTGTACAGTGGGGAACAGGAACAATTTTCTCAGGGTAAACTGGCTGGAGCGTGAAGCTCTCCAATCAGCTCAGTCACAAGTCAAGGTTAAAAATGTGAGGAAATCTGCCTCTGTAACCCCTTGAAGCGCTGCTTGAAAACGCGGAAATTACCCTTTTTTGTAACCTATATGGTCCAAATTATTGCTTTTAAATTTGATGTATGTTTGTCCTTGCATCGTGGTATAAGCGTAGAGAAGAAAACCAACTAGATGCTACTGAATGCTTTATTGCACTTATAATCTGCTCAACATGTTTCGGGCACTTATATGCCCATCATCAGGAGCTCCAGACTATACTTGTGTTATTGCCTCATATGGTATGTAATGCCTTGGTTGCTGGTGGTCGGCTGTTACGAGCAGGGCAGCAGGCTATGCGTCCGGGATGAGGGAAATTGTTCGCACAATCTCCCTCATCCCGGACGCATATCCTGCTGCCCTGCACCTGACCGCCGTCCACCAGCAACCAAAGCATTACACGCCATATGTAGCAATAACACAAGTATAGTCTGGAGCTGCTGATGATGGGCATATATGTGCCCGAAACATGTTGAGCAGATTATAAGTGCGATAAAGCATTCAGTAGCATCCAGCTGGTTTTCTTCTCTACGCTTGATTATCATTCTTATGATACAATATTATACATTTGTAATTTAACATTTTCCACGTTTGTAATTTATTTTCCTTGAAAACAAATTTATGTCTTATTTACAAAAATAAACTATTCCATGAATCCGCGACATACTGCTTTATTACTACGCTGAGATTCTACGAATTATAAACTACGAAAAGATTAAATAAGAAGCTTAATTAAATTAATTATGAAACGACAGAAAGACCAAGTCATATTCATTTCAGCTCCTATCCTCTATTCTGCCGTTTTTATTCTCTTTTAGACCGAAAACAATGAGATCTTTTGAGCGCTTTTGACAGCAATAGGAAGTATTGCTGCCAAAGATTGGATATTTACATTTCATTTCTTTCCATCTATTCTTTTATTTATCTTCAATTTCTGTTTCAAGAAACTAACGCTGGCGTCTACATTTTGCAACTTATTATTTTCATGCTTCCAACTTCACATGATAGCCTGAGGAAAAAAACTCTGATGCGCGTATAAATAGGAATTGCGCCTTTGTGGCTGTAGTTCATTTAAATAATAGTTTACGTTTAAATTTCTACTTCTTAGATAACACACTGATTCTCATTTAAAAAAAAACTGATAACCTGATGTCGTTTACGGAAGCAATGAAGTGTGGAAGAAATTATCAGACGATCTTTCCATCCAGTGTAGGAGGTTACAAGAATGTGGTGTGCTGCATTTACTTCTTTCATCGTACGACTAAATTGCATGTTTCTTACATATGAAAAGAGCTTCAAATAGGAATAAAAGGAAACGACTTTCTGTCGATTGTGTCAGAAGCTCGACGACTTGTTTCGGTGTTAACTTTTACTTGTTTTAAAAGAATGTTCAGATTTTAAAGCTGCATAAATATAACTGTAGAGGACGGGCGATTTCAAAGCAGGTATCTTCTTAGTGAACGTTCTCTTCATGCAGCTTGGTCATTCTGTATATTTCATTTCACGGTGACTATGTGGGACAAAGAATGATGCTGAAGGTCTTACTTCTCTCTCTCTCTCTAGGTCCAAATATCATCACTATAAATCCTGCTGCTGTGAGTGGACGAGACTTTTTAAAGCCTCGTCTTGTCGGCAATGCGTTACATTAAAATTTACATGTCTCTACTATACAATTAGGAAATTCCATACAATTAGACAAATGTGGATAAAAATTCAACTCTTCTGAAATATAACGACATGTCGATTGTTAAAAGTTTACAAAAGTTTCCGAGGAGTTTGCTGCCTATATCTGCAGGGTTGGAGTAATAGAAAACTTCGGACTACTTGGACTCTGAAAATGGAAGCAAGAAGCCCCTAAAAAATATCGGTAATTATTAGGTACACGACACCACGTCTTATCCCAGAAGACTTGAATTTTCAAAGATACCTTTGTGATAACCTAAAATATCGCAACGAATTTAATTTTGTCATTCAATGAAACACTGCCAGTTACCCAGTTGGCTATATCTATCCTTTTAATAGTACACCTTGCATGATGCCGCAAGAATAAAACAAACAAAAAATGCGACCTACATGCAGGGTTCCTTAACTCCAAGATCAAGAGCCGCCAGTGGTAATGATTCTCAGTCAATTGCATCCAGTCACTCAATGAATGCCATTTTCCTAGGATATTTCTTAATATTATCTTTTAATCTTCTTCTAGGCCTAACAAGCAGTAATTTATCACAGAATTTCACAACGAAATTCTGTATGTGTTTCTTGTTTCCACGTGCTAGCCACATGTTTAACCATGGGTAGGCTCCAAGTTTAGGAATAATGTTGGAACGGTGTCAGGTCTCGTGTCATGCCTTATCGGTTAACCGCGAAGGGTTGTTATTACAGACTAGAGGTTGGGTGTAGGACAAATAACCCTTCACGGCAAAATGTTCTGTGTTACGAACATTTTGAAAACCATGAAGTGCAGGTTACATTATTTTTTGTCAACCTACTATAACCTCAGTAACGTGCACTTCACATTGCATGCATGACGGGATCCTTGCTTTGGCCTCACACATCTGTCGCTTTTGTTATCAGGAAGAGAGACTGCACAAAAGCAAACTAATCAATAAGGATGCTTTGGTACAAAACGCAGCTCGTTGCTCACATGGCAAAACACAATTACTGGGAGCAGATGGCTCACATCTATAGTTATTTACGTGTACGTTGGAGGTATAGAAGGCTAATGATAAGCTGATGGACTTCAGCACAAGTGTGACTGATACGACAAACATGGGGTTATTACACACGACGTAACCAGTAGAACGCGCACAAAGAAAAGTAATGAACTATGGAACAAAATAAGAAGTAATCGAGAAGAAGAAAATGAAAGTACAAAATAAAAAAGAAAAAGGTGAAGTGGAGGAAAAAAGGAAATGAAAAGAAGGCAGGAAAAACAAGAAAAGGAAAAACGACTAAAACACCAAAAATAAAAGAATTTGTGGGTAGGAAAAGGGATAATAATGATAAACAAAAAAAAAGGAATATTCTCATGCATATACGCCTGTAAATGTATTATATATGTTAACTAATTAAACCGCTAGCTCCGTGGAGCAGAATGCCTCTTGACAAGCTCATAGTTCCTCCGATAGTCCACAAACAACCCTCATTTTATGAAAACCGAAGCTTCGTTACCGTGCTCACAAGCCACGGGCTCATGCCTCAGTCTTGAGATGAAATAATCCTGTACACTCTTTCCCATCCTACTAAATCGAGACAAATTTCTGTACTAACCTCCCATCGATGCCTAGGTCTTGCAAGCGGTCTCTTTCCATCACGTTTTCTATCCAAAATTTGTCATGTATTTTTTCCCTAAAACTTGACACATGCCCCAACCATCTTTCTCCTTGATCTAAGCATCTTAACCTTGTTCGGAGGTAAAAACATTATATTTCTCTTTAATTTTTCCTAGTGTCCATTTACTTCTCCATATTGGGTTCACGTTTTCTTCTCAACATCCTACACTGGAACACTCTCATTGTTTCCAGCATAATAGTATTTAATAAATAAAATTTACGTGTGTTAATTTTTAAACTGTACAGCCTATAAAAATTTAAAAAACCACCAAATGAGCACACATCAGCCTTGACAGAACCTTATTTACTCACGTAACCCTTCCGATATGTTTCGCTTGACATCGGCAATACTCGAGAAAATTTATGTGACATGGAAAATTATTATTGCCTAATTACATAGCACATATATACATACTTGTAACTTTTATTTTACGCCTCTGAAGTTCATGTCTTGTAAGATATCTGTTTTTAGGACTCTGATTATAATTTTCTATATTTTTCTGCATTGCTGCACAGATTGGTACAAATATGAGTACTACATGAATAACAAACAGTAATTTACTATTTCACAAGCAATTACCATGATAATTGTCAGTGTCGAGTACAACATGTCAGAACGGCTGTGTGACTAAATAAAATCTTGTCAAGGATGATGTAAGCAGAGCTCGTAGTGTCGTTGTTGAATGTCGCACTCAATACCTCTGAGCCGTCTGCAAATTCTAAGTTACGATATATGATTAACGTTTTGACAGAACAGCAACTAAGTCTGAATTAACAGAAACTACAATTCTGCTTCGAGAAAATAGTATGAAGTATTGACAGCTTTGGGGACATTCTACGCTACGAAACTAACAATGGATTGTCAGAATATGAAGCTGTAACGCTAACTACAAGGCCACGCGTTCCGCTTTTATTTTAGTGTTATTAGTGGGAGGCCTTCCAATGGAATGCTGTTATCAGATCGCTTGCTTTCGCGATCTACTGTTCGTTTCGTTTGTTTTTCTCCGGATACTGCAATCTAAAGCAGTCCTCCTGCGGCTGGTCGGTCGGAAACCATTTCCCGATTGTGCTTTTGATATGCAAGAACATTGATTGTTTGAGACGGAAGCAGTTAGATAATGTTTTTTGCTGGCTGGTGCGCGAACGTCGATGGGGAGATGGCAAAAGAAAGTCTCTAACTAAATGAAGCTGGTGATAACATGGACTAAGTTTAATGTAGGAAGAGAAAGGGCTTTATTAGTTCTGAGCAGAACCCGTTGTTAAATTTATAATTGAAAAGATTAATTTGTCATTTTCCCTGAAGTTTACAGCGTTGCAACCAGTTCCATAAATACTACAGAAGGCACGTAGTTCTTTCATTGCATTTCACCTCACGTGCTATTCCTTACGCCACGAACAGGATGCACGAGGTAAAGCGCTGACAGCAAACGTTTCAGCTTATAACCTGAAGTGTGGCTGCCGTATCCTCCAGTCCCTAACGTTTACAGCAAACATTAAAATAATCCTGAACAAAGCGCACTTTGCATCGCAAAACCCCGACATCCGACACACGTATGCGGATTATCTTCATTCTTAAAGCTGAACACATATAAAAGAACTTTCGGTAAACAGACTAAAAAAAAACTTAAAACATACGAAACAGAATTTCCCAGTTAAGGTTCCCTTTTGTACGCAGAGTCTTTTGTCTCTCATTTCAAGTGTCATATTTCATATACGGTGATTGTAAGACACTTATGAGTAGGACGAGCATGCTGACCAGTCACAAAGTGCGGTTATTTCGTCAGACCCGACTCAATTTTTGCCTCTCAACACTCTTACCTTGCAAAGAAAACTGATCCGGTTCCCGAAATATTTTCTCTCTTTCCGAATATGCGACGATGGGTACAATCTTGACACAGGGGGATCTTCTTCAGTCTCTATAACAGGGCGTCCAGCCTTCTCGGGGCAAAGAGCCACACCCGTTATTGTAAGCTGGTTCACGGGCCGCACTTCGAAAAATATTAATAAGTCTTAAACCTAACCAAATAATGTGATATTTAGAGTCTACACACAATTTACAAAGCGGCTGCGGGCCGCGGTTTGGAAATCCGTGCTCTTTAACATCACTGACGGAACTATGAGCATTTTAAATAACTGTAACTACATTCATAAAGAGTGCTTAGCAAACCAAGTACCCATCTTTATAATAATATTTTATATAATTATTTAATTCAACTATTTATCTCTGCGTGCTGGCTGAACAGCCCTGTGGCCAACTAAGAAGACATCAAAAGTACCAGGATAAAACCGCACCAAACAAAGGCAAGAGCAAACCAGGGCAAAAGAAACAAAGAAACGCAATTAATTTAATTAATATTTAACGTTAAACAAAGAAACAAAAACAAAATATATATTACATCATAATGTAATAATGAGGATACTTGAGAGGTAATAACGTACCATAGTAATATATATATATATATACGATTGATGGAATATATCAATAATAATTATAATTTTAAATATAACAATGGTAATAATAATTCTTAGCAACACAATTTGGTCACTGTTCAAGAAAAAGCGTTAGCAAGTGTAATACAATAATAAGCAAAAACCAGTTTAACTTAGAGGAAGGAAGACAGCTTGTTTGTTTGTTTGTTTGTTTTTGGCGCGACAGCCCCCAGTGGGCCAGGGCCTCCTCATTCACGCGGTTTCTAGATCACACACAACCGCTCACCACAGTCGGTAGGACTCCTGTGGACGAGTGATCAGCTCGTCACAAAGATCTCTACCTGACTACACACACACCACTCTCACAACAGACAAACGTCCATGCTCCCATTGGGATTAGATCCCACAATCTCAACCGGCGAGCGACCGCAAACCTACACCTTATACCGCGCGGCCACTGGGACCGGCAAGGAAGCCAGCTTAATATAAAAAAAATAAGAACACAAGAAAATCACTTGGAAATTATAATTTTTTATTCCTGTGGCGCTGTGGTCCAACGCGGGCCATGGGCTTCTCATTCTTGAAGTTTTTAGATCACACACAACGACATATCACAGTCGGTAGGACTTCTATGGACGTGTGATCAGCTCGTCGCAGAGACCTCTACCTGACAACACAACACTCACAACAAACATCCATGCCCCCGGTGGGATTCGAACCCACGTTCTCAGCAGGCGATCGGCCGCAGACCCACGCCTTAGACCGCGCGGCCACTGGGACCGGCGGAAATTATAATTAGCTGTATTAATCTGACAAATCATTGAGTCAAATCGATTTTTCTTGATTACATTAATAACCCTATAAATGGCAGTAGCCTCAGATGCGAATCTAGCACAATGGTTACTAAGTGTGGGACAAAGAATCAAGAAAACAGAAACTCTTGGCATTGCAAGACTGCACGTGAAGGCCGAACGTTTGTAAGAGACAGGAGCAATTTTTAAAGGTCTTGGCGCTTTGAAATTTCGTCAGGCAATGAGTTTTGTTTAATAGCAAATGGAATGAGATTCTGTTAGTAAAAATGCTCTAGACCTGTATTAGGGAGAAACTAGCGTCGAGTCTCGGCGGAATATTCTGATATCTTGATTGAAATTTTCGTCCCTTAGCTCTTCTAAATGAATCCCATAAGAGGAACACAAATGAGAAAAAAAATGGGGTCCATCCAAATTATTTCTGACTCGCAATTCGTGTGCCTTCTCTTGCCACTAAACGAGAGTGCGGTATTTTTCAGTGCCCTTGGTGTCATCAGTCCACATCACTTAATTTTTAGCTTCTTTACGATGGACAAACTGTAAACCAGGATAGTGAGAAATATACAGAGTGATTCAAAATGTTGGACTCAATTGAAGAGTAAACGGCGCCTCAACACACGTCAGACTGTTGATTGCGGTATTCCAAGTTCTCTGCTCGCTCTACGGGTTGACTTGTGTGGGCTACGCTCAAAACTCTCTTTAGTTCATCTCACGTTCTCCTCTGATACACGTGGTCGGCCGGAGCTTTTGCCTTTACACAGACAGCCTATTTGCTCAAATTGGTAATTCCAACGACAAATGTTCTTCCTCGTTGGAGGTTGAATGTTGAAACGAAGACGAAACGTACGCTGCACGGCAGTTGCCGACTCAGTTTTAATGAATTCACGAACGCAAAAAAATCTTGTGCTGCATAGTAGCCATTTTGCTCTCAACTGACGCTGGTGCACGGCTATTCGCGAGCGCTCTAGCAGTGGTACTTGAGAATAGGATCACCTCTTTCAAATGTTATGTAGGTCATTCACATACCATGTATAGTTCAGGAAATATAGATGTAAGAAATTGAGTCCATCTTTTTTAATCACGCTGTATAATGCGGTAAGTACGTGGATTATGTATGTCGGACGAAAATAATTCGCCAAAATTCTGTAGGATGTATCTCATGAAAGAAATCGGATGTTATTGTTAAGTTTTAAGCACTTAGAAGTTTTTCGTTTTTCCTGGTGTTCTTTTTAGGAAAGAACGTACGTAGCTATGCGTGTTAAAAAATTTTAAACCATAAAACGAAATACGCAGTATGCAGTACTGCTACATAACTTTCCTATTGCTTTGTGCAGGGGTGAAAACTGTCTCTTGGTCAAAGTCAGCAACGTCGATGGTGGGTATTTGTCGAGCAAGCTATGGTGAGCAGTACACACACACACACACATATATATATATATATATATGTAAGAGAAGTAAAAAAAGGAGCATGAGTGTGGAGATAGTTACGCAGGGAGGAGGCTCATAAATTTTACAATCCTCCAATAAGTATTAAGAACATTAAAAGACGGAGGACCAGATAGGTGGGGCATGTAACATGCACAGGATAAATGTACACAGAATGCGAATTGAGAAATTTAGTTGCAGATGAATTAAAAATCAAATGGGTCTTAAAGTAACATGAGTGGGGACTGTGGGATACGTCATGTGGCTCTGCACAGTGAACCGAGCAGGACTTTTTCGTAAAGATAAATGTAGCGCATAAACTTGCCGTGGGCAATTTTTGAGAATGTTTGGGTTTCTTGGTTCCCAAGCTGACAATGTTCATTTAACTGTATTAAAGATAAAGTGGGATCATTCAAATATTCATTGCACGTACATTTCTATGTGCAGAACTTCTTCCGTAAAGCAACGCAGTAAATCATTCTTGAAAATAAAACAGACTAGCTCTATATTTAAGGTCTCACATTTCTGTGAGATGTGAAGCAGCGTCACTGGGTGATTCGTGATCGACTTTTAGAGACAGCGTGTTGGTCTCATATTCAAGCGTCAAGGGGTCGCAGAAATAGAGCTTACTAATCGTGGGTAACCGAAAGCGTGTTCACAGGTAACTCTTGACTTAGATACTTACTTACTCCACGGTGAAGAGTCCTTCTTGAGGAGCTAACTGTTTAGCAGCTAGTCAAGAAATTCCCCGCATTTCACGGAACCCGAAGGTTCATTATCGATCTCACAAGCGCCCGCCACCTGTCTCTATCCTGGGCCAGCCCAATCCAGTCCACATACCTACATCCCACCTCCTGGAGATCTGTCCTAATATTATCCACCCATCAACGCCTAGGTCTCCCCAGTGGTCTCCTTCCCTCCGATTTCCCCACCAAGACCTTATACACCCTCCTCTCCTCACCCATACGCGCCACATGCCCAGCCCATCTCATTCTTCTCGATTTTATCACTCGCACAATAATGGGTGAGGAGTACAAATCATTTAGCTCCTCGTTATGCAATATCCTCCATTCCCCCGTCACCTCGTCCCTCCTAGGTCCAAATATTCTCCTCAACACCCTGTTCTCAAACACCCTCAGCTTCCTTTCGTCCCGCAATGTCAGCGACCAAGTTTCACACCCATATAAAACAACAGGCAAAATTATAGTTCTAAATATCTTGATCTTTAAATTTTTGGATACCAACCTAGAAGACAAAATATTCTGCACGGAATGATAGCAAGAATTTCCTGGCCTCTATCCGCTCTTAATTTCTTCCGCAATAGAATTTTGATTTATTAAAGTTGTTCCCAAATATTTAAGCTCTTCCACCCTCTCGAAGGTACTATTATCAATCCTCACACTGTGAATTCGTCCTGCAATCTGATCTCGAGACATGACCATGTACTTAGTTTTATCAGCACTTACTTCCAGTCCAGTCTCCCTAGTAGCAGCTACTAGAGCTTCTGCATTTTCCTTTGAAGTATGTATGCTTCCTGTTTGCTTAGATACATATCTAAAGCCTTGTTGCGCTATGACTCACTCTACATGTTCATTTAGTTGTCACGCTCAATAAATAATTTTATTATCTCAGTGGACTTCATGTTTCTTAAAGCCGGCCGAAAAACTGACGCTTTCACTAATAAATATAATTCTCTACCAAAAATAATGTTTCATTAAGTCATTTTAAGCTGAGAATATTGCTGCAAGCACAAAAACTTTTTTTTTCTATTACGGAGCACAAAATCTGATAGCCGAAGCCATTCGAACATCAGTGGAGAGTAGAACAATTATATTTCCTAGCTGTCAGCTGTGCTTAACTGCCGTGAGACGAGGGGTCATGGGCGTAATTGTTGTACCAATTTACAGATGTCACTGTCAGAACTCCCGCCATACCCTTCTCAAGCGCAGTGCCTCCAAAGTGAATTATTGCTTACATGCTTGGAAATTTTTCCAAGAATTTCACCAGTTGTTTTAACGCTTCAACCAGATTCTATTCACATCTGAGGCGCTAACATAAACTGTTCAGTGCTTCATAAAATAAAACATTTCTAATTTAAAGTCTTCCAATAACTCTACATTTAATTTTCACGGCAATCTTGCGAGGAAATTGCAGTAAGTTCTTTCTAATTTTAACTTATGTTATTCATACAGAAAAAGACGAAGAGTGAAAATATTATTTACTTATAACTGAACATATTGGCAAAACAACAACAGATTGAATTTCAAACCTGAAGTTCTCAGTTTGAATCTTATAGATCTATCTTTTTGCTGCGAGGTAAAAGCAAAGATAAAGCAGTCCTATTACAGGCCTGGACAGGCCCAGAGGGTTCCAGGAAGCTAAGGTTCCCAGATTCCCAGGTTCCCTCATGATGGTGGTAGGTTGTCAGCCTTTATCCCCAGGAAATGCTCCTGGTACTCATTTCTGTTAGAGGCTGGGTCGACCCCAGGGCCATAGTGCGATCGGAAGGATTTTACGTCAATGAAAAATCCAAACACACCAGCTGGAATCGAAAAAGCGACCTTCCGATTTGTAGAACAGCACCTTAACCACTGTGCTACCGCGGTCCCCTTATACTGCAAGGCAAATAACTAAATTACTCTCTTCACACTGGCCGCAGCAGTTTCAGTCTCTAAACTTTTCCAACACTCACTGTTTCGTCTCATTCAAAGCCACACAATTGTTACAGCTAACACAATGTTGATTAACAGCCAAAAAAACACCTATCCAAAGCAGAGTGTTTTTTAAAGAGCTTTATTACACAGACAGTATATACAAGGTGTACAAGGATGAATTACAAAATTGTTCCTGTAGCCAATTTCATTACATATGTACTTTATGTAACAAGTGGAAATGAATGATATGTGTATAAATATAGGTGTAAATAACGGCAGTGAAAAAGGGACAAAAAAAACACTGCGGCTTCTGGTAAGCTAATTAAAGCGGTACATGCTTCGTATGTTTGTGTGTTATGTGCAAGGTAATCAGACCGGCTAGAGTATAACACTGTGGTGGTTGGGGGAATGGTTAGAGTAGAAGGTGCTTGGGTCGTTTGTGTATGTATTTCTTATACTGGCGATGAAGGTCAGCTAGGGAGTAGTTTCCTATAGAGCGGACGAGGGGGTTAGGGTGAAGCAGAGTGTATTTGCTGAAGACGTAGTGCATTTTACAAGGTTAAGCTTAGAATTTAAAGACAAATTCGACTGTTATTTAGACTCTTAACATTTGTCAGAATAACACGGATTGTGCACAAAAATTATGTCAAGTTCACACTAGAACAAGCCACGAAGGCCCAGAGGGGGAGTAGATGTATAGCTCTACACATTCTTTAACCTCAGCGCTAGATGGGATGGGTAGTCAATGCCATGCCCCGGCCGCTTTATCTCCGGGAAAGACTCGGTACCTATTGCACTCTACAATAAAATTGTGTAGAAATTGCTTAGTTCTATTCTAGTTTTCACAAGCATGTGAGCGCATATTTTCTTCCCTACATTTGCATACTTCATTTGCTGTGCTGTTTATCTCACAATTGGACACAAGCACAATATTATGCTGCGCTGCAAATGCTACACTGCACAGAGACGGGAATTATTTGTTTTGTATTTCGTTAAATAGTCTCCGGATCAAACTTTCTAGGCTTACTTTAAGAAATAAAGACTATGTTCTATTTGGAGACCACGTCCGTCTACCTGTGACAAAATATCAGTGGCTAGACGGTGTCATTCTAGGTAAATGAATCATTTATCTTTATGTTTAAAGTGTTGAAGATATATATTTTGAAACTATCAGTTTGATTGGAATGGTTTAAAAATATGGATTCTGCTTACAAACCTGGCAATTCTGAAATACAGTCCAAATGTCTAAGAAAGATCTGAACTTCAGCCTGGAATATGTTTTCTGAATCTAGTAGAAGGGGCTACTTTGTCGATTTTTACAACCCACAGTACCTCCAAACACTTTTTCTCAAGCAATTTCAGCAAGTCAATAAACTCATCCTTTCTATCACATCCCTGTTCTTTTCTAACGCAGTTGCTTTGAACTCGACCTTTTTTTTTCAGACACTGCTCGCAGTATAAAGACACTGCTTCTTGCTAAAACTAAAGTTTTCCTATCAACTTTAAAGTAGTGTTTCTGGCAGTTTTCTTCTAAAATCTATCAATTTGATGGATTGTGAGTTTTGCAAGGCTCCAGATTACATTTGTCTCGAGCTACACTATTCAAGGATCAGATATCACTTCTACGGAGAACATGGAAAAGTCAGATATGTTATTGAACCAATGGTATACTAAGCTGTAACTGAAGAATAAGCTCCAAAACTTTATGCAGCTCAATTCTTATACATACACGGATACATACATACATACATGCACACACAAATATATACATATACATACATACATACATAATACATGCGTACATACATGCATACATACACACATATATATAAGTACATACATAATACATGCATACATACATACATACATACACACACACACACACACACACACATATATATATATATATACACATATATACATACATAATACATACATACATACACGCACATATACATACATACACATACATACATATACACATACATACATCCATCCATACATATACATAATGCATACATACATACGTACATGTGTACATACATACGTACACGTATGTACATACATACATACGTACATAGATACGTACACGTGTGTACATACATACATACAAACATACATATCCATGGATCCATTAGTGTGTCATAAAGACAGTACGAAGTGGAACAAGTCATAAATACACCAAAAAAAAAACTCACAATAAATCAAGAAAAAGACTTTCTCGGAAGAACTAATATTTGCACCCAAGTTTATTTAAATGCTTGAAACTATATTAATTGTGAAAGGATAATTAGATCAGTCAAGTGTATTGCACAGTTTCCACAATAGAGATTTCCATTAGGTTAAAGTCCTTTCTAAACCCACAATTATGCACCGCGGCCACGTATAGAATTACTGATATATTAACAGCTTCTTATTCCCGCCCTTTAACTATTCATACACCAATTTTTGCATTCTATTCCCACTGGTTCCTTAGTTATTGCCATCACGCCTATAGCTAAATAGGGATTTCGAACGGGGGATATTTGATAATTTTTCACTCAACAAAATAATTGAACTTAAAAATTGTGTATATTTTCGAAGATTTTTTAACACACAATATGTCTGGGAAACAAGGTTTAGCTACAAGTTAGCTGAAGTGCTGAAGAGGAAGCAATTACTGTCATTAAAACGTGTGGGAAAAATCCGCGTTTAAATCCGCAAATTATATTTCATGTCAGAGGATAATTTTGTGACGATGGTGAAAACCCGATAAAACTTTTTATTAATTATTCCTATTCATCAAAATATTAGACACTTTACACACTACTAAACTTATTCATCAAAACAAGCAGAAAGATTCGTACGTGAGTTCCTTTAGCCTGTCTAGATAAATACAGGGATTTTAGTTTAAGGCATTTACTACTTTCCCTGCGGTTTTTTAATAGGCACTTTATGATTTTCTTCACTGTTCTTTCAAAGTGAGCTAGTCAAAACTTGACACGTCATTGTCAAATTGCCTACGGTACATTCCACCAAGAATCTATTAAATTTATAAAGATTTGTAAACTATTTAACAGCACTTTTTATCAATGTGAGGTACAACTTAACGTATGTTATTAGGCGATGGACTCCAAAAAGAAACTTGCTGCTACGTTCGTTACACGACTCTTCATAATAAATTTAAATCTTTCGGAAGCATTTGTGTTACCATTCTATTCATCACAACTGGATTTCATTTCAGTCGTGGAGAATATACTTCACTAAATAGATCAGCGATATAAGGAAAAAAATATATTTAACAATATGTAAAACTTCCCAAGAACATTACACGACTGGCGCTTTCAGTGTGTTATTGTCCATTAATATTAATTCCCTAAGTGCCTCTTGTATTACACATACTGTAACTTAGCAACAGATTTAGGTATAATCGAAATGTCCTAAGAGGTGAGGTTAATAATTTATAAATTTATAATTATACAAACTTCTTTTTGTCTTCTGAACGGAAAACTGAGTTATTCCTGATAATTTCAGATCACTTACATACGCTGTGCGCTGAGCTGCCGTGAATTATATCCATATATTGAAAGAAGTAATTGCAGCACGGACTGGCCACAGCAGCGCTGTACTTGATCCAGCTGATGCTTGTATAATCAATCAGTCTCTGTACATATATGCATATACATGTCTCACGAACTTGTTTCAAAGTTTAACGGGAATGGCTGGAACGATAACCACTTTGAAGCAAGCGGTGAACAATGCAAGCAGCTGACAAGAGAAACCAGAAGCTGCAGAACAGTGCTCTACGATGTTCGCAGTAAAACATTTCAAGCGAATGTAGTATCTGTATTTATCAGTTTTCGTTGTAGGAAATACCCCTGGTTGCAGCAAGTTCTTATATCTGCATTTACGCAACTCGTTACGTACTTCAGCTTTCATAGCCTTTATCTGTTATTTAAAGAAGGTCTTAAAATTGATTTGGTGTATTATTTGTCTGAAAAACTGTTGTTTTATAAAAAAAAGTATTAAAGCATTCTCTTCGTGGCAGGACATAGTAATTTTACATGTACTAAGGCCCTTGCGTCTCTGATTATGCAATTAAGTGTATGTACATGTCTATGGTACAAAAATATATCCAATATATGTGTATAAATTTAGTACACATACGTATGTATTATTCGAATATAATGTAAACAAACACACACACACACACACACACACATATATATATATATACATATATATACGTAATGTGGGCCCGGTAGCTCAGTCAGTATAGCGACTGACTACGCGCTGGGCGATCCGGGATCGAATCCCGGTGAAGACGAGATCTTCCGCCCGTCCAGATCGGCCCTGGGGCCCACCCAGCCTGCTGTAAAATGGGTACCGGGTCTTTCCCGGAGGTAAAGTGCGGCCGAGGCGTGCTGCTGACCACTCACTCCTTCTAGTGCCGCGGTCATGGAAGAGTAGAGCTATACCTCTACCCACCCTCTGTAACGGGATCACTTTACCTTTTTATATTTACGTAATAAAAACTATTATGAATCTTCATCTTTTCAACATACGACATTAAAAACAGAACACCACGTCTCAAAATTCACCGATATGTGTGTTAGATTGCACTATTGGAATATAAGCAAACACGGCAAAATTAATGCACAAGAGAGTATAATGAATGCAGTTGAATTTCAATGATTTATAACTGTGGTAGTTTCATGTCGTTTCCGAAGGCAATAAATTATTTCTGAGAATTTTCAGATAAGACTTGGTAAAGTGAGATTTCTTACAGAGACACAGCTTTTGTTGACCTCTGTCAGTCATGCTGAGTTACGGTTTTTGGTTATATCAGGGCCTGCGCGGATCACTCGCAGTTCAGTCAAGTTCTGCCTCTCTGTAATTCAGGTTTATTGCTTCCGTGTTGTATAAAATGAGACTCTCTTTCAGTCATTTAGTGAGCTTTATGCTTCCCAAATTGTTTCACTTTATTAGAAATAAATTTCCAAGCCTTTCATGCTTTTTGTGGTTACTTTACGTTTTTAAAACTGGTGTTTCATACTTTCTTGGAAACAAAAGGGTCTTTTATATTTAAAATGAATTCCAATATTCGTGTCGGTTTTATCGGTCCCAATTAATTACAGAAGTCAACATCGCTGCCGCATCTGCAACTAGCAACGGAAGAGACATCGTGTATTTCAGTACTTCGCTGTCTCGCTGTAAAAGTTCATACACGTGCAGAAGGCTGCGCACTGTGTCACTGAGGTCTCAAATGACGAAGGCCTTCTACTAATAACGATAATTTCAAAACACATTGACAGGTCGTCTAGAAACTGTTCCGTCTACGTAACAAAGACGAAAGAAAATGTAGGATTCGCTGCAGCGAAAAGACGCAAAACGCGTACCAGTACTTCTCAGACACCGCTGTGCAATTTCAAAGACTCGTGTCACCGCGGCAAATTATCAATGCTAAGCTCCGGAATATGAAAATTAGGACAGGGAAGGTCATACAGGCGTATTACATCTCACGATAAGTCACTCGATTCTCTTGTCACAAATGTAGGACTTGTATTTATGGCTTCGACAATTATAACTAACACAATGGAGCGGAGTCCTTCAAAATCCTCCAGTCGCTCAGGTCGACAAGAATTTTCCCCCCTCCCCCAATAATCTAATAATATTTTGTGAAGCAAATGGATTACGAAACTCTTCATTTATGACATTTGCCTAGCTACTGTCACTTCCTTCCTCTTAGCTTGACGCGTCTCCACAGTTATATTCATCCCACTAGCAGAACCCATACAGGCAGAGTTCCTAACATCAACATTAATAAATTTAAAAAAAACAAATAAAGAAATAAATAAATAGCCACGTGTACTGACAAACTTTGACCTACAGTTTTCATTTTACACCTCGAGAACATTAAATTTCATAACGATGCTTTAATTAGCTTTTGTTTATCCTCGCGATGAAGAGCTAAATTTTATTAACTCCAAACACAGAACATGTAAAAACTGCCATTCACAATAGGCCTACCCTTCATATTAACAGTGACACTGGTGACGCTCGTTTCTCGGTTTTTACTGCCTCTCTTGTGAGAAGGGGTGCTACAAGCGAATTCAATGCTGAAGGATCAGCCATCAGCCCAACTATAATTTATCAGTCCAGTACAGTGTGGCAGGGAGCTGTGTTTCGTTTGTGTCCAGCCGTACATCGCCACGGACCGTGGTTCCTTTGCAATGGAAATATACAGAAGAGGGAAGTCGTTACGTTCACAGCTACAGGGTTATGCAAATGAAGATGGCGCGAGAGTGTCCAACACAACTCTCAGAATTCCATCTACAGAGGATGACATTTGAATATTTGTAAACTCCACCGCACTTCCTATGGATATCAGTAACTGAAAGTTGAGTAAGGTAACAGATATATTTCTTGTATGTTCGAAATTTAGAGAGAAGAGTCTGAGATTATAAAAATCCTACAGCATGCAGCCAGTCTTCTTAGCGACAGTTATATCTATGCAGATTTTGGGCAACATTCCATCTGCATTAAACCCTGAACACTGATGTCTGGTTTCTGGTAAAGAAATATGAAAAATAAGGCACAACTTTACAGTAATCAACTTAAAAAATCAACCTTACATGCACTGGAATATATAAACAACAAGTGAAAAAAATCGCCTCCTACATGTTTCGGTACTCCAGGGGTGCCGTCCTCAGGAAGTCTTCACGTTAGTTAAAGTAGTGATTTCGAAATTGTCCGCAGTATGCAGCACAGTAACACAATTGTTCACGTACTAAATTTCAATTAAGACACAGGAGAAATGAGTCATAAAATGTTAAAATGTTAAAACAATAGCGGAAATATTTCTTCGAGCTCCAACTAGGCACGGGAAATGCAGGATGACAACCATAGTGCTGAAAAATGCAGCAGGAGGTTTTGTGCATCTGTTGTGTGTACATATATGCAGTGCATGTAAGGATGGTACCCATGGAGTGCCGAAACATGAAGAGGAGATTTTGTGCATCTCTTCTGTGTATATTGCAGTGCCAGGAAGGTTGGCTTTACAAGTTGATTTCTACACTATGCACGGTACACGCAATATTAAACCATAGTGCATTCGTTCATTTTCCACTGACTATGTTCAGTAATTCAGCATTTTGTAGTCATGACATTACTTATTTACTTACTTACTTACTTACTCCATGGAGCAGAATCCTTCTTGAGAAACTAACCGGTTTTCAGCTAGTCAAGAAATTCTCCGTATTTTATGGAACCCGAAGGTTCATTACCGCATTCACAAGTGTCCAACACCTGTCCCTATCCTGAGCCAGCTCGATACAGTCTATGCCCCCACATGCCACTGCCTGAAGATCCTTCTTAATATTATCCTCCCATCTACGCCTGGGTCTCCCAAGTGGTTTCTTTCTTTCTCGTTTTCCAATCAAAACCTTGCATATGCCTCTCCTCTCCCACATACGCGCTACATGCCGCACCCATCTCATTCTTCAATCATGACATTACATTCAAGAATGTAACTACAGTATCAAAATTCAATTCCGAATAATATTCATGATACAATTTAAACACAAACACAAGAAAGTAAAACACTTAAACAACCACAGTCAATAAAGGAAACGAAAAGCTTGCGAATTTGGGACAACATACTGGAAAATGTTACACACGTGCGAAATGTTGCCTGACTTTTTTCACAACACTGCACACTGCCGGCACACTGCAAGTCGTTGGTTGAAACGTGCCATATTTTTTGTATAAAAATTTCAATACTTTACAACAGCAATAAAAACTCTCCTTTTTTTATATACACTTAAAATGTCAGCTTCATGTCTATAATGGCTTCCCTATGACGACAGGGCTTTTAACGATATAACAGCTTCTATGCGACATGTAGTAACATTAAAATATACCAAAAGTGCAAATTGTGGAAATTGTCTTATCACATATCACGGACGTAAAACTGAACTGCAGTAGTATTGCGTGTCTTTAAATACCCAATATGTGTTTAATGTAAAATCGTAGCTCGTTATATTTCACGATGACATTACTACAGAGCGGAAAAAAAACAGTACTCTTAATGTCACGGGTTTCTTTGACGTGACCCTCCATAGTTTGGTAGACATTTGTTAAGAATTCGGAAGACAACAGGTTCCTCTGAAAAGCTGGTACCTAGTACCACATTACCAGTGTCACATCTCAGACAGTCGGTATATTAAGACTCACCACTGTTAGGAAATCATATCTAGAATAATGCCATTATATATATCATTATCGTTATAAGAACATGTTAACTGACACTTGCAGCTTAGGAAGGGCTCATAACTATCCTTGAAACTGCACAGTGGTAAAACCTGCAATCTTCTCATTAAATGCGGAAGAATTTATCAATAATTGATATTTTCAAATAATAATTAAAATTTTCCTGATTTTCTACTTGTTATTAATTTATAAGTAGTGCCGCGCGTGATATTCTTAACTATTTTCTTCGTAACATGTCAATCAAATATCCTTTAAGGAAGAACACATGCAAACTAATACCCACACACACGGTGCATGATACAGTTCTTATAAAAGAAAGCCTACGAAAATTAATCAAAGAGAAAGCAACTCAATTAAACTGCGATGGGAAATATTAAATAACATGACTTCATTAACATTCCTTCCATCTCGTGTGAAGCAATTCTTTATTTTCTTAGCATGATGACTTGCGATTGACAAATTACATTTTCTTATTATATTTCATCCTTTCTCCTCTAGATGGTTGGAATCTACCACAGATAAAAAGTGACAGCAATACGACGCAAAGAACCTGGGAAAGTAAAATTTAATGAGAACATGGAGAAGAAAACTGCAGGCAGAATACGATATGAACTGAATGTGTATGAGCGGTACAGCCAGGCCTTGTCACACGTGCCAGTAATCAGTCTACAAATTAGATCTGCTTCCAGTAAGATGATTCTCCCCACCCCACCCATAAGCTACACTTTCAGAATATATGTAGCCTATGTATAGCAGCAGGGGCAAGCGGTGGAACAGTTGGTTGCAGCACTGCTCTACAAGACGCAAGGTCGCGACTTCGATTACCGATTGGAATTTTTCATTGAATTAATCCTTTCAGCCGCACTATATCCCTGGGGTCCACTCTGCCTCTAAGAGAAATGAGTACTAGGAGTACATCTGGGGGGAGTGGGGTAAAGAAGGCCAGTGCGTAAGGCTGACAAACTTACCACTCTCATGTGCCGATTGTCTGGAAATCTGGAGCGTCAAATTCCTGGAACTCTAAGGGCCTGTTCAGGCCTGTACAGGGATTGCTTTACCTGTGTAGAGCAACATGTGTGTAGCTTCTGAAAGAAGTCTCTAATGTTACTTTTTAAATTTTTCTAAGCAATTACAAGATGAAGAAAATTTGTAGCCCGAGCATTCTGAAATGGTTGCGTGCAGAGTACAGTTAGCGGTAAGTAACATAATTGTTGTCACAGTCTGTTTAATGACTTTTGTGAAATTCTTTAGAAATGTAGTGCGGGTTGTAAAATTATTTGTAATTATGAATTAATGCATCTGTAAAAAAAGTGTCATGACCTGTTTTTATCTACTCTTCCCTATGCCTGCAAGTACTAAGGAAAATTCAGAAAAGCTCTACCGTCAGAAATTTCACTCCCCAATATGAAGCAGCCGTGCTAAAGTTTCGGCACGGAATTCGGTCTTAGAATTAAAGAGTCGACATATTTTGAAATGTGGTGACATTATTCACATTAAAAAAATTACATGACGATTAAGTGTTATTGAAGTGTTCGTGACTCAGTATAATTTTCTCCATTTCTTTCCCACAGTTTCATGTTTCCCATCTTTTCCAACACTTTCACTTTCTCCATCTTGTTCCACGTTTTCATGTTTCTCACCTTTGTTCACAGTTTTATGTTGCACATCTTGTTCCAGATTTTCAGGTTCACATCTTTTCCAACTTTTTATAATTTCTTAGTTAGTTCTTCGAATATATAAAAATATTATATCAGCGTTACTTTACTCCATAGGTAGTGGTGACAAGGCAAATCCATAATGGTTCCCTTCTTTTGGGATTTTGCGCGAAGGGGGCTTCCTTAGTGTTTAAAAAGCAACGCCGTTGAGTGGATGGATCAAACACGACGGAGAGACTGTAGTCCGATTTCGTGATTACAAGGTTTAAAAAACTGGTAAAATTTAAGAGAACAAGGAAAGTGTAAGAATGGGTGCCAGGAGTCACGCCTGAACGAGTAACTTCTATTCAAGATAGTTTCTCGCTCAACAGATTTAATAAAAATTGCATTCAAGGAGCAGGTCCAGCGGCTTTTTCGGGAAAACGGACTAATCACAACTAAATAAATTGCACCTGAAACATTTGAAACGAACATCGGTCGTAGAAATAAGTGATGCAAATTATCTTATGGCTGAACCCAAAGTACTTTTCCTATATACAGACTAGCGGACCAAATGCTTTGAAATCTGATTATTTGTGCCTAAATTAAACTTGCTTTAAAACTGTTGTTCATGTCCGTATATATTTATTCCTTTAGCTCTCACCGGTGCTTCCGCGATGACAAATTGCTGAAATGATGCTAATAATTTCCTTATTATTTTTTGCGCATCTAAAAAAAATCGAGAAGAATTAGATGGGCTGGGCATTTGGCGTGTATGGGTGAGGAGAAGGGGGTGTATAGGGTCTTGGTGGGGAAGCCGGAGGGAAAGAGACCACTGGGGAAGCCTAGGCGTAGATGGGTGGATAATATTAGGATGGATCTCCAGGAGGTAGGATGTGGGTATATGGACTGTATTGGGCTGGTCCAGGATAGGGACAGGTGGCGGACGCTTGTGAGTGCGGTAATGAACCTTCGGGTTCTGTGAAATGCGGGGAATTTCTTGACTAGCTGCAAACCAGTTAGCTTCTCAAGAAGGACTCTGCACCA
>Ga0123354_10001974_pt1 | contig 26283 bp, 11 predicted proteins | sample TergutLab28metaG_2_FD_97872 | JGI IMG/M metagenome (GOLD analysis project Ga0123354, IMG submission 97872) | Labiotermes labralis P4 segment gut microbial communities from Petit-Saut dam, French Guiana - Lab288 P4 | ecosystem: Host-associated > Arthropoda: Insects > Digestive system > Gut ...
AAATATTTAAAAATATAAACAGCACTTTTGTTTATAAATTTATCCGGCGCCTTCTTCCGGCCTTCCATACAAAATTAACGGGGGGGGGGGGGGGGTTTAGACCTTCAAAGTAAAATCTGTTAACCTGTTGAAAGCCTAGAAGGTAATAAATTTGAGCGCCAAAGTTAATCCTAGAACTCTGCATTGTGTCTTTCTATTCTTGTTGGCCTTCATAATCATCCTCCAACTGTATAACTTTATTTGTTATGGCTTTCAGTTTAATTTCGTACACCTGAACACGCTTTTCGAATAGTAACACTAATTTACGATTGCCCAACTGTTCCTACAAACAAAGTGATTGAAATATGCCAATAAAACGAAACGTGGGGTTTCGCACAGTGAAGTAGCTACACTGACCACTGTGCATTTCGAATTTAGATATAAAATCTGTAGCGTTACGAGTCTGTAATCTGAAACTGAGACGTCCCATAAATAATTCCTCACAACTTTGAACTGTTTGGCATAAAAGCATATTTACGATTTTACTGTGAGAACACATAATACTGATAAACATGGAAGATATTCGTTGGCTTCATAACGTCTATCCGGTCGTCCGTCTGTCTGCATGGAACAACTCTGCTCTTATTAAAAGTATTTTATAAAAAATTTTAATTGGAATTTTTACTGAACTCTATCGACCAGATTCAAGTCTAGTCGAAGTCGGACAAAAATAGCGGGAACGTTACGTTAAAACATATGTATATACATTTAAGCCAACTTTAGAATTATTTACTCCGTGCATTTTGAATCAATAAATTTGTTCAATATATCTATCACATATATTAACTATATATATATATATTACTTAGTCACTTTACTACGACATGTTTCGGCATGATAATTCCATCTTCCGGGAGTACATACCAATCTTAAAAACATTTATAGTAAAAAGTTCATATAGCTGCGTTGAATTTAAGTAACTTCCTTTTGGCATTTGAATAGTTGTAAACTACCTTTCCTTGTTGAACATTAACAGTTTTGAAATTTTACTATAAATGGTTTTATTCTTGGTGTGTATTCCTTGAAGATGGCATTATCATGCCTTAACATGTCGGAATAAAGTTACTATGTCATATATACTTATATATATATAAGTATATATATATATATATATATATATATATAAGTATATTGTTAGTGCTTTCGGTACTTTAAACGAAAGTATTTACTTCCATGTCACACTGTTTATGAGATAAGAACAGGAGATTCCTCGCCTTTCAGAAACAAGGACAAGAAACACAGCCAGTGAGGTCAAAGAAATAGTTAATGATCTAACCAGAGTATAGCGCCACAAGGATACAATCTGCAAGTGAGGTAATCAAGAAAGATATCTGAACGCTGCTCTGTATTACGTTCTACCTAAATTTCTGTTCTGTTTTACTGTTGTAGCGGGCAGTACATGAAGTTATTCGACACTAACTCTAAACTGCGATTGTCCACCCTTCCCAATACAACAGAGGGGTTGAAAATTGTCAATAGAACTAATTTTGTTTCATTTAATGCACTCATATACAACATTCACTTTTGTTAAACTCAAGTTTATCAAAGTGCTGACTCAGTGGTGCCCATACTAATTACTGCATCGCTGCTCACATAAGGGAGCAGTGATTACACGAATTACTTAACTGATACACGAAGACAAATATTGCACATAAATGTTGATTATGCAACCAAGATCACCGACAGATAGTATAAAACCTGGTAAGAGACTGATGATGCATCTCGAATGCAAGCAGCTAAAGTAAAATCTGACGTTCTCAAAGTACCCAAGGCTACGAAAACCAGACGTACTGACGAGGTACTTACAGGACAAAAATAATTTTTAAAAAAGACCGATTTAAAAGTTAAAAAGTCTCTGAGCTTCCGAGTAGAAAAAGGAAGACTTGAAAATATCGAACAGTGCTGGGCAACAAGCGGCCGCAGACATACGCCTTAGATCGCACGGCCACCGGGATCGGCTGTGATCTACTAACCTCCAACAAAAATAAGGTGTATATTTGTTACAATATACGAGTAATCAACCTAATTTCTTCAGAGACAATGTATTCAAACAAATAGTGTCAGATAAAATATAATGTGTCTCACCATGTAAGTTATTTATTTGATTTCTCTTAGCTTTGTGTATTCTCTCAGCTGTTTGTTATCAAATATCTCCATGTTGACCCTAGTCAGAATGAAATTTTACAATGACGTCATACAACAAATAAACGTAAGATTATGGTTTGATACATACACAGCTCCTTCTCGACCGTACGAATATCAGCAAATTTGTCAAATGTTTATATTCCGGGACATTTACATGCTTTAAAACGCTGTGTATACATGCATACATACATACATACATACATAGGTACACATACATACAAACATACACATATACATACATAAAGATATACTTACACACACATACACACACACACACACACACACATATATATATATATACACATGCATACATACATACATACACACATACATAATACATGTATACATACATACATACATTCAGATATACTTACATATATATATATATATATACATGCATACATAGTACATACATACATACATAATACATTCATACATACATACATAAAGATATACTTACATATATATACATAAATGCATACATACGTACATACATACATGCATACTTACATACATACACACATACATACTTACGTACGTACGCACGTAGGCCTACAGTCCTGTATGTTTTGAGGTGATGCATCGAAAGCAGCAAATACGTCTTACCTGCTGCTAATCTGCCCTTCATTTCAAACTGAATACTGCGGTTATTTGCTACTGTTTTTCTACAGAAGTTTGTGGATAGTGCAGTCAGTATAGCAACATATTACGTGCTGGACAGTTCGGGGTTCGAAAACTGGTGAGGACGATACTTAACGGGACTGTTTACCGGCGGTAAAGCGACCGAAGTGTGGTCTTCACCAACCATCTTCTATTGCCAAGGTTAAAGAAAGACTAGGGCTAACCTAACTTAACCTAAACTAAGCTAACCTAACCTTCCCCTATGCGCTTTATGGTCTGTTGTATTGTGACTTTTTAACTGTGTTACTGTTGTTCTACTGGTGTTCCAACTGTGTTATTTCTACATGGGAAACTAACTGCTAGGACACAAGACTGCTGACATCGACGGGGCATTGAGAACATTATTTTCTAAGATAGGTGTACTGTGTTTTGTCCTAGGGAAAGTCACTGCCTATTCCAGAAGTAAGAAAACAGTTCTGACCTAAACATACAGAGATTAAAGAACACAGAATTCGGCTGCAATAAACGGATGTTTGTGTCGTGAATGTTTAGACAACAGTGTCTTCGGCGGTTTTGATTTTCTCATTATGGTAGTTACGCTATTTTATGCCCAAAAATCAAGATGTTGGAAATATAAATAAATAGATCAAAAGTAAAGCAATCCCTGTCCCTGAGGTTTCCAGGAGGTTGAGGATCCCAGATTTCAGACACTCGGCACATGAAGGTGGTAAGGTTGTTAGCCTCTTAACCCCAGGAAATATTCCTGTTACTCATTTCTGTTACACTCTGAGTCAAACCCAGGGAAAAATTGCGGCCGGAAGATTATATCAATGAAAAATTCCAATGACACCATCAGGAATCGAACCCGCGACCTTCCGCCTTGTAGCGCAGTGTCTCAACTAACCGTACCACCGCGTGCTCCTATAAATAAATCTATTATTAACATTTTTGTCGGTGTTTTTTAACTCAGTTAACTTGATGGCAATGAAATACGAAGCTGAAGAAAATAGATAATATTCCAAACAGAATTTGACATCATTTCAGATGTGCATCATTTCAGGTTCTTTCAGTTTCAAAGTGACGAACGCCTTTGCAGCTACACTGCAATCAGACGTATTGCTCTGTTGACGAACACTTTTGGATGAACAGAAAGCCTAAACATTACTGACGGTGAATATACACTTGTGTCATTATTGTCATTATGGTGCTGGAAATCGCGCAACTCTCGCGGAGTACCTCAGTCGTTCTTACGCTTTAATCCTCTTCTATTTTATACATAACAAGGCTCGACCACGAAAAGGTTTCGTAATAGTGGCCAATATTTTGATAAGCCAAATGACTGTCAGCTCTTCAAGAATGCTCTCCTGACTGGAATAAGTGCCATATATATATACAGGGTGTCCCAGGAGGAATGTGCCAGACTTCGGGAGAGTGTTCCTTATGTTAAAGTATATATGTGTGTGTGTGTGTGTGTGTATGTGTGTGTGTGTGGCACTACGTGATTAGTAGAGGAAGGGTGAATCAATAAGGCATGCTTGTCACAGGCTATTCTCCGCTGAAGCAATAAGAGCATGAAAACTAGTTTTTCGAACAGTCTTTTGTCTACATAAAAAGATCTTTAATTATTCATCTGAAAGTATAAGCATAGAAAAACGAAACTCTTGGGCTTGATAAAACAAAGAGGCTTTGAACGCGTTCAGAATTATGTTAGAGGATGTATATCTCTTCGCAAGAAATTTACTTATCCTGTCATCACGCTTACAAAATGACAACTTAAGCACTGCACACCATAACACCTAACACATGCAAAACGTATTACCATGTACCTAAAAAAGGTTATTGTTGTAAGCACTTTTCGTGGAACAGGGAGAACTTTTTTATGCAGAAAGTAAGTATTACATTCTTTGGCGATCGTTTGATTTTCCTGAACGGGGTACTAAGGAATGAAATAACCCTAATGAGCAGCTTCCTTGTTCAGGAACTGATAGTCACTCAGCTAGTCACGAACTCGTTCGTCATGTATGAAAACCCAAAGTTGATTTTTCTCAAAGCCTTATAATGAACCCTATCTTGAGCCAGAGAATTCAGTCAATTTCCTTAAGAAATATATTAATATTACATCCAATCGACGTCTGGGTTTCTCAAATTTCTGTTTTCAGGTTTTCAGCAAAACAACCTTTGGACATGTCTAGTGTTTCGTTTGCCAGCTTCGTGCCCCGCCCACTTCTTCCTCCTTGATTTGACCACAATATTAACATACGGCGAAGAATTAAAAAATGAAGGTCCCGACTGCGTAATTTTCTCTATTCGCCTGTTAATTCCTCTCCCTTGATGTCAAAGTATTATCTTTAGGAACCTGTTTTCATATACCTTCCATTTATGTCCTTCCCATAGCATTCCTTCTCACTATGTTCTCAAACACCACAGGTAAAATTTCTCGTACACTAGAGGCAAACTTTAACACCCACACAGAATAACAGTGGAAATTATAAGCGTACATTGTGATGTTTACTTTATTGATGTGAAAAGGGAAGGCGGATGATTCGGAACTGAAAGACAGCGGGTATATTTTGAATATAACTCTCTTCTAATCTCACCTTGAATATAATTTTGAACTGTGAGTGTCGTTACCAAATATATGAACTTTACTACATTTTAGGTACATTATTCACTTTCTTTTTCACATATGGCTCCACACCGTAATGCCCCTCTATCGTTTTCATTCTACGTACCAGTAATATAGCGACATATTGGATAAAATAAGTTTATATACACGTTACAAAGAGCACACACAATTTGCCAAGCAATCAGAAACATTTGGGTCGTGCTAAACATATTGTGATGAAACAAATGTATGAACATATGGTGGATGGAATGAGAAAGGTCACTATTATTTGCAACAGCAAGAAAATGAAAACAGTCAAATTTGTAGGGAAAAATATAGCTTACTAACCTGAATAATCACTGGTTTAATTTAGTTTTATAAATAACGCGGCAGTGATTTAATTTGAATGGCGCTTTATGTGTGTGAATGCTTCTTGAGTCTATGGCAATCCACTTTTATGAGATGTCTTAATAAATAAGAGTAAGTAATCAACTCTTCATTTACGTACATGTGAATAAATGTTGGTCATTTTTTTGCGTTGTAAGGTTAAAGATCTTCCGATTATAATTGTATGTATATAGTTGAAATATGTAGAGAACAGACAAAAAACTCGTAGCTTGCGAGAAAATTACGTCACTATCGGATATGTGCAATTAATATTTAGCTATATTGGCTGCAACTGAATGGAGCAGTTTCTGGGCAACGCTGATGATATTAATTTACTGTGCAAGAAACCTAAATTCCATTAAGAAGACACAGACCCCATATTAGTCCTTATTGAGACAGTTGGTCTAGCATATGATGGCGGGAGTCGCAAATTAGGAGGCAATTGTGGCACGAGTCATGCATTAATAAATTAAGATATTATTTCTTTATTTTTATGACTCGTTATTTTTGTATATTTAAACATGGTAGGTTAGTTTCAGTTAGTTTTGTGTCTCCTTTCTTTACACAGTCTTTTAACATTCCCACATATCTCAAGCTTGTGTGCATGTGAATACCTAGATAATATTCTTCGAGCCCCTGGATCGAGATGGGTGAGGCTTGCGAGCCGCGTTGTGTTAACCATTAGAGTAGGTGTAAATGCGCAGAAAGCCAAGTATACTTTATGCCGTGTCAATAGACTGAAGGGCAAACTCGCAACGTAAAGACAGCTAATAAATCTTTTCAAACTGAACCAAGTTTGAATACTTGGGAACGACATTAACAAATAAAAATTGTTTGCATGACGAAATTAAGAGCAGATAAAATTCGGTGAATGACTGCTGCCATTCGGTCCAATTCTTTGTCTTCTCTTTTGCTATATATGTAGCAACAACATATAAGATTAGAGGATATAGAACTATAATTGGCCTTTAATTTTGTATTGGCCCCTCAAATGAAAGTAAGAACATAGGCTCAGATTGTACGAGAAGAAGATTCTGAGAAATATATTTTGGCCTGAAAGAGAGGAAGTAATACGAGGCCGGGAAAAAATGCATTATGTATATTCCTTACCAAATATATTGAAATATATTTTACCGTAGAGTAGACCGTGGAGGCCCAGAGGGAAATGTATAGCTGTACTCTTTCTTTAACCTCAATGCTAGATGGGATGTGAGGTCAAGGCTACGCCCCGTCGCCGTACCCACGGGAAGGAGATCCGGTACCATTGTTCAGGGGACTGGGTGGGCCCCAGGATCAGTCTGGACGAGTGCAGAAAATTTAGCTCGCTTAGGGACTCGATCGTCGGACCGTCCATCCCTAGCGAGTTGCTATACCGACTGCACTATCCTGGGCCACCAAACAGTGTTGGAGTGATTAAAATGAGAAAAATAAGATAGGTGGGGCTTATGGCCCATACAGAGGAGACAAGAAATATGTACAAGGAAAAGTAAGGGAAAACTCTGAAAGACCTAGGAGTAGATGGGAGCATTTTACGCTAGATCTGAAGGGAATAGGATGGGAAGTAAGGAACTGGACTGATCTAACTCAAAACAGGGTAAGTAGCTGGCTGTTGTAAATACGGTAATGAACCTTTGGGTTTTACAAAATGCGAGGACTTTTTCGACTAGCTAAATAATTATTAGCTTCTCAAGAATGGCCATGCTCCATAGAGATATGTGCACAGGAGTTTCAAATATTACGGTAATGACATCGGGAGCTTGTGTGGTCGCGGAAGCATTGCTGAAGGCATAACTAGCATGTAATTGTATCCGCAAAGACGGAATACCAATGAGACATCCTTTACTTGTCTGTAAACTGATGAGATTCCTGCGACAGACTAGTCTGTTATTACGTAAAATTATGTGCTGTAAATGCGACCTTAACAGAGCATATTCGATTTCGACATGAATCTTGATCGACTACACTCATGCGGAATATGGCAGGTGTCAATTTGCGCGACAGTATATTATGAAGCTATTTATACGTCATCATTGTATTTCGAGACAAATTTCTGTGTCATTATTTTATTGTGCGAGGATTCAGGCTTCCGCCATGGTGTAGATAAGATCTTCGCTCTTCTAGGTTTTTACGCAGTTTATATTGGTAGCTGTGTATTGATATTTCGGAACAACCTAGGTCTCATGGGTTCGATTCTCGGTAGTTAAGAGATTTTTTTCTTCATAACTTCCTGACCGACTCTGGGACCCAAATCATATCTCACTCATTTGGTTCCTATGCCCTTTAACTGGAAATAAAATGGTCGGGAAGTGAAGTTGACCACTCGCCTCCCTCTAATGTCGAGTTAAAAAGGCGTAGAGCTATTCCTCTACCCCATCCACTTGCCTTTGTGGCGCACCAAGTAACATTTCCACTAATTTCTTACTGTCTACGAACTACATCAACTATCGATACTTCACACTCGGTCCGATATACCACCACTCTGCGTACGTCGTCATGGCTTCTCAAACGCGGGAACAAGTTGGCTGAAGTTGGTAGGCAGGTGCAGATATATGGTATTACTGTTAAACTCTGAGTATTATACATGTTAAACTGTTGGTGATATATATTTGTAGTTTCTTTAACGACGCTCTAAGTAACTCAGACGCTATAACGTCGATCGATTGGATAAAAGCGAATAACTAAATTGGAAGGAATGTGGATGGAAGTGTTCGTGGTCTAATGCATGGCAGTGTACCAAGAGAGACTGCAGAACTCACGACACACCTCACTCAGGTCCTTACTGATATTCGAACCAGGTACCTTAAAAATATAAGTCAGAAGGGTTACCGGTATCGCTTCGGCCAGGTCGTGTTGTTTTTTTTACTTTATATTGATCTTCTTTTCTGTGAAGAACTTCAACATAAATTCTACGTACGTCAAATTGGTCAGATATGATAAATTTTTGCACCATCGCCATATTTGTAATTTTTTACTTATGAAGAGTTTCATACAAACTTTGAAATACTAACCCAATTTATAAATTACACATATACAAAAATTAAGTTTTCTAGTGCTAGTGCATGTGATTTATTGATGTCAGACTTTAAACTCAATGCAAATTTTTGCATGGCCATCATCCTGTTGTTGCACATTTTACTGAATTGATTTTAAAAAATGGCACATTTTTCACAAATCATTTACCTTGTAGGCTCACTTCATATCAGTACCATACATGAAGTGTTAGTACCGTCACCATCAACCAAAAGTTTGTGAGTCCACCAGAGTGCTATTACTAACTTTAGGAAATTAAAGTATGTTAGTTGTTACCATTGTTCAAAAGGAACTGGAATAAAGTGAGTGGGCCATGCATCTGAGCAGTGAATTTCTCAAATGCTGAGGTCCAATACACTTCAAACATCACTCCATATCACCTACACACCTTCATGACTTTGTTCTGAGACACATATGTAATTCTGTTTATTTTGGAAAATATTCAAAATTCCATGGTAGTTATCATTGGCTGAATGTTACCAGTTATTTATCACTATGCATGCTTTTATTATCTTAGTATCTGCATTCTTTTCGTCAAAGAGATAAAAATTTTTAACTAATGAATGTGTGACTTTTGCACATCATCATTCATATTTGTTTTAATGTAATGTTTTGTAAGCTTGGTTTTTCCTCTGTGATGTATGGCTTATAAATTAATACTTAATGAAAAGTATGTAGTGTGGTGTAAATTTGATGTGTCTGGTGTCACATGTGTGAATGAATCGACTGTAAAATAAGAAAAAAAAACTTTCCCCCCTCACTCCCACAGGTGACTTAGAAACCTCTCTGCAATAACATATTCAGTCTTTCTTTGCATAAGTTGTTGGTGAAGATACTGTGGTGATCTTTACATGTTGATTAATACTACTTAAAAAACTGTAATAGTCCTTCATACTTGTATTAAACACGTTTTACACATTTCTTCATTATAAAGTATTGCAAGACAAATTTTACTTTTATCTTTATGTTGTAGTAGTTACTCTTGTTAACCTCTGAAGTACACAAATTTTAAACACTGTTGTTTCTTCTTCCTGACTTCAAAAGCTCAGAGAAGTTCATCAGCAATGATGCTTCCTTGCAATTTGATGATCTGATATGCAACAGGACTTTTACTATGTTCATAATTTATTCTCGGACAGGTGTTGCCTAGGTGTGTTTGACATGCCTTGTGATACAGGCAGGAAACCCATCACAGAACAGTGCAAGGATGCTTGGTGCTGAAAAGTCATTAGATACGGACTGTGATTCTAGGACAGTAAGTTGAATTTTGATGCGTTTCATTTTACTTACCATTGTCCACACAATAGCCATGATAGATTGGCACACAGTGAGTCCTTCCAATGAGATAAAAGTGGCTGATCACTGAGGTGTATAACTCTTCATTTGTGTGTTAGTATGCAGATGAATTTAGTTAAGATCTTCCACCCTTGGAGGTGGAGTCAGCAGGTTCCATCAAAACAATGGTTAATTCTACAAAACCACATAGTGTGAGGTCCCAGAAGATGGCAAACTTTATATTCACCACTTGGAGAACTTTGTGCATTAGGATAGTGTAGTAGTAATATAACTGGGTTACTTGGATGATGTGAGGAGTGTAATAGTGGAACACTGTGCCTTGAGTAAATTTGTTGGTGGATGTGAATTGAATTCAAGTGGGTTGGAGCAATATCTTGTGGTGGGCTTGTGTTTCATGATGTCAGAGAAGATTCTTGTCCTTTCATTTATTTCACAGCAGGTTTTAAAAATTCACCTACCCCACTCACATATTTGTAGCCTGCTGGCTATCCTACTTACAGACATGTTGTGATTTTTCACTGGGTCATGTTAGGCTGATCCAGAAACACTTTTAACTTGAAAATGAAGGCCTTATCACTACAGATAAGACTACATATATATATATGTATTTGTGTATATGTGTGTGTAGATCCTTACCAAAATGCTGACTAAGAAAACATAACATAATTTAGGTGTACTGTATGACAAGTCTTTGTGTTTGATGTGATAACCTGGTAGTTGAATTTTTAGAAAATCACCCTTGATTATGTGGAAGATCATTTTAGCATTAGCTGTAACAGTAACTAATTGAATATAAGGGTACATCGACATGTGAAGCTGCTGTAAAATGTAATTCAATAAATGTAAAATATATCTTTATTACGTGTTCTCAGATGAAACTTCGATTTATATTTCAAGCTCTTGCAGTTCTTCGACACATTTTTTATGACCATCTAATTGTCACATGTAGTAGACTCTAAAATCATTTCAACAACATTTATATTCTTGTATTCAGGTATGTTTTGTGTATGTGAAACATACAGATTTATTCAAATATTTGTTTATTACAAAATTGCAGAATATCTTGGAGTTTTGTACAAAAGCTCTCAATTCCAAGTTACAAACTGTCAGTCTTGTTAGCAGATCTCAGTAACAGTGTTAGTCCACACTTTGCTCACTGGGCACAACCTCCATGAGAACTTGTATAAAATATGTAAACTTATCTGAAACACAAGAATTAGACAAGCATATGTATTAGCAACTTGTAATGCAGAACGACATAGTTTTCTACTGTGATGTGGACCAAATAATACTGCTGAAACAACTGCAGTTCCTGCAATTTGCCATGGGACATGTATATATACGTGAAAGGAGTTTCAGTATCTCTGATATATTTATGTGTGAATTTTGATGCTGTGTCATAAAGTAACCAATTAAACACTAAGGCTATACTTTCTTTGGTGTAACAGATATATCCATGACACACAGATAAGTGTGAGATCTGAGGTTGTACTCTGAAGATGGAGGAGGTATGCTCCTCCGAAGCAGCGGTAAGTACTTGCCAGTCAGTATAGCATAACATCTTAAAACACCTGGAATCTTTATACTTGAAGAAGTTTGGGCCTTGAAACTGGGTCTGCAATTTGAAGATGGTGTACCACTTATATGTTGTACAGGCAAAATATTAGGGTTTTTGTGGCAGTCAGAGTAGACACTTTAGAAACACTGTTACCAGAGACAGTTCAGGAAGTGACTTGCTTCGATGTCTTGGAGGAGATTTTGATGTCAGCAACGTAGATGCACATGCACATGCACATACATGCATGCATGAATTCGTACATATGTATGTATGTATGTGGCTATGATTGTTCAAATACATTGATATGAACTGCTGCCTGAACATCTGTACTAATGTATTCATGTGTAAGTTATATAATGATGTTATAGTAAATTTAAGTTGAAGGCCCATTATGCTGAATGAGAGGAAAGGATGATTGTTGGCCATAACTTGGAAGTGTTGGTAATGGCTTGGTATGATTGAGGAAGACCACAAACTACTTTAATCAGGATAGCTAACACTTTGTAACTACAAGAATCGCAAATGGTATCTCTTATTCAACATCATGTGATCAGAAATTTGTCATTATTATTATAGTGTTCAGGGTGACACTATAATTGTTTATGAACTCAGCCATAAGCTGGAAACAGTTAGCAAGAAATTTAGTAAGAAATCTAATAATTATTTCAAGAAAACATTAGTCTTACTATTAGTATTATATTGGGAAACTATAAAAAGACTTACCCATCCACTGAGGTCGATGCCTGTAATAGACTAGAGGGACATAAACTGCTATGCCTATTGCAATAAACAGCAAAGCAAAGAAGTATCTTGGAGATGGGTCTGTGATGACAGGCACCAGACATAAGAAGAGTGCTACGAAGATAATGAATAATGGAATCCATAATGGAACCTGGAATTCAATAACAAGAAATTATCATTTTAATAAGGAAAATGATGCTTAGGTATAGGTATGATTGGTAAACAAATCCCACTTAGAACCACTGCAGTGCAGTGCAGAGGATAAGGCACTGATAATTAAACATAACAGCTAAACATGCATTTTCTTATGTATTTTGACATTTCTGCTGTAAACATGACCAACACTTCTATATTCACTGAATTACCAACAGCTTGAATGTAAAAAAAAAAGAAACCACACACACACACACACACACACACACAAAACACACAACACACACACACACACACGAGAGAGAGAGACATATATTCTCTCTCTTTCTCTTTCTCTTGGTGTGCATGTGTGTGTGTGTGTGTGTGTGTGTGTGTGTGTGTTTACTCAAAGTCCAGTTTAATTAGAAAATGTTGCTGTGGATAAAATTGAAACGTACAGCCTTTCATTGTAATTACAACTTATGTCCCTGGGCATTCTCTGGCTCTGTAAGTACATGGAAATGGACCCCATATTCGTTGAACTGCTGTGTGCCAGGGTGTCTTGCTTTCAGTATTTGATATATTAGACAAAGTACCTTATAAGGTCGTTTGACATTTTTCTTTGTTCTTCTCATGAGTATGAGTGCTACCATTGCTGCCCCATAGAAAATCCAAATGAGGAAGCTGGCAAAGTCAATAAGCGTTGTGATGTCACCAGAAATGATAAAGAGGAATGACAAGAGACCCTGTAATGAAAGTTTATTTTATAATAAATTTTTTGTTTGCATTGTGAAATTCATTTTGTAAGTTATGTTTTCATTTATTGTTTATGTATCCAAATGGACAGTGTTTCACTGAAACTGAAAATTCAGATCTGATACCCGTGTAAAAATTTAATAGTCCTTGCAATAATACGGAAATATCAGTGCCTAACATTTATACTGATGAACTAATGTTTTATGCTTCTTGTCTGTAATTATTAATAAATTTGAATGTCACTGTGATTGGTGCCTTAGATGTCTGCAAGTTGACATATCTGAGGAGGGCCACCACAGAATTAGCAAGACTACTTAAGGGATATATGGCACCAGAAATACTGGGGAATATGGCTGTAATGTATTGCACTATGAAAACTGAGAATGAGATGACAGTACTGTATAATATTAAGACTGGCCATATGGAATTGGTCTGTGATGACAGGTTGTGGGGAATGGAGTAGGAACTAGCTCCAGATGCAGTGGCAAACTGTGATGTGAGGACTGATGAATTTTCAAATTCCACCGTTTGATAATTAATTGCCACACCGAGGGTTGAAAGTATGTATGTACCTGACCTGTAAGACCACAGCGGGGGCAGGGGTGAGGCGCCTGATGTGGATGTAGGAGAAGACTTCTACCATGTGGCCTTCTCTCCCAGCCACATAGCACAACCTTGTGACACTGAACTGGATACTTAAAGCACATCCAAATGTAGACAGAGCTACACCAAGTGGGATGATGAAATTCATTACTCCAAGTACTCTGTCACCAAACACCTGAAATAAGAATAATGACATGCTGAAAATACATGTTTGATGTCTTCTGATTATTTCAAATTAGTTAGTAATGGGAATCACGTTGCTCAGCTGGTAAAACAAATCACTTGGGCTGGATGCCTGAGATTTAATTCCTAACAGGGACACAGATTTTCTCTGCACTGCCACATCTAACTCATCTCTCTGTGCCACTCTTTAAATGAGTATTTAACATTCTTTTCCTATTTCAGTCTGACAAAGTGCTGAAGTCACCACTCACTACTCTAGATTGTGTGGAATTTAGCCTTATGCCCCATTAACCAGTGGCTCTCAATGTATGGACTGCAATCAGTTTGTCAAAAACAATTAATAATGATCAAATCAAATTAAATACTTTTAAATGAGTCAGATTATACAGAAGACTGCCACAGCTCTGACTGCTATTTTTTTGTGCAGTAACACAGCCTTTGCATCTAATTTTAAAAACAATGTATTAAACTACTGTAGCCTCAGTCTATCATCCACAGCAACAAATATTCAACTTGCCATCCAGGCTTTATAAACCACATATATTCCTTTTCAGATTACTAACATATTCACCAACTTCCTTATCCTCTCTGCAGTCTTTACTTACTTTTGTTGTTACCTTGTAGACTGTTCTGTCGATTGTCTTAATAAAATTTTACGTTAATCCAGTTCATTTCATAGTTCATTTGTATCAGAATCATTTCATTCACTTCCTTTATTTCCTGGCTCTTTTAACTTTTGAATTAAGATATTCTACAATGAAATTGGAAAGCTATAGCAGTAAAGCATGTCCATGTATTAATCCATACCACATAGGAAATGTGATATGTTAGACATGTGTCTACATACACAAACATCACTGTGTGTGCCATTTCCTTAGGAGTGGTCTGGCCCATGTTTACATACATTTCTTGCTGTTACAACCAGAGCATTGTAACATGTAACAGAATCATGCAGGCTGCTTATGTACATTACAGCTTGAAAGTTAGGTGCACAGCCATTGCTCAGACACGGTTTGATATAGGTTTACCTAAAGTTAGCATCAACTTGGTGTGGAAGGGTTGAATTGAAGTGAAAAAATGGTAATATCTAACATGCCTGCAGAATTTATCACAGAGACAACATCCTTTCTTTAAGAACTGCAGTTCTTTTAAGTGCATGTAGCATTAGAGTCTCCCTATCAATTCAACTGTTATTTTAATTAGGAAATAAAATTTTAACTCCTTGAAGCCTAAAATTTATCAAAACGATATATAAAGATTGTCATAGCTTATAGAGAACACAGTCCATTTCCATTACAAGGACTAAAGATATAATGAGGTTTAGGGAAACAACCATTATTTATTTAAAAAATCATATGAAACACATGAACACACCATGCGGGACAATGTATAGTTACTAAAGTTAAAGCATGTAATAAAGGGTTAATGACATTAAAATAATTCATAACAATTTGTTGCCCTTTACTCCTAATCATATATCAGTATGTACAATTTATAAAGGTGTTATAAGTCATTCTTTAATAATACACACTTCAGATCAGTAAGGTAAAACAGAAATTCTTAGAAATATCGACAATATCTCAGACCCTACTAGACTAAATATGTGAGAAACTACTGCAATAATACATGAAAATGGTGATGAAAGAGGACCAAATTGTTATTAAAGCGTGTCAGCAAATTGTGAATTATATTCACTGCCATCTTGTGACAGAAATTTGACAAAACCTGAATGTGAAAAACAGAAATGGAAAATTTGGCTTCATGTAGTGGTTCTGGAAGTAAATGCCATTAAATCATATTTCTAAACTCACCGCAGAGTTTTCTGAGTGTAGCAAATTAAACTGAAGTATTGTATAATAGTTACCACAGCCACTGCAGGTGCTGCAATCATTTCCGGGATGTTTAGGACAGTCATATAAGCTACATTCATCATGAAGTAAACAGCAGTGACTAGAGGCACTGCTAACATGATGCTCCTTGGAATATTGCTGTAAAATCACACATAATTTATTATTATCTTTCTGAAACTTAAAAACCGTAAGTGATATAAGAAGTTTCACGTTCATGCACTTACACTTCTGGTCTCTTCACTTCCTCCGTAACAATTGTAACAGTTGACCTGTAGAATGGAAAGAACCTCATTAAGTCATATTCACACAACAGTTGTGCATGCATATGTATATGTGTGTGTGTGTGTGTTTTTTTTTTTATTAACTTTATTTCACAGCATGTTCCATTACAAAAGGCAATACTACATGCTAGAGATTGCTTATATTTAGCCTGCGCTATATGTTTCTATATATATATACTACAGATTGTTTGCTCCGAAACACAGATCTCGTCCTAATGCATGCCTATTCCTGCCTTATGTGTCAGCCTGTTCTGTGCGTGCTACAAGTGTCAAAGTTTATAGAATTCACAAACATTTGAAACCATTTTGTGTAATTGTTGGCTAGGTCCGAGTTGGATAAGGGCCAATTTCTGCCTGCCTTCTTTATCCTGTTCTTCAGAGTCTCCCTTTGCTCTTGTAGTTGCACACATTCCCATATTAAGTGGTGTGTGGTCTGTGGACCCATTCTGCACACGCATTCCGGATCGTCTTTGATTTTGAATCTATAGTAGTACGATCTCAGTGTGCCATGCCCTGTTACCATCGTAGAAAGGTTTATACCCATTTGCAGTCTTTTGGATTTGCGTTCACCTATGTCTGGAAAAAATGATTTTGTTGTTTCCCCTTTGGTTGAAACATTCCATTCTTGTTGCCACTGTAATTAACCTTTTTCTTGTATCACTTTTATCACTGCACTTTTCGGAATTCTACTGTATGCGGTTTCTCCATCTCTTCTACTGGCTGCCGTTTTCACTAGTTGGTTTGCTATCTCATTCCCTAAGTTGTCGTTGTGGGTCTTCACCCAGGTGAAGTGGATAGACCAGTTGTCCTTTTCTAAACATTTTACTTCTTCTCTGATTTGCTCTACCAAGTGTTGGTGATTCCTAGGATTCGCAATTGCATCTAAAGTAATTTTGCTATCCGTATGTACAGCTGCAGACCTTTGCAGTCCTTGTAAATGTGTGAAATCCCATAGTTTCTCCAAAGCCTTAACTCTTACCAGTTGCTCTGCCTGGTTGTTGGAGTACTCATCAGCCAGTCTATACATTAGTTGAAGTGGCAAGTGGTTGTTCTCGAAAATTGCAATACCGGATCCGACTCCGCCTGAAATTATGCTGCCATCTGTATAAACCTCAACCATGTATTCTTGTCCCTTTCTTTTTCCTTTCATCTCTAGTGCGTCAGCTGGATGGTTCCATGGGCTGTAATGTTCTGGGGCATCATACTGTTCGCTTTTCTCATTTCCTCTGGTATTATAATAGATTATTGCCTGACTTTCCAGTTCAATGTGTATAGGGGTCATCCCTATTAGAATGCAGAGAGCCTCATGGGAAGTGGTGCAATATGCTCTAGTGATTTTGATATTTATCAGTCTCTGCACCCTTTTGAGTTTTATGGCGTTATGTTTATTCTTTAGGCACTCAATCCATACCAGTGCTCCGTAAGCTAGAAAGGGGAGTATTGCCCCGTTGTATATAATTCTTAGAACGTCATGTCTCAATCACCAGTTGATTTCAGCAGACATGGAGAGTGCGAGAACAATCTTTATGCTTTTCCCTGTAATCTTGTCTATATATTGGTTGAAGGTAAATCTCCTGTCAATGGTGATACATATCTGCCAGTTGTAGTTCCTTGTTATTGAGGAAAATTTTAATATCTCATCTATTCTTGGGTTTTTTCTTTGTTATTATCATTACTTTTGATTTCTGGTCATTAAAACACATTTTGTTGTTTCTAGACCAATTCACTACATTTTGTATTTCAATATTGGCGTAGTTTTCAACTTCTACTTGATTTGATCCTTTAACTAAAATCATCAAGTCGTCACCGTATGCTATAACATTGGTATACTGTCTGTACTCTAAATTTAGTAAGGAGTTGTATAAAATGTTCCAAAATTCCGGGCCAGATGCTGAGACCTGTGGGCAGACTTCGCTAATATTTCTTTGCATCATACTGTTGTTCATGATTAAAAATGCAGTCCTAACCTTAAAGTACCTTCCGCAAAGTTTGTAGAGATTTCCCGGACATCGTGTGTGTGTGTGTGTGTGCATGCGCGCGCGTGTGCGTGCGTGTGTGCGCGGGCGCGGGCGTGAACGGGGGCGCGCGCGCGCGTGCGTGTGTGTGTGCGCGTGTTTTTTTTAATATACATTTTTTTCTTAAGACCATCTACTTGGGAACACATCAACAAACGACTATCATCTGATGTGCTTCTTCATCGCAACAAGTTCAGTTGCCTTGTGTAAAACACCCCATGATATCACGAATTCAATTGTGTGACTCCAGGCAATTTTATGTGTATATTGTTAAGTGTACGGAATATATATTCCAACAAAAAAAATATTAATTATGTCTAGAAGTTCATAAAAATGCAAATGAATCACATTATGCACTTCTTTCTCTAATAATGGGTCTGTCAGTATTCAGAACGGAAGAAATAAAGATCTATAAGACACTAATAAGGCCAGTGGCAACATACAGACCAGAATCTTGAAAGTTGCCTACAGATATTGCTAAACAGGTGGCTCCTTTAAAAATAAATTAAGATGAATATTTAGGGGAATTAAAGTAAATGAAAATTGCAGGAAACAAGATAATGAAGAACTAATGCAACCGTTTGGAGAATTAGATATAATTTCATTTGTCCAAATTAGTTGGTTGATTTGGACTGGGCATGTTACCATAACAGACAGTAAAAGGAAAGTAATTCAAATATTTAATAATAATATTTCCAAAGAAAGTCAACAAAGGTGATGACAAAAAACAGATTGTGAACTTTGTACAAACTGATATTGATAGATGCAAAATTAAAAACTGGAAAGAAAGATAAAAAAAAAAGGCTGACTGGCTGAATTCCATTAATGAGGCAAAGTTCATCATTGGACTGTAGTGGCATTTTTATTCTTCCATTTGCCTTCTTCATGAGATTTGCCAACCAAAATTCTGTACATGCTTCTTATTTAGGTACATAATGCATTAACAGTTATATTACTTTTCCAGGTACCCACCAACCATCAAAAGCCCAAAGACCACTGTAGAATGCAAGAGCCAAGTTTGTGGGAGAAGTAGCCGAGCCCTCGAAACCTTTTGTCAGATTTTCCGTGTTTCCTGTGTGAAGAGAAGAATGGAGGTATGTAATAAAGCACTCATGTTAATTTAGATATATTACAGGCATGTACCACAAGAGGCACAAATCATTTTGCAATGTGAACAAACTTACAGCAGCTTGCCTCTAATGTGTTTCAGTGAATATTACATCACTCTACAAGTAAACAATTACCTGCAAGTTGAACATTCGAAATTGCAGGAGAAAATGAGAATAAAATTAAATAGTACACCAAAAAATGTCATAAATTATGCACATTTTCAATACATAAGTGTACTAAATTTTCCTCACATTGTGTAGGGCATTCTTCCTTTTACATTTTACCTCTTAAACAACATTTCTTATTTCCACACTTTAAAATAAACCAAGCATGGGTATATTTCTTACACAATTTTTATTGTAAAATTCAGTGGAGTCTTGTGGGATTTTCTTATATGATAGAGCTGGAGCTATGATTATTATATGATTAATAAGAAGGTCTAACAGAGCATTTCTTTCTGCACTGCCACTCAACCACTTATGTTTAGTGTACACAGCAGGGTTAAATTTCCTCACATAAGTTTGTATGCTGTATTATGATTACTGAGTAATAACATCATGTGTTGCATGACCTAAATTCTTAAACTCAGGCTTCTTGGCGAGAATTAATGGAAAAAATTGATGCCTTATTAATACTTTACATTGTCCTTGTATGTGTATGTCTTAAAATTGCATTTACTAAAATTAAAACAGTCACAAAATGGCTCTGAAGAGAGGTAGGTAAAAATTATTATCATAATGTCAGCATTTGAAACATTAAGAAAAGTCAACAGATATATGAGTCCTCGTTGAAATGCTCTCTGGGCTGCAGTCAAGTCCTGAGTATGGCATGGCCCACTGTGATCCTTGCAACACCTGGAGTCTGTCTCGAGTATTTAAATTTAAAATGACTTCATTCATATTCTCGTAAAAAATCTTTGTATCTCTTAATAAAAACATTCATTCAGATATTTAGTTTGATTTTTCTCAAAATTTCTTGGAGGGCTGCAGCTCTACATCCTTTATGGATGAGCTGCCCATGATAAAATTACATTACCTTACAAACAAACCTTCTAAATTATAATGTGACAGAACACAATTTAAGTCTTGGCCAAATGCAATATTATCATGATTGAAGCTTTTCATGGCTTCTGTAGTTCTTCCAGACAAATGACAGAAGAGTTCATTACAGGCAGTTTCTTCATTCTTAGCATATCATTACTTTAGTGTACACTATAATTTTGTTCTGATTTAAAACAAATACGTACCAATGCACAGTTCATAAAGACCACCAATGATGACAACAAGGCAGGCAAACAGTTTGCAAAATCCAAAAATATTCTGCATGTGGACATAGAGTTTCACACTGATGAAATTTATGAACGTCAATAGACCTGAGAAAAACACAATGCTTTGTAGTAACAGTGGCTTTGCAGCCGTGTTTTATTGACAGAAATTGTGACACTTTGTGGATGGGGTTAACAAATCAAAATGTTAGTCATGTGGCCTTTCACTATACCCACATTCTGATAGTCATTATGTTAGTGGAATATTTTTTACATGAAATGCAGTTAGCATGTTAATGATACTACATGAATTACAAGCAGAAGTATTATTCTTTATCTAGAACATTATTGCTTTGATTGTAAATATAAAAGTATATAATAGTAAACTTGAAGGATGTATAAGTTTCAGATTAAGGAATTAAAGTTTATGCATGCATTAAAAAAAAAAGAAAAATTGAGAATGAGGATTCAGTTTGCATCCCTAAATTCTACAGTAATATTTGCACAAATCTTTGATAGACGTGGCTACCACATGTGTTGGCAAGAGCACAGAGTCAGTTTCAGTTTCGCATTTTTCAACATTCCCTATTAAGTCACTATTAATTTCATCACAGGAAGGAAAAAAAGAAGAATGTGTGTGTGTGTGTGTGTGTGTGTGTGTGCGCGCGCGTGTGTGTGTGTGTGTGTGTGTGCATGTGAAGAAAGAGACTAAACTATCTGATCTTCATGCAGTTGATTCTTACAATAAACTGTTCTAAGTAATGAAACTTCAAAATTATTTTGACACGCTTGTGAACACATAAGGTAGGTGGGATGTGGTTAGTACTTTGCTTAGTATTCAGGATATTCTGGGTTGAACTCTGGTGTCTTGGCACATACAATCAGTGCTTATGATGTCATTAAATGATTCTGTAAAGGAGAAAGATGCTTCCTAATCATACTTTACCAAGTGCATAAGTTGCATGGCATCATATGCTACAATGATTAAGAATGATTAATTTGGAAGGCTTTGAATTGTGTAGGAATTGTAATATATTACAGAACTTGCAGAGACTGTGGAAAATCATGAAAACCCCAGTAGCCTGTAGTGGGCTTGATTTTAAACTTTGGATTTATCAAACAGAAACAACACTACTGGTATACTGGTATCCATAAACAATTTGTATTACTCCAGTAATGGTGAAGACATAGGTGTAAATTGGAGACTATAAAAATAGATGTTCAGGGAATAGGATGAAAGACATAGCCTGGATTCATCTGACTAAGCACAGGGACAAGTGGTGGTCTTTTTTCAACATGATTATGGACCTTGGGGTTCTGTAAAATTTGACGAATTTATTAACTAAATGAGGACTTTCAAGAAGGAATTTGCAACATGGAGTTGGTTTGTTGGTTGGTCGGTCAGTGGTTGGACTGGTAGTTTGGTTAGTTGGTCAGCTGGTCCGGTCGGTCGGTCAGTCTTTGGTAGGTTGGACAGTCGGTTGGTTGATTACTAACTTTGTTGGTTGGTTACTCAGTCTGTTGGTTGGTTAGTTAGATTATTTAGCTAGTTTGTGTTATGAGGTGTAAAGATAGTTACTGACCTAATCCAAGAATTGCAATCATCTTCTTGACTGTTTCTTGATACGCTGAAGGCATGTGACCCATGTGGTAAGCAAATGGTTGACAAATGTACTCTGAGAATGTCAATATAATGACAGCCACCTCAGCTGGCCTCAGTATAAGAACATACACCCATGAACATATGAAACTTGGCAATGGACCCCAGAATCTGTGCAGTCCACCGTACGCCTCCTGGAAGTATGCATACTCTGCTCCTGACCGAGGAACAACTGTTCCAAGTTCTGCAAATGCTAATGCTCCTGTGGGAATAAATAACATTCAGTTACAACCTCATTTCCTTTCAGTGTAATTCAGAGAATTTTACTTGTGAAGTAAATTTGTTTAGTGTATAGAAGTCAATATGTTGACAGGTAGCGACTCAGATATAATTTTCACTTAAAACTTTCTTACACTTGTGTAATGGGCAACAGTTTATGGGATTATTTCCCCCTCATTAGCAATGATTTTTCATTCATTGTGCCTGACTCATTATGAATGTACTACCTGCAAGCCCACCATATGACAGGCTGCCATAATATTCAAACACTATGAATCACTTTTTTGATGCCAATTGCTCTATTCTTAGAGCAAACCAAGCTTTAATTTCATCAGCCAGATCAGTCAGATGTCTGCTATCTAGTTGTGTTATTTTGCATTATATTCTCAACCCCAATTGCTTCTTCAGCCTCTGCTCATATCTAAATCAAGGAAAATCTTTTTTTTCCTCAGGTCATAATTCACAGAGAACACAGACCTAATAGCAACCATCATAAGCCTGGAAACCAGATAATCTTGCCAATTTAAGTGTGATTCACTCACTCACTCACCCATTTATAAAAGGATATTTTGTAAAGGAGTTGAGCATATCTGACAAAGGACAGACGAAATGAAAGTCATTTATAATCTTTTATCTACTTCAGAGGTTATTCAGCACTGAGTTATGTGACAGGATGATCAGATTCAGTGCACCTTAAAAGGATTGGGTAGGAAATTTTTATGGAACATTACAACTTATCATCATGTTGCTTACCCACACGGGTTGAGGAAAACCACAAAAACTCAGGCCAGATCTGAAGTGTGTGTAACTCAGATACAAGTGAGAAATGTTCCTGATTAAACCTATACCCTCAGTCATTCTTGCTAGCCCTGTATTTAAAGAAACACAACATGGCATGTGGGAACTGACAGCTGACAGGGATATTTTCAAAACTCTTAAGAACTGCACTGACTGTCTGCATGAAATGTTATCTGCTGTTTATCTATGTAGGACACCAGAATCATTCATTTCCATTTTAGAGGCATTTCAGCTACAGATGTAGGTAACTGTAGAGATTGAGTTGTACCCAGTAAGGAAATGGTGCCACATACGGCCCATACGATGAGACACAGGCCAACTGAGCCTGACCTCTCGAGGGCACTTGCAGGAGACACAAAGATGCCAGATCCTGTGGAACACAAAAAACTTACATCAACAATTTGATTGTGAAGCTTGTTCACTCTTTCTCTCTCTCTCTTTTATAAATTGTCTTCAAATACATACAATAAGAGAAATATTACAATATTGACACTAGATTATGTAATGGATTTATTGGCATCACTACAATTGCCATGTCTTTGCTTGACATCTACCTGTCAGTCTGTTTTACTGTTCAGTTATTTACTTACTGCTGAAGCCAGTACTGTCAGTGACAAATTTTGATGTAGTTACTGAGTGTTTCTGAGTATTTCATGTTTCTTTCCAATGAATCTCATTGATTATTACAAGATGTAGCCCACAAAGTATGTAGTTCATGTTCTGGGGAACTGAACTGTTTACTGATTTTTGACATACATTCTGTAGAGAAGTTTGTTTAGTTGAATTATTCTTTTTAATAGTGAAATTTAAATGCATATTATTGAAGTTTAATTGGTCTTGAGGTGATATTTAATTTATCAGTTTTCATATCTACGTACTTTTACATGAGCCAAGGTACTTCTATTAGTAAAGAGGATTGGTATGGCTGAATTATCAGGTTCAACGTCTTGCAGAAATGGGACCTTTGTCTTTGCTACCATAATCTCCAGACCAGCTGTTGCAGTCCACACAGACTCCTATCCAACTAGCATGTATAGTACAAGAGACCTGTCATTCAACAGCAAAGTAACTGGAACTTGAATGTAACTACTCACCTCCTAGTAGTACCTAAATTAAGAATATTTTCAGCTTTGCCTTATCATGGCCCTGACCCTATGTCTTCATGTCTTGAATGGAGGTATCATTTATGTGTAAATGAATATAACATTAAAAAAGAGCACTATTTTTGACATACGGCTAGGGTACAGCATCATGTTCAAGAAATGTCAATAGATTAGGTACTATACAGAATGGAGCATTGGGCTCAAGAGTGTGTTTGTGAAGATACTGTACCTATCATGACTCCAAAAATAAGATTGACAGCACTGAAAAGGCCCAGTTCTCGCCTGAGCTGCATCTTCTTTGGTGTCTTTGGTGGAACAGTTTCTGCTTGTGTGAAGTATTCAATGCTGTTTGCAAAAAGTGACATGCTTTGATTTTGGATTTCATCTGTTAGATAAAGAAAAGACATTTCATCATTTTACTGCAGTATGAGTAGAAGAGAAAGATCAGGAAATTATTTACTGAAAAGAAAAATTTCCCAAACTGAAGGCTGAAATCTTTGGAAAATCAGACTTAGCATCATTCTGTCTTTGGGTTTCTACTTCCTGACAATTTCTGAACAAACAGAAGCTTGGTATGAACATTATGAGTTTTATACCATTAGAGGGCAATCTAAGCATGTATTCTAGTGTCCTGCTGTCACTGATACCAACACAATCATCCTGTGAACTACTAAGGTGGGAACAACAGTAGCATAGTGAATGCATGGTCCTTAAATACTGGGTCTATCAAAAAATATTCAGAATTTATATCTTACAAACATCAGGTAATTGGCATCTGTACTGGTGGAAACTATTTACAGAAGTAAATCACTAAATTGTATAATTATTAATTTACATATCCTGCTAGCTTACTCACACAGAATGCAGTATCTGACAGCAAGTACTTCCCAGAGTCTCTGCTTTAAGTTATTTCGGTAGCAGTGAATCAATATGCAGTATGGTCCCCCTGTTACATTTGCTAGTGATTTCTAATGTTGGCTGTGAAAATTTAGCCTAAAAGCCAAAGTTTGTACATTTTACAGAAAGGTCAAAAGACCCAGAGCAGGGATATTTACTTACAATTAGACTTTACCTCTGCTACCATTTTGATATCAAATGCTTAGTGCTGGTCTTCTTTGGCGTCTCTCTCCTGTTCTGAAATCATAAATTGTACAAGCTGTAAACAGTACTGTATCCAGTGTTTCATTACTGTCAGATGGTTAGGTGAGCTTGGAAGTCTTTTCTCCAAAGGGCTTTTTTTACAGTAATATAATAAGTGATTTAGGCCTATGTGATAAAGTACATGAAATTTCAAGGTGATGTAACTGCCCCATAGAAGTTAAGGTTCCAGGTCTTTATGTGCTTTGGAGTTTAAAAGTGTCATCTGAATGAAAGTGTCATCTGAATGAAATATTAATATTTTAATTTAAATTAATTAATTAAGATTTTGAACCATATAATTCTGATAAAAGACACACTGACTGTACAAAACTTTCTGATCAGAGGACCAGAGCCATGAATTCTGGAGTTACATGCAATTTTCCTATTTTCTAAAATTTGCCACTCATTGCATATATACTCCACATGAGAAAGTACAGAATGTCATGAGATCTTATTCACATCGATCCAGCTATCGAAGTGTTTACTGTTGAGTGAAACCTAGGTACAGCTCACTGTCTTTTGTTGCTGCCATCTAATGGTCTATTTGTAATTGCTGAAGAAGGTTATGTTGACTGCCAGATAACAACTAAATGGCAACCTTTAAGCTGTTTCTTACATGCAAGTCAAATGGATATATCTAGAATTGAATTCGTTAGCTGTGCACAAAGAATAAAACCGAGTTTGGCTTATTCTACACATTCTCAGTTCCATCTAATCCACTTCTTTCTTTTTAATTATTTCTTTCTT